>LAHT01006056.1_pt1 | contig 10920 bp, 6 predicted proteins | sample 329671 | NCBI WGS metagenome assembly LAHT01 (sample SAMN03275702, study PRJNA271635) | activated sludge metagenome | isolation source: Sample C-4 Sludge from methanogenic chamber (fourth chamber) of Anaerobic... | reverse complement strand
TCGTGTATTTCGTTGACTATCCCATCCTGCTGATCCTGTCGATCCGCGTCATCCGTGTTCCATTCTTTCATCCCCGTCATCCCTTTCATCCTGTTCATCCCTAACCTATTTATTCGTGCGAATTCGTGGACAATCTCCCATTTGTTACCCACTATATTATAGAAGGTCCATGCCTTCCCACGCGCTAACACCCTGATCGCATCCCTACAACAACCCAACCGGCCAATGGGTTCTCAATGCGGGGCAGTAAAGAGGTGCTCCGCTTGGGAGTTAGGTGGGGGTGGATGGGCTTGGTGCCAAGGTAGGTGGGAGCCTGCGCTCCGATATTAGGCAGAGCATCCGCCACTCAGATCAACCCGGGGTTTATCCCGGACCGGCGGGGGGAAATGACAATCCTATTTCACCAGGCTGATCTTCCTGGTGAGGCTGCCTCCAGCGTGTTCCATTTTCAGCAGATAGATCCCATCGGGCAGCACGTAGCCATGTTCGTCGCGGCCGTCGAAGGTGAAATTGTGTGTGCCGGCAGCTTTAACTCCGCCCTGGATCCTGCGCACAACCTGGCCCCTGAGGTTATACAGCGTCAGGCTGAGAGGGCTTTTACCCGGCAGGGAGATCCGCAGGGCGGCGGAGGACCGGAAGGGGTTGGGAAAAACCTCAAGAGAGGCTGCCAACTGAGGGATCGCGGGATCATCGGTGGGGGTGAGGTCGATCAGATCCGGAATGAGTTGCTGGAAGAGAGCTCTGACCCCCTCAGGGCGCATGAAGTAAAGGGGGAAACCGAAGAGGACAAAAACGGAGCCTGTGCCTGGATCTTCTTGCAGCAGAGCCGCGCAAGACCCGTTGCCTTGGGCGGAGGGGGACATGGTGGCGGTGTAAAGCGGATCGGAGACGTTTCCAAAAGTGTAAACGTAGGGCAGCATGCCGTTCCAAGCCGAAACCAGTTTGTCCGGATCGACAGTGAGTTCGGCATATTCATCGGACTGGGCGCTGATCAGGCAGGGCGCGTTGTCGAAGACCAGGCTGACGTTTCCTGAGAACCTTTGCAGAAACTGGTCGGTGAAGATGGAGGGGGTTTTCCAGCCGGAGAGGATCACTTTCCCGCCACCCCAAAGATAGCCGCCCAGGGTGTTCAGATGGTCGATCAGCAAATGCTGGGAGAAATCTTCGGCATGCCAGATGACCAGGCGATAACCGCCAAGCGCCTCCAGGCCGGGCAGGCCCTGGCTGGCCACGTCCCAGCTTTCGAACCCGATGGGGGAGAGCGCAGCGGAGTAAAAACCGTCCACCATGGCGTCGTCGGGATTGATGTTCACGCCGGTGCCATCGCGGGTCTCATCCACCACCAGCAGGTTTGCCCCAAAGCTGAAGGCAACCGGGGTCGCGGCCAGGGGGTCGGACAGTTTGCTGATCCAACCATCGGGATCCACGGCGGCGATGGCATATTGATAGCAGGTTCCGTTTTGGGCGGTGAGATCGCCAAACTCGAGCTCTGCCAGCGGCTCCGCGTTGAGCAGCAGCCAGTCATCGGATCCCATCGGGCGTCGATAAACGTTGTATTTCAGCTCGGCATCAGCCAAAAAAGCTCCCCAGGAAAGCAAGACCGAGGAGTTTGAGGGCAGGCATTCCGTGAGGCTGGGTTTCAATTCGGTGATGCCCCGGAGCAGGGCCCAGTGGTTGTAATTGGGGGTCAAAACCGCATCCGGAGTGAGCTTGTGGATGAAGTTGCAGACGTAGCCTTCGGGATCGGCCAGCACGAGGAGGGAATCGGTGAAAGAACCGCTTTGGAACCGGAAGGGCACCTCGATGTGAAAGGGGGTGGCAGTGTTGGAAAGCGTTTTGGCGACGATCCTGAGCGGGGAGTTGCAGCTGTCATTGTTCCACACGCTGTATTCCAGGGAGGGAGTTCCGGCGCTGTAGATCCACTGATGGAAAAACTGCTCCAGATCCTGGCCGCTGACCTCCTCCGCCAGGGCCTGAAACTCAGACGTGACCACATTTCCATGCTTGTAGGTGTCAAACCAGGTCTGCAGCAGCTCGAAAAATTGGTCGTCGCCCAGCCGGAGGCGGAGCATATGCAGCACGGAGGCCGCCTTTTCGTAGGAGGGCGGGGCGAAATAGCTGTTGAAGGAGGGATCGTAGATGGTTTGGGGATCGCTGCCCTCCCAGCTTAGATAATACTGATGATAGCTGGAGGCAACGTAATCGCAGGCGGCCTGCCAGCCCTCGGTCCTGTCTTTCCAGAGTTGCTCCGAATAGGTGGCAAAGCCCTCGGAGAGCCAGACGTCGGCAAAGGTGAGGAAGGAGACGGCATTGCCAAACCACTGGTGGGCGAGTTCGTGGGCGATGGTGAGCTCATAGGTGCCGTTGCCGTTGATGATGTAGCTGCCCAGAGTGGTGATGGTCTGGTGTTCCATGGCGCCGTAGGTGCTCATGTTCACCACCGCGTTGCCGTATTTTTCAAAGGGATAGGGCCCGAAGATCTGGGAGAAGTATGCGATCATCTCAGGCAGGTTGGCCAAATCGAGCAGTGCGTTGTTGTACTGGCTCTGCATCACGAAATTCTGGATGGGCAGGTCTCCGGAGGTTTGCTCGATCTCCACATAGGGGCCGCAGGTGACGCAGGCGAGGTAGGTGGTCATGGGATTGTGGCCCTTCCAGACGGTGGTCGCGGTGCCATCGCCGTTGTCCGTGCTGGATTCGCGGATGCCGTTGGCGGCCACCTTCCAGTCGCTGCGCAGGGTGACGTTCAAGTTCACCATCGCCTTGTCCCAGGGATGGTCGAAACAGGGCCACCAGTAGCGGGCCGCGTCAGGATCGGAGATAGTGAAGACGGTGTTCGCGTTGAAGATCATGCCGATGTGGTAGACGTTTGGCGAAAGCTGCGGGGATCCAGCATAGAAGACCTGGGTGGTGAAGGTCTGGCCTGCCGTGATGTTCAGGCTGATGTTGACGATCCCGTTGGCATGGGTGAAGGCAGCGGGCTCATCGTTCACAAGGACGGCGCTCACATTCAAACCGATCAGATTGTAGGGGATGGAGGTCAGGTCCTGTTCCGCCAGCACTGTCGCCAGCACGTTTCCGCTGATCTGCTGGGCAGAGTGGTTGATGTTGAGGGTGATGGTGTAGGTTTGGACATCGAAACCCGTGAGGGAATCGGCGCGGGCCTCAAAACCCCTGGCAGGCGAAAAGCTCCAGGGTTTGCGGAGTTGGGTGGGCTCCGCCCAGGCGAAGACTGCCAGGGTCAGGGCCAAACTGGCAAACAGGATTGTCCTTCTCATCATCTGAACTCCTATGTTAGAGTGTCGTTGAAGCGCATATATTGTTGATGCAATAAAGTTTCCAATGCCGGGGATTTCTCTTGATCAGGCTGCCGGGCAGGGCAGAGGGGCGGTGCGTAAAAAAAACTCTTTACTAAAAAGCGGCTTTGCCAGAAATAGGCGTCAACTCTCAAGGGAGGAGAAATGCACATTTTCAAGAGGTGCCTATTGCCCTGCCTGATGCTGTTGCTCGGCATCGGCAGCCTGTTCGCCGCGGGCGAAACGATCTATGAGATCATCGTGCGGGGCAACCATGCCGTATCGCCGCAGATGGTTATCACATCAATCACGCTGCGCACGGGTGATCCGTTGGATCCAGAGGAAGTGGCCCGCTCGATCCGGCAGCTATACAAGATGAAGATGTTTTCGGACATCCGGATGTTCACTGAGCCCTACCGCACGGGGGTGAACCTGGTGGTGGAGGTGGTGGAAAACCCAGTGCTTTCCTTCATTGAGTATGAAGGCATGAAAGCGGTCAAGAAAGAACGCCTGGACGAACTGATCACGGTGCGGGCAGGTTCGTTCTGGAGCGATCATCAGAAACACGAACTGGTGAGCAAACTCACCTCCGAATACAACAGCAAGGGCTTCACCAACGCCACTGTCACGCTCAACGAAGAGCGTGACGGGGAAGGCAAGATCCACGTGAAGGTGGTGGTGGACGAGGGAAGCCGCAAGGCCATCCAGGCGGTGACCTTCGTTGGCAATGAGAACTTCGACGACAATACCCTGCTGAAAAGAATGAAGACCAAGCCCGCGAACATCTTCCGCTCCGGGCGCTTCGAACAGGGAAAATTCGACCAGGACCTCATCAAACTCGCCGATTTTTACAAGAAGAACGGCTACATAGACGTCCGGGTGGGTCCGCACGAGCTGATCTCCAGCGGCGAGCGCACCCAGGAACTGGTGATCAACATCTACGAAGGCAGGAAGTACACCTTCTCCGGCATTACCGTGAACGGCAACGAGCACTTCACCACGGAAAAGATCCGGGAAACCTTCACCCTCCAGCAGGATAAACCCTTCGACCAGACCAAATTTGACGAACAGCTGGCCAAGGTGTATTCCCTGTATTATGATGAAGGATTCATCTACACCGAGATCGGCCAGGAAGTGCAGAGGGCGGACAGCACGCTGGCGATCCAACTGAACATCAAGGAAGGCAACCGCGCCCGCATCCGCCAGATCCACATCACCGGCAACAAGCGCACCAAGGACAAGGTGCTGCTGCGGGAACTCGACATCGCCCCGGGAGATTATTTCCGCCAGAGCCAGGTGATCCGCAGCCAGCAGAACATCTACAACCTGGGCTTCTTCGAACCGGACATCCGCCTGGATTACACCCCCGTCAACACCAATGGCGACATCGACCTGCAGATCGACGTGATCGACAAATCCGCGGGCTCGGCCAACGGCGGCGTGGGCTACAACAGCCAGGACGGAATTGTCGGCCAGCTTTCGCTTTCCATGAACAACATCATGGGCAACAACTGGTCGAGCAGCCTGGCCTGGGAGTTCGGCGGCAAAACCCAGGACTTCCAGTTCTCCTTCACCAATCCCAATCTGATGGACAGCGACCTGCTGCTGGGCACCTCCCTCTATTACACCACCAAGGACTGGAGCTCGTTTTACTACAAGATCTTCACCCGCGGGGCAAGCGTGCGGGTGGGCCAGTATCTGCCCTTTGTGGACCGCACCAGGCTGGTGGCGGGATACTCCCTCTACTCCAAGAGATACGAGATCACCAACCACTCGATGATCGATCCTGTTTCCAACGCCACGCTGGTGGAACTGGACACCCTCGGCTGGCGCTACACCAGCTCTGTGAGCGCCACGGTGAGCCGTGACACCCGCAACAACATCTACTTCCCCTCCCGCGGCACGCAGATAACCCTGTTCTCGGAACTGGCGGGAGGATTATTGGGCGGCAACTTCGACTATTACAAACAGATAGCCCAGGTGAACTGGTACATGGAGCTCTGGTACAAACTCACCCTGCGCACCAAATGGCGCTTTGGCTACATTGAGCCCTACGGATCCTCCTCCGACGCGCCGCCGGACGAGAAGTTCTATCTGGGCGGCACGGGTGTCGATGGCATCCGGGGCTACGCGGACCGCCGGATCGGAGTGGACGAAGATGGAGACGGGGATATGGACACCGGTGGGACCAGGGAGATCATCTTTTCCACCGAACTGGGCTATCCGATCGGCAGCGACCAGATCATCGGGCTACTTTTCTTCGACGCCGGCGATGCCTACAACAAGCTGCGCGATTTCAATTTCCTGAATTTCAAGAAGGGCGTGGGGGCAGGGGTCCGCATCCAGAGCCCCTTTGGCCTGATCGGCTTTGACTATGCCTACAACCTCGACCAGGGGACCTGGGAACCTCATCTGCAGTTTGGAACCACCTTCTGAATGAAATACAAACACCTGTTTGGCCCGGTTAATTCCCGCCGGCTGGGTTATTCCCTGGGCGTGGACCTGGTGCCCTATAAATACTGTCCCCTGAACTGCGTTTATTGCGAGGTTCAGCACACGGACCACCTCACCCTGCGCAGGCGGGAGTTCTTTGGGCTGGATGAGATCAAGGCAGAACTCGCGGATTTTCTTAAAGACCGTCCGGAACTCGATTACATTACCTTTTCCGGCGCCGGCGAACCCACCCTGTACAGCCGCATCGGTGAGATCGTCCGCTTCATCAAACAAGATTATCCCGGCTACAAGCTGGCCCTGCTCACCAATGGCGTGCTGCTGAACAGCGCTTCCCTGAGGCAGGAGATCCTGCCCTGCGACCTTATCCTGCCATCCCTGGACGCCGGCCGCCAACAGACCTTCATGATCATCAACCAGCCGCATCCGGAGCTGACGGTCACGGGTCTGGTGGAGGCTCTGGTGGCGCTGCGCAACGATTTCCGGGGCTTGATTTGGCTGGAGGTGTTCATCATCGCGGGTATTAACGATTCCGAGGAAGAATTGGCCAGCCTCTGCGAGGCCATCGAAAGGATCAAACCGGACTTGGTGCAGATCAATTCCCTGGACCGGCCTGGCGCGGAAGCCTGGGTGCAGGCGGCCGGAGACAGCGTTTTGAACAAAGTGCAGGATTTCTTTTCCTCGCGTTTGAGCATGCCGGTGGAGATCATCGCCAAGGCCCACCTGGAAAACCTTGACCTCCATGTGCCCGAAGACATAGAAGAAGTCCTGGCGGCAACCCTGAAACGGCGCTCCTCCACCGCGGAAGACCTGTCAACGGCTTTGGGATTGCACATCAATGAGGTCAGCAAATATCTCCGCCAGCTGCATACGGAGGAGAAAATAACGGTCAAACGAGAGCACAGGGGGATCTTTTACTCATGGAAACAATGACCACGGCGATCGTGACCGCCGCAGGCTCCGGCACCCGCATGGGTGGCGCGGTCCGCAAACAGTGGTTGCGCCTGGGAGGCATCCCCATCCTCATCCACACCCTGGAGAAGTTCTTCAACTCCAGCTATGTGGACAATATCATCGTCACCGCCCCGGAGGATGAGCTTGCCTATTGCGAGGAACTCATCCGCGCCTACTTTGAGGACGCGGTGAAGCCCTGGCTGGTGATCAGCGGAGGGATCGAGCGCCAGGACAGCGTTTTCGGCGCTCTGCAAAACTGCCCTCCCGACACTGAACTGGTCTTCATCCACGACGCCGTCAGACCCTTCATCACCGAGGAGCTGATCGGCGAACTGTATGAGATCGCGGTCAAAGACAAGGCCGTCGTCCCGGTCGCGAGGCTGACAAACACAATCAAAAGCATCCAGGGCGACTTCATCGAGCAGACCATTCCCCGGCACAACCTGGTTCAGGTTTTCACACCCCAGGTCTTTTCCTACCGGCTGATCCTGGCAGCTTACGAACGCGCCTATCAGGAAGGCTATGTAAGCACCGACGACTCCGCCCTGGTGGAGTACCACGGCGGTAAAGTGCGCTATAAATTTTGTTCTGACCTCAACCTCAAGGTCACCGACGAAGTGGATCTGTTTTTCGCAGAAAAGATCCTCGACAGCAATTTGATATAAAGGAACCACAGATGTCACGCCTTCACGAGTTGTACAATCTCTCTCTGCGTAAGATCGCCAGCCGCTTGTCCCATGTCCGGATCCCGCTGATCCTGCCGGGAATTGGCTGCGGGGTTCTGGGACTGGCGCTGCCCCAGGTCACGTTAAAAATGGGTGAATACGCCTCCCGGCTCCTGCGGGCTCTCGAATACAGGGGTTTCGACTCCACCGGGGCGGCTTTTCAGGGTGAGGATGAGCAGATCATCCTGCTCAAGGACGTGGGCGCTCCCAGCACCCTGGTGAAGACGCTCGGGATCGAGAAGCAGAGCGGAAAACTGTTCTGCGGCCAGGTGCGCTGGGCCACCTTTGGCAACGTGGACAAAACCAACGCCCAACCCCATGAGGTGAAGTGCAAGCGTCATCTCTACGGAGCTCACAACGGTAATATCACCAACACCCGCGAACTCAAGATCTGGCTCACCAGGGAAGGCCACACGGTGCTTTCGGATAACGATGGCGAGATGCTGGTGCACAGCGTGGAGCATTTTTTCGACATCGAGATGGACAAAGCCGGCAATCCCACTGGCTCCGAGCTGAGAAAAGCCTGCATGCGCAGGGCGGTGATCAGCACAGCGGAGAAGATCGTGGGCTCCTACGCCGCGGTGGTGGTGGATCCCGCCACCCAAACCATGTGGGCGATCAAAGCTGGCAGCAGCCTCTATTTTGGGGTGGGGGAGCTGGATGGCATGCCCTTCAAGCTGGCGTCGAGCGACCTCACGGCGGTCCTGCGCTACACCAAACTGCTGGTCAACCTGCGCGAGGGCGAATTTGTGGAATACACCTCGGAAGCTTATCAGATCTACGCTCAGAAAAAGCTACGCTTCAAACGTGTCAACGCCGGTGACGAAACCTATGCGCCGGGTGACAGGATCCACACCCTGCCGGTTTTGTCCAAGCTCCGCGCGGAAGATGTGGAGCTGCAACCGGAATACGAGTATTTCATGGAGCAGGAGATCTTCGCTCAGGTGGAATCAACCGGCAAGCTGGTGAAACTGTTCCAGGGCGGGTCGAACTCCGGCAAACGCATGCTGGAACTGATCCGGCGGGAAGGATTGGAGGAGCTGATCAACGCCCGGATGAAGGAGATCCTTAACTGCCAGTCTTTGGCCGAACGTAAAACCGTGTTCGACAAACTGCTCGACTCCGGCGAGTTTTCCAGCCTGTTCGAGTCCGCCCGGGCATCCTACCAAGCTATTTTCGAGGTGGCAGTGCGGGAGGATTTTGAGAAAAAATACTTCTTTACCATCGACAAAAACATCTTCATAGATCTGATCGGGGAGGAGTTTGACGTCCGCCGCCTGATCCTGGCCAAGGCCTTCGATTCTGTCTCCGAAAGCCACAGCGTGGATGAGTTCGAAGCCAGCGTGCAGGGTTTTCTGGCGCGGGTGAAGAACACGATCCAAAACAGCCGCATCGCCTATTTCATTGCCTGCGGCACCAGCTTTCACGCCACCAAGATCGGCGCTCTGTTCTTCAACGAGATCGCCGAAGTTGAGATCATCCCCATCCTTCCCGGCGACTTTCGCGGCGAATACTCCCACTGTATCAAGCATAACGACCTCATCATCGGAGTCTCCCAATCCGGCGAGACCAAGGACCTGATCGACATTTTCAACGACCTTGAGGCCAGCAGCGTGAATGTATCCAAGGTGGTGCTGGTGAACAATCTCAATTCCACCCTGGGGATCGAAAAAGGCGATTTGGCGATCCAGATCCTCTGCGGCCCGGAGATCGCCGTTCCCGCCACCAAGAGCTTCATGAACCAGATCACCCTGCTCTATTACCTGGCCATCCGCACGGCCAGAATGAAGCTGGAGGAAGGGCTTGACCCCGTTGATGCCCAGCAGGCCCGCGAACAATTGGCCCGGCTCGAGGCACGGGAAAAGACACTGGTGAACATCCCCTCCCTAATCCGGGAAACGCTGGACAACACCTCCGACATCATCGATTCCATCGCGGCCCAGATCTATATGGAGCCTTCGCTGCACATCCTGGCCACCAAGATCAGCGGAGTAGCCATGGAAGGGGCCCTCAAGATCCGTGAAACAGTGCTCAACCACGCGGAAGGCCGCGAGGCTTCGGAATTCAAGCACGGACCCAACACCATCCTCGGCAGGAACACGGTCTATGGTTTCAAGCATCTTCGCAGCTTTGTGCGGGCTTTCGGCGAGGTGATGGAGGAGGTGGAGCAAAAAGCCGAGGCGCTATCCATCTCCCGCGCAGCCACCCGGGACATCTTAAAGGCCGTGATTGACCATATGTTCACGGGAAATCTGCCCTTCAACCTGACTCCGGCAGCGGACGAACTATTCCACTCCACCGTGGAAAACAACGATTTCTTCGATTCGCTTTACCGCAATTACCCCCTCATCTACGTGACCGGGCCAGACCAGCGGGATGTGAACCTTACCATCTCCCAGATCAACACCCACAAGATCCGCGGCTCCAACACCTATGTGATCGCCGAGGAAGATGAGCGCCTGCTCAAGAACGCCAGCTCCAATCCCCGCGAGGGAGGGCGCTACGGCTGGGGTTACGTGATGCTGCCCAAGACGGGGGATGGCCTGCTGACCTGCTTTTCCGCCACCGTGGCCCTGCAACTGCTGGCCCTGAAGATGAGCCTGCGCAAGATGAAGAAACTCGACAAACTGAACATTCTGGACCACGGAGTGCATCCTGATGTGCCCAAGAACGTGTCCAAATCCATAACGGTGGATTGAGTGATGTTCAGGATCGGTTGCGGTTATGATGTTCACACCTTGGTGCCCGGGCGCAGGCTGATCCTGGGTGGGGTTCAGATCCCTTTCCAACTGGGGCTTTTGGGGCATTCCGATGCCGATGTGCTGATCCACGCGGTGATCGATGCCCTCCTGGGGGCTCTGGCGCTGGGCGACATCGGCTCACACTTTCCTGACACGGATCCTGCCTATGCCGGCGCTGACAGCCGGGAACTGCTCCGCCGGGTGAATTCCCTGGTCGCAGAACGCGGCTGGGCGGTGGCCAACCTGGATTGCACCGTCTGCGCGGAACAGCCCAAGTTGCGGCCATACATCGCTGAGATGCGGGCCAACCTGGCTCAAGACCTGAGGGCCAGCCTGGAAAACGTGAGCGTTAAAGCCACCACGGAAGAGGGCCTCGGCGTTTCCGGAAAGAGCGCAGGAATGTCTGCCCACTGCGTTTTACTCTTGAGGCGCGCGTGAACGCGATCGGGATCATCGGCTATCATCACAGTGGCAAGACCACACTCGCCGCGGCGCTCATCAACCGCCTGTCCCAGCAAGGTTTTCTGGTGGCCTCCATCAAGGACATCCATAACCAGGATTACCGCGCGGACAAGGAAGGGTCCAATACCTGGAGGCACGCCCAAGCTGGCGCTACGCAGGTTTTTGCCCGCGGTTTGCAGGACGCCGCCCTCATCCTCTCGCCTCCGCCTGATCTGCCCGGCATGCTCAGGCTGCTCAGCGCCGACTGGCTCATCATTGAAGGACTCAAGACAGCCGCGGTGCCCAAAATAG
>LAHT01005324.1_pt1 | contig 11145 bp, 8 predicted proteins | sample 329671 | NCBI WGS metagenome assembly LAHT01 (sample SAMN03275702, study PRJNA271635) | activated sludge metagenome | isolation source: Sample C-4 Sludge from methanogenic chamber (fourth chamber) of Anaerobic... | reverse complement strand
TTCACAAAGTTGTTGCACCTTTCGCTTTTCAGACCTTCTCCGGAAAGGATCGCTCCTGAAAGATGGATCAACTTTGTGAAGGCTAACAGGGGCAAAAAAGAATTTCTCGAAGACCTGGTGGCGGAATTCGGCGTGATAACTCCTCCGGGCTTTTCCGACTGGATAAACGATAACCAGCCGACTTGGGACGATATAACCTTCCTGAGACTCTACAGGGATCATCCCGTTCAGTCGAAGAAGTATGTCTCAGGCAACCAGCCGCCATACGTACTATTCGACGTGATTAAATCCTCCTTCTTCCCTGGCGCTGAACCGGCCGAGGATCTCTGGGAAAGTATAGAGTCAATCATGCCCTTCTACAACGAGAATTTCGGCGTCGATGGAGCAAGGTTGGACATGGGACACGCCTTACCGCGTGAGCTGGAGTTGAGAATCATAGAAAAGGCGAAGTCGACCGATCCCTCTTTTGCGATAATCGCCGAAGAGCTTGTTATGGGAAACGACAGGAAGGCCGCCGATTCCGGTTACGATTGCATACTCGGAAACACCTGGTGGATGGAGCCTCGTGTGGCAGAAGGAAGGCTGAAGGAACTGGTCTATAAGGTTCTTCCGGGTTTGAGGATAAAAACGCTAGCGAGTGTCGAAACGCCGGACACTCCTAGAGCCGTTGCTCGCGAAAACGGCAGGGCTTTCTCTCGGTTTGCGACAGTGCTCAACTTCTTTCTACCCAATGCGATTACTTATATCAACTCCGGGCAGGAAATTTTCGAGATCCAGCCCATGAATCTCGGATTGGACAACAACGAGGAAGGTCGCTACGTTTTGAACCCTAACGATCCTTTCTATGGGAAACTGGCCTTCTTCGACCATTATGTGCTTCACTGGAATGCTGACGCCGATATGATCGACCTTATCACTTCATTATCGGTTCTGCGAAGAGAAAATCAGTCCCTTTTGGAAAGTGAATACTTGAAGCTCATGTGGGAAGAGGATCACCTGTCTATCGGTCTCTTCTACTGGAACGGAACGAAAGGCTTACTTATAGCGGGAAATGGCGATTTTTCTAATATGAAGGATTTATATGTCGATCTTGGCTACCATACCTGGAGGGGAGAACATAGAATCCACTGGAAGTTGAAAGACTCCTGTACCTCTTCGCATTGGAACGTTGGAGGCAATTTTCATCTGTCGCTAGGTCCCGGTGAAATCGTCGTAGCAACCGTAGAATAATGATCAGGCCCCTCACGGGGCCTGATCTTTTTATCGCCTCATTTCTTAGGTTCAACGAAAAATCTTACGGCCGTTCTCACTTCACCGTCGATTTCCACATCTGAAAAAGTAGGAATACACACTAGGTCGATTCCGCTCGGTGCCACATATCCCCTGGCTATTGCTATGGCCTTTATAGCCTGGTTCACCGCACCAGCTCCTATTGCCTGAATCTCTGCGACGCCCTTCTCTCTCAAAACACCAGCCAGGGCACCAGCGACTGCGTTTGGCTTTGAGTTCGTTGCGACTTTTAGAATCTCCATGATTGCTACCTCCTTTTTGCCACTTTCAAGCTATTGGGAGGATGGTATGGTGCGCCCGGCAGGATTTGAACCCGCAACCGTCGGAGCCGAAATCCGATGCTCTATCCGTTGAGCCACGGGCGCATTCCGAAGGAATAAAGAAAAGTGGGGTGGCTGGCGGGGTTCGAACCCGCGGCCGCCTGATCCACAGTCAGGCGCTCTTCCAGCTGAGCTACAACCACCATGAATAATCAGAGGATATGGCGCGCCCGGCAGGACTCGAACCTGCGCCCTTCCGCTTAGAAGGCGGATGCTCTATCCAGCTGAGCTACGGGCTGGCGGAGAGAGAGGGATTCGAACCCTCGGTCCAGTTGCCCGGACAACGGTTTTCGAGACCGCCCCAATCGACCACTCTGGCATCTCTCCGGACTCGCTATGCCCACCTGGCACGGCGGCTGCAAATATAACTCAAATTCTTAAGACTCATTTTTGATCTTCGAAAACTTCAAATATTTCTGGTTGATGTCATAACCACAGAGGAAGCGAAGGAACAGAATTGTACATCAAGCATAAGGGCGATATGAAATTTTTTTATGATAAAATGTAAACTTTTCCGGATTATCTCCGTCTTTATGTAAAGAGATGTGAAAATCTCCTTTGGTTGGTTTCAGGTAAACACTAAAAAGCCGCATCATCAGCGGCTTTTTTCTTAAATTCGGAATCTGTAATGCAGCGTACCATAGCCACAGTGGAATGGATTATCAGGAAGTTTCCGGATGTGAATACAGTCATTCCGGGACATGGTGCATACGGTGGCCCGGAGCTGCTGACGCACACACTTTCAATGGCCGGAAATAAATAAGTTCAGAAGATGTCACAGAAAAAAGATGAAGGACTGAAATCAGGCATCGGGCAGCTGGGACTGACGCCGGAGGTGAGGAGCTATATAATTGAGAACCTGCCTGAAGGTACACTTGTCGCCAGGGTGATCCGCGAGCACCGTGAGCGATACGCCGTCTCTGACGGTGAAAACGAATATGATGCAGAGATCACCGGAAACATGAGATACTCAGCCGCTTCAAGGAAGGACTTTCCCGCTGTTGGCGACTGGGTTACCATTACACCGTTTGACAACGACAGGGCCATTATCAACCAGATTCTGCCCCGGAAATCGGTGCTTGCCCGCCAGGCAGTGGGGAAACCCGGAGAGATTCAGATCATCTCTGCAAATATTGATTATGCCTTCATAGTTCAGGCAATCAGCAATAACTTCAATATCAACAGGCTGGAGCGATATCTGACCATTTGCAATTCAGCCGGCATTGAACCGTTGCTGGTGCTGAGCAAGATCGACCTGGTAAGCCGGGAGGTGACTGATGAAGCTGTAAGGGCTCTCGCAAAACGTGACAGGCATATGAAGCTCGTCCTGTTAAGCAATGTAACCAGGGAGGGCGTTGACAGTGTGATCAGCCTGATGGAAAGAGGAAGGACATACTGCGTGATCGGGTCATCTGGAGTTGGCAAGTCGACTCTCATCAACACGCTTCTTCAAAGGGAGGCCCTGAGGACCGGAGCGATAAGCAGCAGCACGAACAAGGGGAGGCATGTGACGGAGCACCGGGAACTGTTTGTGCTTGAGAACGGCAGCATCATCATTGACACCCCGGGAATGAAGGAGCTGGGCCTGACAGATGATTCCGCCGGGCTGAGCGCCACATTCCGTGAAATTGCCGATGTGGCTGCGGAGTGCAGGTACCCCGACTGCAGGCATGTCAGCGAAGCCGGATGTGCAGTGCTGGAAGCTGTCGAAAAAGGTGACATCGACAGGGACTCATATGAAAATTATCTTAAGATGCTTAAGGAGCAGGAGAGGTTTACCACCACGGTCGCAGAGAAGAGAAGGAAGGAAAAGCACTTCGGGAAGATTCTGAAAGATTATCACAGGATTCAGAGGAAAAACCAGGAAGAGTGAGAGGAGTTGCGAATTGCGAATCGCGAATGTCGAGTTTTGAAATGAAGATTTAAATACAGTCATGAACGAGGAATTGTACAACCGGAGTCTGCATTATCTTGATATCCTCTGCAACAGGATAGGAGAGAGGTGCGTGGGCAGCGAAGGAAACAGGGAGGCAACCCGCTTCCTTGAAAAGGAGCTGATAGCTGCCGGCTGGAAAACATCTGCAGCTGAGTTTGATGCCATTGACTGGAAGGATGGAGGTGCGAAGCTTGAATGCGACGGTAACGGCTTTGAGGTCTTCGTCGGACCCTACTCCCTGTCATTCAAAGGCAGCGCTCCGCTGCTTGCCGCTTCAACCGTGGGTGAACTGGAGCATGCAGAGATGGCAGGAAAGATAATTCTGTTGCACGGCCAGATAGCCAGGGAACAGCTTATGCCAAAGAATTTTGTCTTCTACAACCCGGAAGAGAGCCGTAAAATTATTTCACTTCTCGAGAAAGGCCAACCGGCGGCAGTGATCAGTGCAACAGGAAGGAACTCAGCCCTGGCGGGCGGTGTCTATCCCTTCCCTCTCATCGAAGATGGCGACTTTGACATACCCTCGGTCTATATGACAGAGGAGGAAGGTGTTAGGCTCCTGGCGCATACGGGCAGCACCGTCAGCCTTGAGTCGGTGTCGGAGCGGATCCCCGGAAAGGGTTATAACGTCATCGCTGTAAGGGGCCCCGAAGACGCTGAAAGGATAATTGTCACAGCTCATATTGATGCCAAGAAGGGTACTCGCGGCGCCATTGACAATGCCACCGGGGTCATCACACTTATGTTGCTTGCCGGGCTGCTCCGTGATTATGACGGAAGCAGGCAGATTGAACTGGCTGCCTTTAACGGTGAGGATTATTTTGCGGTTCCCGGCCAGATGAATTACATCGCAGCTAACGAGGGAAAGTTTGGCACTATGATCCTTGACATCAACATTGATGGTGCCGGCTATCATGAGGGACCGTCAGCATTTTCGGAGTTCAGCCTGCCGGAGGAGCTGTCTGCAAAACTGGCGCGCATAATTGACAGATATCCCGGAATAACCTCCGGCCCGCAGTGGCCTCAGGGCGATCATAGCATATTCGTGCAGTTCGGGGTGCCTGCCGTTGCCGTGACATCGAAGTGGTTCATTGACAACATGGAAAACCAGGACGTAACCCATACCCCGAAGGACAGACCTGAGATAACCGACTGCCACCGACTGGTTGAGATAGCAAATGCACTGAATGAATTTATCCGGATGATTTAGCTGTGAATCACATCCATGTATATCACAACTGATTGATAATTTGGATCAAGTTTTTGTTAATTATACTGACACTGATCAGTTGTGCAAATGAAAACAGGAATTCTGCCTTTTTTGGTGATGATGCTGCCGGGATGCCTGACGCTGACATCTGAGGCTCAGGCTCCTGCTGCAATACCCTGTTCCTGACCGGGCTCAGCGCTGTGGGCTGTGGGCTTGCCACCTATGTCGGGTCAATGAATAATGATTACAGGGTGGTTTTGGCAAAGGCCGCCCGGAACATCTTTCATGAAACCGGTGAGCAAAAAAAACCGCCCGAAAGATTCAGGGCGGTTAGTGTATAAAAAAAGAACGTGCCGGTTATTCCTTTATAAATCTCTTCATTATGGTTGCCCGGGGAGAGATGAACCGCATGAAATAAATCCCCTTCCTGAGCAGAGAAACCTCGATGATCATCTGGTTGTGATTGTCGCATACCTCGTTCAGGCATTTATTGCCGGTTACATCAAATATCTCAATCATCGTGATGCCTTCAATATGGTCGGCAATCAGTTCACTCTTGACCGGGTTGGGATAAATCTTGATTCTTTCAGCGAGGTTGTGTGCCACGGAATCAGTGACGGCTGACCTGACCTGGACCGGCTGACCGTCACCTGTTTGTCCGGCAGCTGTGCTCAGCGACATTATGAGCAGGCAGCAAGTGATTGATGACAAGATAATTCCGGGTAAATGTCTTTTCATAGGCGAATTGTCAATACTTTTGCGAGGTTAGTCATCATCGCATCAAATTTAACTGATGCAACTGCACTTTATACTCCCCATCTGGTATAAATGTTTCAAACTTTAACAAGTTATCAACAAAATTTTTTTACAGGATCTCCGTTAGGTCCCGGATCAGAATTCATGAACCGGGGGAGGCATGATAAGTCATAGAAGGTTTTGCATAAAAAAATTACCTTTGGGCCCTGAATTATAATCACAAAAAAACTTAACGTGAAAAGAGCATTTATAGTAATGATGACAGTTGTCCTTGCAGCTGTTTCATGCAACACACAGAAGAAGGAGCAGGGCAATCCCTTTTTCGCTGAATGGAAGACCCCGTTCGGCGTTCCGCCCTTTGACCAGATCAAGAACGAGCACTATCTTCCTGCCATCGACTCGGGCATCGTCCTTGCCAGGCTGCAGATAGCTGAGATCACCGCAAATGCAGAGGCACCGACATTTGCCAACACTGTTGCCAGATATGACAGGGCAGGTGAACTGATGTCGAAGGTGGCCTATGTATTCTACTCGCAGACCAGCGCAAATACCAATGATACTCTTGAGGCGCTGCAGATGGAGATAGCTCCCAAAGTGTCTGCTTTCAGTGATGAGGTTTTACTGAACGCAGAACTTTTCAACCGGATTAAGGCGGTTTGGGAGAACAGGTCAGCTGAACAGCTGAATGACGAGCAGCTCTTCATGCTCGAAAACATGTATAAGAGCTTTGTGCGCAACGGAGCCCTCCTCGGTCCGGAAGACCAGGAGAAACTTAAGAAGTTAAACCAGGAACTGTCGGTCCTGACCGTCAAATTCAGCCAGAACGTCCTTGAGGAGACCAACAGCTTCAGGCTTGTCATTGATAACGAGGCTGACCTGAAAGGTCTTCCCGGGAGTGTCATAGCCGGTGCTGCAGACATGGCGAAGAGCGATGGCATGGATGGTAAATGGGTTTTCACCACCCAGAAACCGAGCATGATTCCGTTCCTGCAGTATGCTGACAACCGTGATCTGCGCAAGAAGCTCTATGATGCATACCTCAACCGCGGCAACAACGGAAATGAGAATGACAATAACAAGATAATAGCCGACATTGTAAGGCTCAGGGCAGAGAGGGCTAAACTACTGGGATACAGGACGCACGCTGACATTGTCCTTGAGACCCGCATGGCCAAGACTCCCGATAACGTTCTTAATCTTCTCAATAACCTTCTTGAGAGGTCACTCCCCGTCGCAAAGCGTGAGCGTGATGAGATGCAGAAGATTGCTGACGTCGGGGGCGGCAATTTTAAGATTGAGCCCCATGACTGGTGGTACTATGCGGAAAAACTGCGCAAAGCGAAGTATGATCTTGACGAGAACGAGCTGAGGCCTTACTTCAGTCTTGACAACGTACGCGACGGCGCCTTTGCCGTTGCCAACAAACTCTACGGCATCACGTTCACCCGTATAGAGAACATTCCCCTTCCTCACCCCGATGCACAGGCATTTGAGGTGAAGGAAGCCGACGGCAGCCATGTAGGGGTGCTTTACATGGACTTCTATCCGCGTGAGAGCAAGCGCCAGGGAGCATGGTGCGGAGGTTACCGTGACCACAAGGTAGTTGACGGCAGGGAAATCACCCCGGTTGTAACAATAGTGGGCAATTTCACCCCTCCCACAGGAGGCAGGCCGGCCCTTCTGAGCATGGATGACGTCCTGACCCTCTTCCATGAGTTCGGTCACGGACTTCAGGGGCTCTTCTCGGAGAACACCTACTCATCAACCACCGTGGCATGGGACATAGTTGAACTGCCATCGCAGATAATGGAGCACTGGGCTACGAAGCCCGAAGTGCTTGCCATGTACGCGAAGCATTACGAGACCGGTGAGGTAATCCCTGAAGCCCTTGTTGAGAAGATCAGGAACAGCAGTTTCTTTAATACCGGATTTGACAATGTTGAGATCATGGCTGCTTCTCTTCTTGATATGGCGTATTACTCACTTGAAGCTCCTGTGCAGGTTGATCCGCAACAGTTCGAGAAGGGGACTATGAAGAAGATTGGTCTGATACCGGAGATCGAGCCGAGATACCGGAGCACCTATTTCCTGCACATGATTGACGGCTACGATGCCGGCTACTATGTGTACACCTGGGCTGCAGTGCTTGACAATGATGCCTTCGAGGCATTCAACGAGAAGGGCCTGTTTGATCAGGCAACTGCCACTTCGTTCAGGAAGAATGTGCTTGAGAAGATGGGAATCATGGATGCCGAAAAGATGTACCTTAACTTCCGCGGCCGTGAGCCGGAGATCGAACCTTTGCTCAGGAACAGGGGACTGAACTGACCAACAGCGTTCAGTATGATATTGAGGAGGCTGCCATCCTGCGGGAAGCAGCCTCTTCAATTTATACAATCTCTTTCTGGTACTGCGAGTTGACGAACAGGACAGTGCCGGCTGCATCATAACCTCCCAGGATGGTCTCCCCGTTCTGTCTGAGCGCTTCCGGCCGGAAACCGGTCATTACCATGGCAGCGGTGGATGACTTTTCATTGATAAGGCTTTTGACAGAGCTGCCATGAGTGACCTCGATGATCTCCACATTCTTTTCGGTTATCGGAAGCCGGCCCGAGGTAATCAGCCCCTCCAGTTCCCGCCTGGTCTCCTCATACTGACCCGGTTTGCATGTGCTGAATACCTTGATGAATGATTTCTTCCAGTCTGGATGACCTGAGATGATAAAGCTCAACAGTATCAGCAGGCTTGCATTTTCAGGCTCGTTGAAGTCGATCCATACGTGAATGCCCTTGTTGCAGATCATCTCCCTGGAAGCCGAGGCAAGCAGGCAGATGTCAAAGTCTCCTGCCTTGATGAGACGGATATTGTCAATGATCTCAGGCAGATTCTCGGGATTCTCCTTGTCATATTCAAAGACAACCATATTGTTCTCCATGCCGGAGATGCCCGGCACCTGTATGGCCTGGACAATTGCCGAGGTATATGAGGGAGATATGATTGTGTCAACGTAGACGTGGTTATGTGAGGTCTCATACAATTCTATCAGTTTTGCCAGCTCCTCCGTGGCCTGCTGACTCGTGGACCGGGAATAGTATCCGTCAATCCGGTGAAGGTAGGTGCCGAAACCATAGCTGTACGAGAGCCAGTTCAGAAGCCGGAAAGCCCTTTCCCGCCTGAAAGAGTCCTTTGAGATGCAAATCACCCCGGGCCTCCATTCCTTCTCCTTTCGCCTGCTCCCGCTCTTTTGCAGGTAAACCTGCAGGTTACGGTTGATCTGGAAGAGGGTGTTGGCGAAGAGCGATTCGAGGCCTGTTCTGTTTTTGTGATAATGATTTATGTATGAATAGATTATTACAATGAGCACGGAAGCGGTCAGGGCATAAAGGGTATTTATCCTGAACATCACAATGACTGCAACCACAAAGCCTGTCAGTGACAGGTACCATTTCGACCTGAATGATGGTCTGTATGAAGGCGACGAGCCGAAGTGGTTAAGGAATGATATCAGGCATAGTGAACCGTATGTTACAAGGAAGAACATGGAAATTATTTCAGCCACCGCGTTGACATTTCCCAGTGCAACAAATGCAGATGCTATCAGCAATGTCACCAGTGTGGCATTCACCGGTTCCCCGTCATTGTTTCTTGCTGCCGCGAGCCACCTGTTGAGTCTCATCGAGGAAAATGAGGTGTCTTTTGCCAGCGCCTGCAGGGTTCTGGGTGCCACCAGAACAGAGCCCAGTGCAGAGGAGAGGGTTGAGGCTGCCAGGCCCAGGGGAATAATGACAGTTCCACCGATGGCTATCTTTCCCATGATCAGCTGGTTTTCAAGCATCTCTTCAGGGGAGGCCGAGATGGCCAGTTTCCAGATCACAAGTACGTAAACCACTATGCCTGTCGCTGTTGCCAGGATGGTGCCAAGAGGGATGGCCCGGGCGGGATTCCTCAGGTTGCCTGACAACCCCACTCCGGCAGTCATCCCGGTGAAAGCGGGGAAGCAGATGGCAAAGACAATGAAGAAATCGCTCATATTGCGGATATCCCTCACCGGCAGCTGCCCTGTAGCCAGGCTCCCCTGGGCAGGCTTGCCGAGGAAGAAGAGCAGGAGGCTGACAAAGAGGATGGCAATCACAGCATAGAGCATCTTCACACCGGTGTTGGATCCCTTCCTGAGAATCATCAGTCCGAGAATCACAGTCACCGGCAGGCTTACCACCTGCCTGGGCAAAACAAAGGAGAACCGCTGTGCAACGAAATTGAACAGGAACTCGAACGACTCGGTAAAGGCAATGATGTAAAAGGCCACGCTGATTGCCTGTGAAAGGTAAAGTGCAATACCAATGGTGGCACCGATGTTCAGTCCGAACGACCTGGAGATTATGAAGTATTCTCCTCCGCCTTCAACCCTCTTGTTGGTGGCAAGCTCCGAGATAGCCAGGGCGGTGGGGATGGTCACGGCGTGTCCCATGACAATCAGCAGGAGTGTTCCCCAGAATCCGAGCGTCCCTACGGCAAAGCCGAAGCGCAGGAACAGTATGGCTCCGAGTATCGTTGATATGGCCGTGAAATAGACAGGGGCCGTTCCGAATTTCTGCTTGGCAACTGTTGCTTCCATCAGGGCAGGTCTGTAACTCCGGTATAGTTACTTTTCTAAAATATAAAGATGTAAAAAAATGTCTGAAAAAAGTTATTTAATATCTTTATATCGGGGTAAAAACCTATATGAACCAGGAAACGGTTGCAGGATCAGATCTGAAGGAGATTGAGGAGTTTCTAGGCGGGCTAGGGATTGACGGGCGTCATTCGCGAAGGCTGCTTTACTGGGTCTACCGGAGGGGCATCAGGTCATTTGAAGAGATCAATGACATCCCGCTGAAATTTCTGCGCGTCTTGTCGGAAAATGCAGTCCCCGGCCTGAGTTTGCCCATTGCTTCAGAGGTTTCCTCTGACGGTTCCGTAAAGTATCTTTTCACCACAAAAAACGGCATGGCCCATGAGACGGTATTTCTGCCTGACGGCAAACGCCGTACGGTATGTGTTTCGGTGCAATCGGGCTGCCGGATGGGATGCCGTTTCTGTGCCACCGGAAAGAACGGGTGGAATGGAAACCTGACTGCCGGTGAGATAGTAAACCAGGTTATCAGCATCCCCCATGAGATAACACATATAGTGATGATGGGGATGGGTGAGCCTGGTGACAACATTGATGAGGTCATCCGGGCCTGCCGCATCCTTACTGCCGGGTGGGGCCTGGCAGCCGGACGAAGCCGGGTGACGGTGTCAACCGTGGGGGTGACACCTTCTGTCAGGCGGCTGCTCGACGAGACTGAATGCAACATCACACTCAGTCTCCACTCACCGTTTCCCGAAGAAAGGCTTACGGTAATTCCCGCTGAAGCGCGATGGCCGTTTGCCGCAACACTGGATATGCTGAAACAGTATGATAACCGAATTAAGAGGCGTTTTACCGTGGCATATGTGATGATTGAGGGAAGAAATGATTCGCAGAGGCACATTGAGGAGCTGAAACGGCTCCTTGCCGGCACAGGGATAAGGGTCAATCTTCTTCCTTATCATCCTGTTGATGAGAATGATGAGAGAAGCACTGACATGTCTGTCATGATGCAGTTCAA
>LAHT01006159.1_pt1 | contig 11182 bp, 9 predicted proteins | sample 329671 | NCBI WGS metagenome assembly LAHT01 (sample SAMN03275702, study PRJNA271635) | activated sludge metagenome | isolation source: Sample C-4 Sludge from methanogenic chamber (fourth chamber) of Anaerobic... | reverse complement strand
ATCCTCTGTCTCTGCCATGGCCGCCGGGGAACTCTCCGTCACCGGGAGGGTTTTGTCCGCCGCCACCGGGATGGCCGGGATGATTGCCGCCATGAGGTGGACGGGGAGGCACATATCCAGGTGGATGGGGCATGTAACCGCCGGGAGGAGGCGGATACCAGAAATACCCGGGATAATAGAAATAGTGAGCAGGCCGGGGACGATAGCAGTTGTAGGCGTAGTAATTGGTGATGCTCACGTATCTGTTACCCCTGTCCCGCGTCAGGCGGAAATTGAAGACGGTGGGATAGTCGAGGGCTTCCCGCTGGTCTTCATACAGGAAAGGAACAAACAGGTTCTTTTCCAAAGGTTCATAGCCTTCCTTGCTGATGACCACCCTGATCGTCCGGCCGGGTATGCCTTCACGGAGTTCCATATATTCGTCCATAAAGACCGGGAAAACAGGACTGGGGGTGGAACACAGATAGAGGTCTATGTCCACCAGATTCACATCCGCGCCTTTGGGCGAGGTCTTGATCTGGAATGCGCCATATAAGTCATAGGCGCTGAGCAGACCTGCGCTCAGGAGCAGGCAGATGGCGAGCAAGAGTTTCGTTTTCATTGTTTCCTCCCTTGGGAGTTGTAATTCTATAGATAATACTATGCGGATCGGCAATCCTGCAAAATAAAAACATTTGGCTCAGATAAAAGTTCCTTCCACGGAGCTGTCACAGATTAGGCAAAGAAAAGCCACCCCGAAATGGGGTGGCCGTTTAGGGAGGTTGTGAGCAGCCTGGAGTATCACTCAGGGTCTGGGATTTCCCGCGTGTCCTCCGGAAGGTGGTTTGTGCCCGGGTTCGCCGTTGTTGCCGCCGCCATGTCCGCCACCATTCTGACCACGATGGTTGCCCCCGGAGCCTCCGTGATTTCCGCCAGGGCCAGGATGGTCACCGGGTTGATGGTGGGGATTGTTGCCAGGTCCGTAACCGGGATTCAGGAAATAATAGTAGGAGCCGGGGTTCCAGTGGGGCCATTGCGGCGCGGAGTGCATGGGTTGGCGAACGAGGTTGAAATGATGGACTTGGGGATGGCGCAGCGCGTCAATTTGATGTTTGTGGCTGAAGGGTACAAATATCTGCTGGCGGATCGGGATGTAGCCCTCTTTGGAGATCACCAGGTCGAAGAGCCGGCCGGGAATGCCCCAATTGTAGGTCATGCTTTGATCCATAAGAAAAGGAACGGTTACCTGGGGGGTGGAGCCCAGGTATTGATTGCTGCCATACAGGGTTACGGCCGCACCTTGGGGTTCGGTGACTATCTGGAAGGCACCGAAGATGCTCTGGGCGCTGAGCAGGCCTGTCAACAGGGACAGGACAGCGATCGCTATAAGTCTCGTTTTCATGTCTTCCTCCTGGGAATGAATGATTCTACAGTTATTACCCGCCCTGCCCCAAATCCTGCGGAATAAAAAAAGCCTGAACCCGAAGTTTCAGGCGCGGTCATCTGGTAAGCTGTGGAACTCTTAGAGGTTCTCGATATTCTTGAGTGGTTTGGGAGCGGTCGCGGGGGAAACACCCTCCATGGTCAGGTACCCTGCCAGGGGCGATCCAACCTTGTTTCCAGCTTCATCGACACGGAAAAACTCCACCGGTATCCGGAGGGGAGTTTCTCCCTCGTGGGTGATGTAATTGCCTTCCGCGTCTTTGGCAAAGGGACTTTCATGGAGCCAGGCCAATCCGATGGCGGCATTGCCGTCCTCCGCGTTGACATTGCGGCGCTGGGAACCGATGGCCAAACGCTGTTCCAGAGATAGATTGGGGGAATTGATGCTGGATGTCACCGTGCCCAGCAACTCACCGTCCAGATAAACCCGGCGATGCGTGGCAATACCTTCGGCGACAAAGAGGATCAACGCCTTGCGGGGATCGGTGGCGAAAGCCTTTTCCAGAGCAGCTTTGCCCAGAAAATCGGGCTTGGTCATGTCCACCGCCGCGTCGAACAGCGGGGCATGGATCGGATTGTGCCAGGGATCATATTCGCTGCCCATCAAAGGAAGCCCGAAAGGACCAGCGGACATACGATTTTCATCCCTGCCGCCCAGTCCGACCATCATTCCACCCAGATCCAGGGCCAGGGAAACGATCCTCTTGAAGTCTTCCGCAGCCTTGGCCACAGGCAGATAGAGCTCCCAGCCCCAGCGGTTTGTGTAGCCGGTGCGGCTGATCAGGTAACGGGCTCCGTCACGTTCAAACTCATTGAAGCTGAAATATCCCATGTTCTTTTCAGGTTGGTTGCGGTTTTTCAGTACTTCCGGCCCGTAGATCTGTTTGATGAGTTTGTAGGAAAGCGGGCCCTGGATGTCCACTTTCACGTTCGGGTTTTTCTTCAGGGCATCAACGACTTCCTTCAGCACGACTTTGGCGTCGGCAGTGAGCTTGGCGCTGTCAAATTCGAACTGCACGCCGTCGAGGGTGAAGTCCTTTTCCATGCTCACAACGTTACGCAGGAGGCGGGGATAGAGGGTGGTGGCGCTGCCGCCCTTTTTGCCAAAGGTGTAGCCGATGCCAACGAAAGGCATGAAATGGGCATCCTTAAGGAAAGCGTCTGTAGAATTGGGATAGGTTTCAACTTTGTCGTTGACAGCATGATCAAGCTGTACGCCCAGGTCGAAATCCAGGTTCCACTTGGTTTGGAAAGAAAGGCCAAGTCCGGCTGTGGGAGCAAGAAACGCGAATTCACCATCCAAGCCATTTACAGCGTCGCCGTTGTCAATGTAAGCCGCACCTACGCCGATCTGGGCGTAAGGGGCGATGCGCTGGAGAGCGCCATCATTGAAATTGATGACCGCGCCCTTGGTGGGACGGAAGCGGGCTTGGATCTCAGCACCGATGATCTGGGTTTTGTAGGGAAGAGTTTTTGTGGGTAAGTAAGTGGCTTCCAGATTCGTGTAATAGGGATATATGCCCACGCTCACGAAATCCTTGAGCCAGGCTTCGTAACCCAGGCCTGCCATCCAGTTGACTTCTTTCTCGGAGTTTTCGCTGGTGTAATCATTCAGCGGCTGGCTGCAGCCAAAACGCAGGCCAATGGTTTGTTCGAGGGCGAACATTGCCGGCGCGAAAGCCAGCAAGACCATGGCTATTAGCAGAATCTTCGTGATGTTTTTCATTGTTTAACCTCGTATTTTAGTAAGTTTTTTACTAATTCCCCAAATCTTACAATTCTGTCAATGATTATTTTTTTTCGCCACCACCAAATTGCGATTGCGGCCGCGCAAACCTGCTGCCAAGTAGATGTTTAGCCTGCAAAATCCACGCGGCCGGTCTTCCCTGAAACCTCGCTTGAGTTTCGCTGCACGGATGGTCACAGAGGAAGTTTTGGCGTCCGGCTGATATGGACTATCTGCACCCCGGGATGGCATGAAACCCGGTCTGGCTTTCCCGTTGTTAGGGCTGGGGTTTCTTTTCAATTGACAAGATTGGGACGGTGATTTTTTCTCGTCTTAAATCCAAAATAGGGATAAAATGCCATAAATGAGACTGTTTGAAACGCATGCCCATCTCGATCTGCCGGAGTTTGATCCAGACCGTGAGAGTCTGATCCAAAAATGCTTTGACAGCGGGATCGAATATATGATCAATATTGGTTTCAACAAGGAAACCTCGCTGAATTCGCTCGAGCTGGCCAAAAAACACCTGCACATTTTTGCCACGGCTGGTTTTCACCCCCATGATGCCATGGATTTCGACGCGGAGCTGATCAAGCGCCTGGCCCGGGAAAGCAATGTGCTGGCTATCGGCGAGATCGGGCTGGATTTCTTTCGCAATTATTCACCCTACACTGTTCAGCGCGAAGTATTCCGCAATCAGGCTTACCTGGCCGTGGATTATGACAAGCCGATCGTGGTGCACAATCGCGAAGCGCATCAGGAGTGCTTCCAGATCCTCAAGGAAGTGAAGGCCACGGACGTGGTGTTTCACTGTTTTTCCGGCGACATCATCTTTGCCCAGCAGGTTCTTGATGAAGGCTGGTTGATCTCCTTCACCGGCAATGTAACCTATCCGAATTCCAAGCTGGAAGACGTGGTGCGGATGATGCCCATGGACCAGTTCATGATCGAGACCGACTGCCCCTATCTGACCCCGCATCCTCACCGTGGCAAGCGCAACAGCCCGCTGTATCTGCCTTTGGTGGCGGAAAAGATTGCCGGGATCAGGGGCATCACCCCCTTGGAAGTGGCCGAAACATCATTCAACAACGCCTTCCGCTTCTTCCGCATCCCTCCCGATCCTGTGAAGCCTCCAACCAAAAAGGGGGGAGCCAAGGGCGGAAAATCGGCCAAGTCGGCAAAATCGGCCAAAGTGGCCACCAAAGACAAGAAAAAGGAACGGAAATAATTTGAAAAGATCAATCCTGCTTCCCCTGCTGCTACTGGCAAGCTTGAAGCTGGTGGCTGGCAACTCCGTGTTCGCCTTCGATGGCAGCTCTCTCCGCTATTACGGCACCGACATCTACAGCCTGGGCATGGGGGACACCGGCTCCAGCGACGTCTTCAGGATCAATGCCGGCTACGGTAATCCCGCCCTGCACAACCTGAACAACCACAGCCTCTTTTCCACCGGACTGATGCCAGGCTACAACCGCTATAGTTCAAGGGATGAGGATGGCAACAGGATAAATTATCTGGACAATTCCCTGGACTTCCCCTATTTCAGCCTGAGCATACCTTTGAAACAGCACCGGCTGGGATTTCAGATCAACACCCACTCCTCCGGCGTGGTTGCCAACCAACGCGAGTTCTCGGTCCTTCTGCCTCCGGATACCCTCCAGGTGAAGGAAAAGCACTCCATGGACCGCAACATCTACCAGGCGGACCTGATCTACAGCTTTGCCTGGGGCGGCAACAGCGTGGGGGTGAGCGGCAACTACTACCTCGGCCATGAGATCCGCAATTTCAAGCAGGAATCCGGCTTTGGGGCTTTCAACACCGAGGAGGAGATTGTCCGCGACTTCAAGAACCCAGGTTTTACCGTCGGCTATCTCCGGCATCAGGATAAGATCGCGTTTGGGGCCTATTACAGCCTGGGGGTGAACCTGAAAGGCGAGGAGGTCCGTTCGTCGATCCATGAAACTGAGGACCCGCTGCCTTACGAATACAGGATCCCGCCGGTGTATTCCCTCAGCGTCACGGCCCTGCCCTTCCCTGAAACCAAGCTGGCTGCGGATGTTCATTATGAAACCTGGCAGGATATTGATCCCGACAAATTCATCGCCAGTTGGAAGGCGGGTTTGGGCCTGGCCTTTGAGCCGGCCAGAAGCCAGGACCGGAAAGGCATACTCAGGCTGCCCCTGCGCACGGGGGTTTCCTGGCGGCAGCTCCCCTTCCTGGTGGAAGGCCACAAGATCGATGAACTTGCCCTGAGCCTGGGTGTGAGCCTGCCCCTGCAGGGTGAGGTGAACAGGATCGACCTCGGCTTGCAATACAGCCACCGTGGCAACCTCGACCAGCACAAGCTTATGGACAATTCTTTCCTGCTGATGTTCGGCTTCACCGGCTTCGATATCCTCTCCAAAGCGCCGGATCGCACCGCGCCAAGGGAAATTCCCCAAAAGGAAGACCTGCAAACATGGTAGAAACACTTTCAGAACCTGGCCAACATAGCTTGCTGGATCAGATCTGCCACAAGCGGGGCATGGAAATAGACGGGCTGAAAGCAGGCTTGGATACTCTGCCCGATGAAGTCCTGCTGGCCAATATCGATGCCGTGGCGGAGCGCATCAGCAGGGCGATGTTTAACAACGAGCCAACCGTGATCTTTGGCCATGACGATCCCGACGGCGTCACCAGCGCTTATATCCTGTACCAGTTTTTCAATGCCTGCGGCTATCAGAAGCACAACTATTTCATCCCCAACCGCAACCTGGACCCCCATGGCATCCAGGACAGCTTTGTGGAGTTCGTGCGCGAGGGCGGCTACAAGCTGGTGATCACTGTGGACAACGGCATATCAAGTTATCAGGGGGTGGAGAAGCTCAACCAACTGGGCTGCGACACCGTCATCACCGACCATCATCTGATCCAGCCGGAAACCCTGCCCAACGCCTACGCCATCCTCAATCCGCAGCTTCCCAAATGCCAGTATCCCTTCAAAGCGCTGGCCGGAGTTGGGGTAACCCTGATGCTGCTCCGCTATCTGGGACGCATCCTGGATCATCAGGTGCCGCTGTCCTCCTACTTTTGGACAGCCGTGGGCTCCATCGCGGACAAGGTGCCGATGACAGGGCTGAACAGGGTGATCGTGCGCCACGTGATCGAGCATTGGCACCAGCTGGATGACCCCAGCGTGGAATTTTTGCTCCGCAACCACAAACGCGTGGAAAGCGATTCCGGCGTCTTCAGTTTCCTGCAATACACTTCCAGGCTCATCGCCAACGGCCGTGAAGACAACGGTCAGCACACGGCGATGCGATTCCTGCTGCAGATGGGCGATGCCAAGGCCGAGTTGTTCCAAGCCATGGAAGCGCTGCAAAAAAAGTGGGAGGGCGAACTCAACCGCGTGTTCACATTTCTGGACAGCGTCACCACCGGCTTCACCTGCAATGCCTTCATCTATTTTGACGACGAGGGGGTGATCCCCTACCCTCTGTTGGGAACAGGCGCCACCTACGTTTTGGGCAAGCTGGGGATACCCACGATCCTGCTCAAGCAGCACAACGGCCACATCGTTTGTGAAGGCCGCTGCGGCGAGGGCTTCAACATGGTGGAGGCGTTTTCCTCCTGCAAGGAACATCTGAAGCAGTTTGGCGGACACGTCAAAGCGGCGGGATTCACCCTGATGCCCGAACGATACGACGCTTTTTTGGAATGCTACAATCAATATCTGACCGAAAATCTAAGCACCGATCCACCTCGGATCGATGTGGACCCTGATGCCTGCCTCAGCCTCGACCAATTCAATTTGGACAACTGGCGCGGGTTGGAGCTGCTGCTTCCCTTTGGCCAACAGAATCCTGAGCCCCTCATTCTGGTGAAAGATGCGGACCACAACCAGCTACAAAAGGCGTTTTCCTTTGAACATGGCAGTATCTCCCTTCCGGCCGGCCAAACCGGCGACGTGCTGCTGAACTGGAAGGCACCGAGGACAGTGAAGATCCTGGCTTTTTATCCAGACAAGAAATTCAGTTGAGGTCATAGCGGGAAGATCCCATGCCTCCACTCAAGGAAACACTGCGCAAAAGCATTCACCTCGCCTCGCTGGTGATCCCCCTGGGCTACAGGTTTGTTCTGAACTACAACCGCAAACTGATGTTCTTCATCATGCTGGGGGCTTTTGTGCTTTTGCTGGCGATCGAGTTTTACCGCTTCTGGCAAAAGAGCTTCCGAAAAACTTTTTGGTGGATCTTCGGGACAATGCTGCGCCGCCATGAATTGAGGGACTTCACAGGGGCCACCTATCTGCTTTTTTCGGCCCTTGTCTGCGTGGCGTTTTTCGCGCCGGAGGTGGTTTTCTTTGCCCTGTCTTTCCTCTCCATCGGCGACACCTTCGCGGCCATGGTGGGCATCAACTTCGGCAAACGCCGCATCGGCAACGGCCGGAAGTCGCTGGAAGGCAGCCTGGCCTGTTTCGCGGCCTGTTTCGTTTATGCCCTGGCCTTCAGTTTGCACCCCGTGATTGCCTTCACCGGCGCCCTGGCTGCCACCTTGGCGGAACTAAGCAATTTGCCGGTGGATGACAACGTCGAGGTCCCGATCGGGTCAGCCCTGGCGATGACCCTCATCAAGATCTTCATCTGACGGGAGATAACATGCTGCTCTCTTTTGTGATACCTGTACTGAATGAAGTGGATTCCCTGCGCCAGTTGACCGCAGAGATCCTGGCCAACTGTCGTCCCCACGGCCATGAGATCATTTTCATTGACGACGGGAGCCGGGACGGCAGTTTCAACTTGATGGAGGAGCTGGCCCAAACCGACCCAAACATCAGGATCATCAAGTTCCGGCGTAATTTTGGCAAAGCGGCCGCCCTGCAATACGGCTTCCGGCTGGCCAGGGGGGAGGTGGTTTTCACCCTGGACGCCGATTTGCAGGATAATCCGGTGGAGATACCCAAATTCCTGGCCAGGCTGGATGAAGGCTGGGACCTTGTTTCCGGCTGGAAGCAGAAGAGACGTGACCCCCTCCACAAGGTGATCCCTTCCCGGCTGTTCAATTTCATCACCGCGCGCGCCTTCCGCTTGAAACTGAAGGATTACAACTGCGGCTTCAAGGCTTACCGCCGCGAAGTGGTGAAAGAGCTTGATCTCTACGGGGAAATGCACCGTTACATCCCGGCTTTGGCCCATTCCCTCGGCTACCGGATCACGGAGATTCCGGTGGAGCACAGAAAGCGGGAGTTCGGCCGCTCCAAATACGGGCTGGAAAGGTATCTGCGCGGATTCTTTGACCTGCTTACGGTGAAGATGGTCACCCAATACGTCAAGAGCCCCCTCTACCTCTTTGGCAGGTGGGGGCTTGTCTCCGCGCTCCTGGGCACGGCGATCATGGTCTGGATGGCCGTGCTGAAGATCTTGTACGCTCAGCCCATCTCGAACCGCCTGCCCCTGTTCCTGGGTCTCACGCTGATCTTGGGCGGGCTCCAGTTCATCTCCCTGGGTTTGATCTCGGAGCTCATTATCAACCGTATCTCACCCTTCAAAGGCCTGCCCGTTTCTGTGGAGAAGACTGTGCACGTCGCTCCGGAGGACCTGCTTGAATCCAGCTGAGCGTCTCTTCGTAGACCGCTATCTGAGCGCTCCGAAACGCAACCTGCTGCGCTTCAGCTTCCTGTTCATGATCCTGGGCATCGTGATCTCGGTGGGCATCCTCTCGGCCGCCCTGAACCTCTTTGAAGGTTATGAGCGGGCGCTGAAATCGGTCCTGCTCGATTCCTTTGCCCACATCCGGGTTTATTCCGCCGGATCCGGCACCCTGCCGGATTCCCTGGCCGCCTCAGCTCTGGCGCGGCTTGCCTCTCTGCCGGAGATCAAATCCGCTGTCCCGGTGCTGAGCAGCAACCTGATGGCCCAAAACGGCCGCCGGGCCAGAGGTGGCCTGATGCAGGCCTACGATTTCCCCACGGGGCGGGGCAACCTCCATGCCAAATATGTGGGGGCCGGCTCCGCGGAAACCCGTCCCGGCCAGGTGATCCTGGGGCACTATCTGGCTGAGGATCTGGGCCTCGCGCTGGGCGATACGGTGCGGGTATCCTTTCCCCGCCTCGATCTGATCACCCCCCTGGGCATGTATCCCAACCAAAGGGCGTTAAAGGTCTCCGGCATCTACAATTCCGGTTTTTACGAATACGACCGGAGTCTGCTCATCGGCAGCCTGGAGGACCTGCGCGCGCTTTCAGGGATCTCTTCGGGTTACCACAACATTGAGGTCCGCCTGCGCAGCGAGTCTGCTGATGATGCCGAACTGCTTGCGGCCAAATACGATACCCTGCTGGATCCCACGCTTTACGCGGCCCCGGTGGTCAACACCACCCTCCTGCGCCTGGTTCGGATGCAGAAGTGGCTGATCTTCATAGTTTTCAGCTTCCTGGTTCTGATCGCCGGGATCAACGTGATCAGCGGAGTCCTCACCCTCATCCTGGACAGGAAGAACGAGATCGCGGTGCTCAAGGCGCTGGGGGCTGGCGCGGCCACGATCAGGAATATCCTGGGTTATCAGGTCACCCTGGCCTGCCTGCTGTCTGTGATCACGGGACAGCTGCTGGGATTTCTGCTCTCCTGGTTTGTGGTCAACCAAAACATCTACAAGCTCAAGGGCGACGTCTATTTTATCGACCGGCTCGAGCTCTACGTATCACCCTTCAACCAGCTGGTGATCTTCATCGTGGCTGCCCTGCTGGTCACCCTCTGCGTCCGCGTTCCCCTGCGCAGGATAGACAAAATGCGGACCATCGACCTTTTGCGCAACCCTTAGGAGGCTTAAATTGATCTGTCTTGCCGGATACTCCCTGCACAAATCTTATGCCGACAAAGGCCAGGACATCAGAGTGCTCGCCGACACCGATCTGGAAGTAGAGAACGGGGAATTGGTCTGCATCACGGGAAAATCCGGCTGCGGCAAGAGCACTTTACTCCACATCCTGGGCCTGCTGGACGATCCCGACAGCGGGAGGGTGCTCATCAACGGAGCTGAAGTCTCTGCCCGGCATGCCAATGCCCATGTGATCCGCAACCGGGACATCGGTTTTGTGTTCCAATTCCACTACCTGGTGGAAGACCTTAACGCCCGGGAGAATGTCGCCCTGCCGATGCTGATCGCCGGTGCGTCCCGGGCCACGGCCTTTTCCGAGGCAGACAAGTTATTGGATCTGTTGCGCTTATCCGCCCGGAATACCCACTATCCCAACCAACTCAGCGGCGGCGAACAACAGCGTCTGGCCCTGGCCCGGGCCCTGATCAACCATCCCCGCATTGTCCTGGCGGACGAACCCACCGGCAACCTCGATCCCCAGCACAGCGCCGAGGTCTGGGACCTGTTTTTCGAACTTAACCGCGATCTGCAGCAGACATTCGTGATCGTGACCCATGACCGTGAACTGGCCAAACAAAGTCCCAAAACCTACGAGTTGAGGGACGGCAAGCTGATCTAACCGAGATGCGAAGCTCCCGCAAATTCCTGACCTTCATCATTGTCCTGCTGGTCATCAACACCCTTTTCTTCCTTGCCTGGTACGCCTTTGACGCCCAGGGCAGGGTGAAGGGCCTGGTGGAGCGGGAAGCCGGAAAGGCCTTGAAAGGGAAAATGCGCATCGGTTCATTCACCATCAGTGACCAGCAGGTTTTCGCCGAAAAGATCAGCTTCGCTGCCGCCGACAGCTCGCTCAATTTCACCGTAGACAACGCCCGGGTCCGCTACAACCTCCTGCGTTACCTGTTCTCCGGGCTCAAGTTGCGCAACCTGCTGGACCACGTGGAGATGGACAAGGCAGACGTCCGGCTCACCCTGCTGCCCAAAGCCAAAAAAAAGACCCCTCAGAAATTTAAGCTCCCGGACCTCAAGCCGCTCTTCAACAATCTGGTGATCACCCATTCCCGCTTCCGGGCCGATGCCAGCGTCCCCCTGAAACTGGGTGAAGACGGGATCCTGCGCGCGATCGAGGAATTGAACGGGGTCGAGCTGAGCATAATCAACACTGATGTCTCCCGCCTG
>LAHT01003601.1_pt1 | contig 11251 bp, 9 predicted proteins | sample 329671 | NCBI WGS metagenome assembly LAHT01 (sample SAMN03275702, study PRJNA271635) | activated sludge metagenome | isolation source: Sample C-4 Sludge from methanogenic chamber (fourth chamber) of Anaerobic... | reverse complement strand
ATCAGGTCGGCAGTCCTGATCAGCTTGCCACGGCCGGTGTTGATTAGCATCACCCCCTTTTTCATCATCGCAATGGATGAGGAGTTGATCATGAATTCCGTTTCGCGCGTCAGCGGACAGTTCAGCGAGATGATGTCCGACCTCCTGTAAAGCTCCTCAAGGCTCACGTAACTGCTTCCGGTGTCGGCGGCAAACGCTGTGTCCGGATAGCTGTCGGTAAGCAGCACCTCCATCCCGAATCCCCGCAGGATCTTCACAAGCACCCTGCCTATGCGGCCTGTCCCGATCACCCCGGCCGTCTTGCCGTTCATATCGAATCCCAGCAGCCCGTTAAGGGCGAAATTGGTGTCGCGGGTCCGGAAATAAGCCCTGTGTACCTTCCGGTTCAGCGTCAGCATCAGCGCCACAGTGTGCTCGGCGATGGCGTGTGGCGAGTAAGCAGGCACCCTGGCCACCCTGATATTGCCGAGGGCTGCCTTGAGATCGACGTTGTTGAATCCCGCAGAGCGAAGGGCAATCAGCTTCACACCGTATTCCCTGAGCTGACTGATCATGGCTGCATCGACTGTGTCATTCACGAAGATGACGACGGCATCATATCCCTGTGCGAGCACTACGTTGTCAGGCGTCAGGTGAAACTTGAAATACTTGATTGTGAAACCGAAATGGCGGTTCACCTCGTTGAACGATTCGGTATCATAAGGTTTGGCGTCGAAAAACGCGATCTTCAGATTGTTCATTCCTTACTGGTTGTTAAATGATAACAAGAGGCGCCTGCATTTGTTCTTAAACAGGTGCAGTTACAGACGGAGGGTGATTTTGACATATCCGGGTTGGCAATAAATCAAACGGATTTACTAAATTCATAACCTTCAATTTGTTGAAACCGCATTATTGCAGTAACCTCATAACTGTCACGATATGAAAACAAGATTCCTCCTTATTCTTTTCGTGCTGACCGCACTGCTCACAGCGCCGGTCCTCATGGCTCAGGAAGCCAAACCCTGGTACTTCGGCGACCCTGCCTCGCGGCCGGAGCCCGATCCGAAAGCAAAGACCCTGCCTCTCATACAGGTCCGGGGGAACAAATTCGTCACCCCGGACGGTCAGACAGTTCTATTCCGCGGACTCTCAATCTCTGATCCGGACAAGATCGAGCGGCAGGGCCACTGGAACAAGACACACTTCGAGCAGGTGAAAAAGACCGGCGCAATGATAGTGCGCATTCCCGTTCACCCGGTGGCATGGCGCGAGCGCACACCCGAAAAGTATGTGGAACTGCTGCGCGAAGCGGTTGACTGGTGCACCGACCTGGGCATGTATGTGATAATCGACTGGCATTCAATAGGCAACCTCTGGATGGAGCTCTTCCAGGATCCGATGTACAACACCACGAAAACAGAGACATATGAGTTCTGGAGAACTATTGCACGCAACTTCGCCGGGCATAATACAGTGGCCTTTTACGAGCTCTTCAATGAACCAACAATCTACCGCGGCGAGCTGGGCTCATTGCCCTGGTCTGAGTGGAAAAAGATCAATGAGCACATGATCAGCCTGATAAGGGCATATGATCCGGAAACTATTCCGCTGGTTGCGGGGCTCGACTGGGCATATGACCTCTCTCCCCTGCGTGATGACCCGGTGAATGCGGAAGGGATCGCCTATGTGACTCACCCTTACGCCTTCAAGCGCGGACAGCCCTGGGAGCCGAGATGGGAAGAGAACTTCGCGTTTGCTGCGGCTTACGTGCCTGTGGTTGCCACGGAGTTCGGGATGCACACTGACATGAATGCCCCTGATTACAATGACTACGGGAATCGTATCATAAAGTTCCTGGAGGAGCGGGGCATCAGCTGGATGTGCTGGATCTATGATCCGCAGTGGTGGCCGCAGATGCTCAAATCATGGGACTATGAGCTGACTGAAGGGGGTCTCTTCTTCAGCAGGGCCATGAAGGGGGAACTGCCGTTCCAGAAGAAGTAGAGTACCGGACTTCCGGGGCCGGGTGGATACTCCTCCGGAATTCAGTCATTCACTATGAGGCCGGAAAGCTTCCCTGGCTGATTGAAGTGATATTCCGCCTGAAAGGTTCAGGACCTGAACAGGGGGACTCCCTTCAGCGCTTTCTCCCTGATGCTGATAACCTCCGACTGATCGAGGGGCTTCAGGTTGTGCCCCAGCGTGAGAGCCTGCCTGAACAGCCCCTCGTCTCCCGGAGGTATGGCTGCTGTGACCGGATGAGACAGGGTAAACCTCAATCCCATCGTTATATCTTCCTCACTGATAAGCGGTTCGTACCAGCATTTTGGGTAGGCTGACCGGTCGGCCCCTTCAGGCCACGGTCCTCTCGCCATCGCCTTCAGTGCCAGGATGCCCATATTCTTCTCCTTTGCCCTGGCCATAACCTGCGGCCCGAAGTTACCGGCATTCCAGGTAGCATAATTGAACGGGAAAAGGATCGTATCAAAGTCAAACCTCTCCATAAGCGCCATGGCAGCCTCAACCGAGTGGGCAGAGAAACCGATGAACCTGATCTTCCCCTCCTTCCTGGCTTCAAGGAATGTCTCCATCGCTCCTCCGGGTCCCAGCAGGGTGTCAACATCCTCAAGGGTTGTGACGGCATGATGCTGGTACAGATCGAAGTGGCCGGTGCGCATGTTCTTCAGTGATTGCTCTAGCTCCCTGCGGGCCCCTTCCTTCGTTCTCTCAGTGGTCTTGCAGGCAAGAAAAACCTCTTTCCGGAACGGTTCAAGTGCCGGACCCAGCTTGATCTCAGCATCGCCATACGACGGGGCAACGTCGAAATAGTTTACCCCGGCATCGATCGCCATCCTTACCCTTGCGAATGCATCGTCAGGAGTTGCATTCATTACGACGATTCCTCCAAATCCGATGAACGAAAGCATCTCGCCTGTCCTGCCGAGAGATCTCTTCTCTATCTTGCCCCGGGCTGTCTCCCTGGTCATCCCGGAGAGATCGGCTGGGAAAAGCGTGATGGCAGGAATCGCCGATGCTGCTGAAATAACGAATTTTCTTCTTTTCATCTCAGTTATTTTTCAGAGGGTATTCAGCCCTGTTGTAAAACTCTTTATGAAGCTCTTCAATAGTGCTGTTGTTCTTCAGGTACCGGATAAGCTCCGCCAGCTGAACCGCATCCCTGGTTATCAGGAGCTCTCCCAGCTCGCGGTTTGTCTGGAGCACATCACCTGCGAAATGGTTGGGATACCTGGCATACCAGTGGATCCCTGCAAATGCGTGAGGCATGGCGTTAAGCCTACCCTGGTTCAGCCCCGACTCTTTGCCCATAGCTTCCGTGTCAACCAGGTCAGGACGGATCAAGTACATCATAGAGGTCTCTTCCTCTCCTGCATGACCGTCAAGCTTAGACTTCTTCAGGCTGCTGATCTGCCGGTCCATAGCCTCGTCGGGCCCGCCCTGGAAGAGCACAACGATGTAATCTTTCCTCGCGGCGAGCTGCGACTGGCAGAAGTAGTTCAGGAAGTAAGTGCTTCCGCCGTGGCCGTTGAAAAGGACAATCTTTTTCAGCCCGTTACGCGAGAGTTCCCGGCAGGTCTCCTCAAGCATCTGCCACATCAGGTCGTTGCTGTAGGCGATGGTCCCTGGCTGGTGCATTGCCTCAAATATCTGCCCCACATAGTATGGCGGGAAAACAACGGCGTACTCCTTTTCTGCCGCCCTTATGACTGAGGCCCTCGCCTCAAAGAGGTCTGTCCCCAGGGGAAGATGGGTTGCATGTTTTTCTATTATCCCTATCGGGATGACGCAGACGCCGCCGGACAGCTCCACAGCTTCAGCAAACTGCGGAGAAGTAAGTTCTTCCATCTGGCAAGGGATGCCGGCAATCTCCGCCTGCGGTTTCCCGGAGAGATTTGCCGGTCTCTCCTGCTGCTGTCCGGCCAGTGCAGCTACCAAAAAAATCAGTGTAAAAATCGCAATAGTCCTCTTCATCGCTCTGCAGTATTTAAATCATTTAAAATTAGATGTTCCGGCCGACTAATCAAAAACTATTCGCACCGCCATTCGTCAAAAAATCAGGTTTCTTCATCATATCTTCACAACCATATGCATATTGTTGTGTTATGCTGACAGTGAATATTAAACCAAACACTTTATGCGTATGAAAAAACTGAACCTTTTGGCACTTATCCTTATCATGGGAATCGCATTCGTTTCCTGTGACAAGACCGATGCGACCGAATTTGACGTGATGGCGAAATCATCACTGTCTGAAGATCCAAGTGGTCCGGCCACACCGGCTGGTGTTGCTCCGTTTATTATTCCCGGAGCCAACAACGGAGGGAACAGGACCTGTGCAGAAGTGGGAATGTTCTTCAAGAATGACCCGGCCTACTTTGACTACTGCGGAGAAAAAGTGGACTTTGGCAATTTCAAAAGTGCGTTCCCGGAAGGGCTTATGGTCACTTCAGACGGGAAGACTCTCTCCTTTAACGCAACTGATTGCATTAAGATCGGCGACAAATACTACAAGGTTGGCGCAGTTATCGTGAAAGGCGGAAATTCAGCCAACGTTTATTTTTATGAGGGTGGCACCCTGGGTGATGTCAACCTGACCGCGCCTGCCAATGCGAGCGGCAAGCCGGCAGGAATAAGCAACGTGACGTTCTGCTACATAGAGTGCGATGAGCAGCCTGAGCTTGTGATAGCATTCAAGAGCTACCTCAACAACAGCGACTGGGTTTGCACAACAGGCGGACCGGGGAACATCGGCTTCGTGGCTTACTATGACTTCAAGCCGGGCGTCGTCGGGAAGGTGTTCCTCTCAGCCAATACCAACCCCTCAACGGGTGACCTTACCAAACCGGTAGGTGACATAACTGTGGCAGACATTGACGGTGACGGCCTGTGGGAAGTCACAATCGACAACGTGGACCGTCCTGAACTGCTCTACAAGAATGCATATCTTTTTGTTGGAACACTTGCTGAATACACCGGTAAGTATTATCTGAATTTCCCCTTCCAGACAGGTGAGATAACACCTGTAGCACCGCTGACTTTCCAGCTGTCTTTCTAGAGGATTTTTCAGTCTACAATAGGAATTTTTGATGGCAGAGGCTGCCCCGGCTAACCCGGGCAGCCTCTTTCTTTCCTGGTCAGTCTGCAGGGACTCGAACCCCGGACCCTCCCGATCCGCCGGCTGGCGGATCCGGGATGCTCTGCCATCTGAGCCAAACAAAAAAAGGAGCCTGTGCGGCTCCCTTCTGATTGATTCCTGGTCGGTCTGCAGGGACTCGAACCCTGGACCCGCTGATTAAGAGTCAGCTGCTCTACCATCTGAGCTACAGACCGGAATTTAAACGGTGCAAAAGTACACTTTTTTGGGAATTGTGCATTAAAAATTTCGCATCAAAAATGTGGGATCCTTGCCCCGATACATTATTGTTCCGGAACAGTCTCCATCACGCTGCCACACTATTGCGTCAGCACTATCATCCCCTCCCGCGGAATGGCCCGGTAAATGATCTTCGCCTCAGCCTTGGGAATCCAGATCTTGATATACGGCACATACGGCGGGGTCTTCAGCCTCGTGACAGCCTTCATCGTCACGGAAGCATTCCTCATCCTGTCCTTCAGATCGAAAAAGAACCTCGCCCGCCGGTCAGCACCAATGGTATCTTCCTGCTGCTCAAAGAAGAACCGGATATTACGGTCAGTATCCAGCGTGTAAAATACCGCCTCGAAATCAGTGGTGTCAGGCTTTACACTCTCCACCGCCTGCGACGTATCCCTGGGAGCAATCTTCACACTAACCGGATTCTTCATGAAGGTGGCCTGCATACCTGTTATGTTCAGCGGCGCAGAGAGCATACTGTAAATGGCCTCCTGGTTTGCACGATGAAAAAACGGCGAGACATCATACTCGTCAATCTCCACCGTTCGCACCGGCAATCCCTTGATCAGCAGCTGAATCACGCTGTCGCGAACATTGATCAGCAAACCCACCGAGTCCGACTCCGCCAGCTTCACCTGAGAACTCAGGAAGGCCTTGTCACGTATCATATCGATATATCCCGGGATGGCACACAGGTTTATCGTGTCTCCCTCCTTCTGCTCCAGCGAAGCAAAATACGCATTGTCAAAATCATTCACGGTACGGCTGACAGCCGAAACCGACATCACCAGATAATAGATGATGAAAATTGCCAGCAGAGAAGCAGCAATTATCAGCCAGATTTTTCTTTCCCGGTTCATCGCTTCAGTTCTTGTCAGTAAATGTAAACTCGAGATCCCACACTCAGCGAGCTGAATACCGCCTCGAGGTCCTCATCGCCTAGTCTTATGCATCCGTGCGTCACGGGCATCCCGAGCTGCCTCTGGTACAGCGTCCCGTGAATAAGATAACCGTCGCCGAGACTCATTGCATACTTGCCCAGCACGCCAAACTCATACCTCGACGGATCACTCGGACCCGGTATAGGCAGACCCTCCTCCACGAACGCCCAGTCCGGCTTCCGCCATACCGGGTTGGTTATCTTTCCCTGGATACTCAGCCTGCCACGCGGAGTCTTGAAAATCCACTCCTTATCACCCTCCTCGGTTTTGAGGAGCGTGTAACTGCCTGACGAGCAGTACCCTTCGCGCACCAGCTGCCTGTTCCTGTAAAGCAGGAACCTGTTGTCAACGGTGTTGATCACAAGGTAAGTCTGTGTTGGGACAAACGAAGCCAGCCTCCTTTGAAGGCGGGTTAACTCGTTCTTCGTGGCAGATATCTGCCTCCTGATTGCCCTGTTATCAAGCAGCGACGAGTCAGGCCTGCACTCGGCGCGATTCTTTCCCCACGAATGCTGCATCGCAGGACCAATATAAACGGGTACAGAAAAGATGAACAGCAACAGCAGTACTATCACCACGGAGACAAGGGTTCGGCGCGCCCAGCGGTGAGTCTTTATGAAATTAACCGTCTGGTTAAACCACTTGTTTAATGCCGTGGAGCTGCTTCCTGCAGCATTTTCCGGTAAATTTTCACTCTGCTCTTCCATGATCACTATTTTCTCGCGAGGAGAAAAACTCCTCAAGGGTTAATGTTGAACCGATGATCGTCACCGGTGTTCCTTTTGAAACATATTTGAATAACATGTCCATGTCAGAGTTTTTCAGGGCGACGCATCCCTGTGTCCAGTTACCTCCCTTGCCGCCCTCGCCGTGAATCTCAATCAGGTCGCCGATGCTGGCATCGGCCGGGAGCTGTCCGTTCCTTATCCTCTCGTTGAATTCCTGCACGTCAATCTTGTTCGGATAGTTGATTAACAGGGCTTTATGATATTTAGTCGAGCCTCCGGAAAGCTTCTTCGTAACAGTGTATTTTCCCTCCGGCGTAGCCATGTCTCCCCTGCTTTTCTTGTCACCCAGCCAGTTGCTTCCGAATTCTGCCTCAAAGGTATACTTCTTTTTGCCTCCCTGGTACAGGTGAAGCTGCGCCGGAATCTTTTCCACGAGAATTGCGTATGATCCGCTCCTTTTGCTCTCGGTAATTGTCTCATCGGCCCAGTCCTGCCAGTTGTCGTAGTGTTTGAAGTATTCCTCGAGATTTTTCCTGGCTAAATTGTAAGTACCTGATATATACTCGTTTGCTTCGGTGATCTTGACGTTTCCGTCGACGTAGCGCTCTTTTTTAAAGTCGATTCCCGCCTCCTTGATGAGAAGTTTTCCGCGGGCATGTTTCTTTTTGACATCCTGAGGGAGCGGCATCGAGAGGAAGATCTTTTCGAACGTTGCCATCTCGTGGTTAAGGCGGGTGATTTCGCTCTCGAGGTTGCTTTTGAGGCTTTTCGACCTTGAAATGGTGTTACGTGAGGCGTCTTCGGCCTTCTTCTGAGCTATCTCCGCGAACTGTATGACCCGCTCGTAATCGCGTGCCAGTATGAAACGGTCGTTTTCGCTTCGCCATACGGCCATAGCTGAGTCATAGTTATTTTTCGCCTCGCGGAAAAGTTTAGGTGAATAGATCTCCGACTGCAGATCCCTGGCCCTGGCAATTGCGGCGCGGGCCTGTTCCACCTCGGGCAGCGGCGGCTCGGGCACAAGGGCCCTGAAAACCAGCACTCCGATGATGGTAAGCACGATGCCGACGATAGCGTAAACTATAATGTTTGTCAGGGATCCTCTCTTCATGGGCGCGAAGTTAAAAAAATCCCCGGGACCAGGCCCGGGGATCCTTTTATTAGTTAAACGGTACGGTTAGATTTTGATACCGGCTTTTTCCATTGCTGCCTTCAGCTCGGCGATGATGCCGTTGATGCCTTCGGTAGCTGCTTTTACTTTGTCAACAACTTCCATGTAGTTGCTGCCGCCGTCGAAGAGAGTCTGAGTGTCGGTGAGAGAGGTCTCGAGGACGGTCAGTTCGTTCTTCATTTCTTCTACAACTGCTTTGCCTTCCTTGCCTTTGGGAGCCTTGAGAAGGAGAGCCTTAGCCTCGTCGAGGAGGGTTTTGGCGCCTGCCATCATAGTTTCGGCTTCAGCCTTAACTTCAGCTTTCTTGGCTTCTACATTGCCTGACAGTTCAGCTGCTTTGAGAGCGATACCTTCAGCGGCAACCTTGATAGCTTTGAAATCCTTTGCTGACTTCGACTTCTGTGTTTCGATGTTCTGGAGCATGACGGTGAGTGAGTCATTCAGAGCAGCGAATTCTGCGGGGAAGTAAACGTCAGTCTGGACAGTCTTGGCTGAGTCAAGAGCTGCTTTTGCAGCGTCAAGAGCTTCCTGGGGAACTTTTGCGCAGCTTGCCATCAGGGCAGCTACAGCAACGGTTGCGATTGCTAAGAAAAGTTTGTTTTTCATTTCTGTTTAAAATTTGGTTCTGTTATAATGTTTAAAATGTCTCCGGTTTTGTATCGTTAAACCGCCGCAAATTTAAATAATAATTTTAATCTGGTTTTAATCTCGGGCGACTTTTTTTAATGGAATTTTAATCTCGGGCGGGCAGATTTCCCGGAATTTGCTCAAACCTGCCGCTAACTTATTCATCTACAGGATGAAATCCATCTTTGTCGACTGCTTCCCTAGACGCCTGAACAGTTTCACCCAGAAATACTCGAGGCTGTATCTGAAGCCCGCCTTTCGCCAGAAGAATAGTATTATGCTCCACAAAAGGACATTCATTGCGCCAAAGAGGAGGCACCCGTTGATGGTCTGATCCCACCCGGGCTCGACGTGAACCCACAGCATCCTGAACAGCTCCGAAGTGGTTGTCTCCAGCATGTAAATTGTAAGACTGACCCTGCTGAACCACTGCAGCAGGGGGAGATGGGCCGGCAGCCCCTTTTTCCCGGGCCGCGCAAACAATGCGGGGACAACCAGCAGGATGAAGATCCCCAGTTCAAAGCTCGTCTTGAAATACCAGAAGAAATCAGGTTTCGAGATTGATTTGTCAAATCGCATCATCCCCGCCAGCCCGTACAGAAAAAACAATAAACCCATTGGCGCCACATACAATTTCAGCAACCTCACCCTGTCGTGATATGCCATGAGACCGATCATCATGCCTGTAAGGCCATAGGCCGAATAAGGCAAAAGAGGATATGGATTGGCTATGGTAAAACTGAAGAATGTGGCTGCCAGATGGTGGCGCGATTCGACAGCCCTTTCAAAAAACGGGAAAACAGGGATCCTGGCAAAAGAGAGAATCATCATAAGCATGGCGGAGAGACCCAGAACCAGGTATTGGTTTCTCTCCTTCCTGACATGCTTCAGCAACAGGAAAAGAACCGGCGTAAGCATGATCAGGTTGAAGGCAATGGTGGACAGCGACGATCCCTCGAAAAATTTGGTGTATTCAGGGAACTCCAGCTGGGCATTCCTCAGCGAGCCGGCAACAACCGTCATATCCGGCATGTTGTTTATGAAATCGATATTCCACCGGCCGAGGAAAATATTAAGTGCGTAATGGAGGATCACATAGATCAGGCCCGCTGTCACCGCATATCGGAAGGGCCTGAAATTAAGGCTCTCTTCGCTCCTTCGCGTCAGCATAACTGTGTTAACGACCATCGAGTAAATGATGAAAATTCCTCCCCATAGAGCCATGAAGCTCATGACGATGATCAGCAGCGGAGGGTTTTCAAAATCGATCTTATGGATATTGGCGAAATTATATATCGATGAGTGAAAGAATATTATCAGCATCAACGCGAGGCCCCTCAGCACATCGAGCGACCCGATCCTTTTATCTCCTGCCTGGTCAGTCATTGAATATGTGTTTCCTCCCGTTCTAATTGGTTTCTGTGTGCTCTGCCACTCCCGCTTCCTGCAGCTGTATCAATCATCAAATGCAAAGTTTCTCCTGATTCTGATTAGCTTCCCAGAATTCTTGCTGGATTCCGGGTTTCCGAATTCAACCGTTACTTCAGGCAGATGGCATTTGTACTTTGAAAAAACACCCTTAACCGAATCTGCAACTGCTTCCATGTCAAAATCCGCCGGGTCTGCATCCTCCTTGAGTTTTATTCTTATAACAACATGTTCCGGCGAATCCTGTGTAGCCTGGTACTCATCAATCTCCTCCGATGATGATATTATAGCCCTGCTTATATAATCCGGGAAAATAGGTTGCCACCTGTTGCCGTCAGTGGTCCTGGCGAGGAAGAGATCATCTGCCCTTCCCTGGATGGACTGTATGACCCTGAAATCCGAACCGCACCGGCATTTTTCCGGACTAATGGTGATGATGTCATTAAGCTCATAGCGGATAATTGGCTGCGATTTCTTGTGGAGATCCGTGACTATAAGCTTGTGACATGGCTGTCCGGGGGGTGTTTCTGATCCGTCGCCATTGAGTGTTTCAACCATTACGAGGTCCTCATTGATGTGCAGGCTGCCGTATTTGCATGTGATTGCCATCGGCGCCTCGGTGCATTTGTAGATCTCATGTACCGGGCAGTGAAGCACGTCGGACAGGTACTTTTTCACGTCGGGATAAAGGATCTCCGCATAGGAGACTACCCGCTTCGGCGAGATTGACAATCTTCCGGCTTCGACCTCCCGGGCGATTATCTTAAGCATCGATGGCGGCGCTGAAATGACGTTCGGCTGAAGCCGCTGCAACTGATCACTGACCTCCTCCGTTGAGCCAAGCTGGCTGATGTAGGTCATCCTGTGGCCTAGGATGTTCAGGTTGAACGCCGGGGAGCTCACCCTGAGGATGAATGCGAGGTTCAGCTTCTCCTTCGCGGGGAAATGAAAACGGGCAAACAGTGCCGCTTTCATGTACATC
>LAHT01001189.1_pt1 | contig 11315 bp, 11 predicted proteins | sample 329671 | NCBI WGS metagenome assembly LAHT01 (sample SAMN03275702, study PRJNA271635) | activated sludge metagenome | isolation source: Sample C-4 Sludge from methanogenic chamber (fourth chamber) of Anaerobic... | reverse complement strand
CAGGTTCGATGACCGGGTGACCGGCCGGATCGAGACCTTTGCCCCGCATGCCACGATCATCCACGTAGACATCGATCCTGCCGAGATCGGGAAGAACAAGCCTATTGATGTCCCGATAGTGGGAGATTGCAAGGTAGTCCTCACCGAGATGCTCACCCAGGTCCAGGAACAGGGGAAGTACGAAAAGTGGCGGCAGAGGATCCAGGTCTGGAAGAAGAAACACCCTCTCCGCTGTCCTGACGACGAAGTGCTCCGCCCCTGCCACGTGATCAAGACCCTCTCCGGTATCCTTGATGGTGAAGGTATCATCGTCAGCGAAGTGGGGCAGAACCAGATGTGGGCGGCACAGCACTATTGTTTCCGGAAACCGCGTTCCTGGCTCACTTCCGGTGGGTTAGGGACGATGGGCTACGGGTTCCCCGCAGCGATCGGGGCACAGTTTGCAAGGCCGGGGGAGACCGTGGTGGATATCGCAGGTGACGGGTCATTCCAGATGAATATCCAGGAACTCGGCACGGTGGCAGCCAACCATATCCCGGTGAAGGTCCTGGTCCTGAACAACATGTACCTGGGGATGGTCAGGCAATGGCAGGAGCTCTTCTACGACCGGCGGTACTCATATACCGAGCTTGCCCCTGTGGACTTCGTGGGAATTGCCCGTGCATACGGCATCGACGGGATACGGGTTGAGGACCGGTCTGACGTGGAATCAGCAATCAGGACAGCGGTTGAGTACGAAGGACCGTTCGTGCTCGATATCAGGATCAACCGCGAGGAGAATGTCTTCCCGATGGTCCCTGCAGGAGCGGCGATCAATGAGATGATCGGGGGACACCCACGATGAAGCCGCATACGCTGATGGTACTTGTGGAGAACCGGGCGGGGGTCCTCTCCCGTGTCACGGGTCTCTTCTCCCGCCGTGGTTTCAACATCGAGAGCCTTGCGGTGGGGACCTGCGAGGAGCCGGGGATGTCGCGGATCACCATCGTCTGTATCGGCGATGACCGCGAGATCGAGCAGGTGATGAAGCAGCTGAACAAGCTGATAGAAGTGATAAAGGTATCAGATCTCACCGAGAACGAGAGAGTTGAACGCGAACTCGCCCTGATCAAGGTGACGGCGGAACAAGGGACCACCCGTGCCGAAGTCATGCAGATCGCGAGCATATTCCGTGCTCAGATCGTGGATGTCGGGTCGAAGGCCGTAGTCCTCCAGGTCGTTGGCGATACCGACAAGATCGATGCGATTGAGAAACTGCTCCGCCAGTACGGCGTAAAAGAGTTCGTGCGCACCGGCAGGATCGCGATTCTCCGTGGCTCAAAGACTGTGAAAAGCAGTAAATAAGAGTGATGCCCCAAACCGGCACACGTGATGCAGCGGGGACCATAACCGGTCACCCGGCTTTTCCCGCATGAGCGTGCACATCGCGACCCCGCTCCGTGTAGTCTTCAGGCCCGGGAAGCAAACAACGGCGGTGATTATCCTGGTAGCCTTCCAGGACCTTTGCAGAATCCTGGACCGGGAAGTGAATGGGGGATGGGTCCCTCCCGGCATCCCGCCCGGACCCCTGCAGTCTCTGGGGTTGGGAAGTACGGGGATGCCATGGGGGAAAGTGAATGCCATGGAACCCCCTCCTTCCTTCTTCTTTTCTCTATTGGTGCCAGGCCCCGTTCATACCACTCTCTCACCCGGCCCTGCCACCTTGATACTACCACCATCCGGCACCTGGTGGTTGGTTCACGTTCCCGGTACCACCCGGTCCCTGGCGCGGGCATGCGTGACGGCAATTATCGGTGACACAGGGTAACGCGTTCCAGGGAACACCCTGTCCGACCGGGCGCACTGATTTATGCCCCCGGTGAGAATGAATACAGAGTGAAGACGGCGGTCCTGGGCGGAGGGCTCTCTGGCCTGATGGTAGCCCGCCTCCTCAAGGAGCAGGGGGAGGAGGTGGTGGTGCTCGAGAAGGACGGATCGATCGGGGGACTCTGTCGTTCCGTCTCTACGCAGGGCTTCACCTTTGATACCGGGGGATCGCATATCATCTTCTCCCGCGACCACGAGGTGCTCGAGTTCATGAAAAACGTCCTCGGCTCCAACAGGGAGCAGCGGACGAGAAATACCAGGATTCTGTTCCGGGATATTCTCGTGAAATATCCATTCGAGAATGGTCTTGCGGCCCTTCCCAAGGACGATCTCTTCTACTGCATCAACGAGTTCATACAGACATACCTGAAAGCCGAGAAGGGGGAGATCCCCCCTCCTGCCAACTTCAGGGAATGGATTTACGCGACATTTGGAAAGGGGATTGCAGATCTCTACATGGTCCCTTACAATGAGAAAATCTGGAACTACCCCCCCGAGTCCATGTCTGCCCACTGGGTCGAGGGGAGGGTTCCGCGTCCTCCCGTGGAAGACGTGATAAAATCTGCCATAGGGATCGAGACTGAAGGGTATACCCATCAGTCGGTCTTCACCTACCCGGCAGAGGGTGGAATTGAGTCACTGGTCAAATCCATTGCAAGAGGAATCGAGGACTGTATCCTGACCGGATTCACTGTCCGGTCGCTTGCGTTCCGTGGCGGAGTCTGGGAGGCCGGAGACGGGAAACGGACAGTCACGGGAGACCGGGTGATCAGCACCATCCCGCTGCAGCACCTCCTGCCATGCCTCGGGGGAGGAGTCCCTCCCGCCGTCAAGGAGGCAGTCGGTGCCCTCCGCTACAACTCCGTCTGCTGCGTCCAGATCGGGATAAAGGGGAGGGTTCCCGACATTTCATGGCTTTATATCCCCGACAGGACACAGAGCCTCGCAAACCGCATCTCGTTTCCCTCCAATTTCAGCAGCCATGTGGCACCCCCAGGGCACGCAGGTATCCTCGCCGAGATCACCTACAACGAGGGCGACGAGGTCTCCCGGATGACCGACGACGAACTTGTCAGCCACGTGATTGGGTCCCTGGAGAGGATGGGGTTCCTGACACCAGGACAGGTGGTGCACACTGCGGTGGACCGGCAGAAGTTTGCGTACGTGGTGTATGACCTGGATTACCCCGGAAATATCAGGATCATCAGGGAATACTTCCAGGAGCGGGGGATCACGCTCGTGGGGAGGTTCTCGCAGTTCGAGTACCTGAACATGGACGGGTGCATCCGCCAGGCCATGGAGTGCGCAAGGAGCTGGCCGTGAAGGTCAATTTCTTCGTGGAAGACATGCTCTTCTTCCGATTCATAGGGTGCGCGACGGTTGCAAAGACACTCTACCGCCAGCTCCAGAATGAGCCGGGGATCGAGGTCTCCTGGAAGAGTTACTCGAACCACGCGGACGTCGTGCATTATCACACGTTCGGCCCTCTCGCCGGTCTCAACCGCCGAATGGCGAAGGGAACGAAGGTTCTCACCGCGCACTCCACACCAAGGATCAACATGGAAAACATCGCCCTTGCACGGGCGATCAACAAGAGATACCCGAAGATCTACCGGAGGTTCGACCATATCATCACCATCTCCAGGCCCTGCCACGAGGAGGTCACCGCAATGATACCCGACATGCCGGTGACGATGATCCCAAACGGTGTGGACCGGGAGTTTTTCAGGAGGGACGAGGAGAAGAGGGCCGCGTTTCGGGAATACTATGGGATCCCCGATGACCAGCAGGTAGTGCTCACCGTGGCACAGCAGACACCAAGGAAAGGCCTCTACGACTTTTTGGCACTCTCCCGGATGCTCCCTGACAAGAAGTTCGTCTGGATCGGGGGGTTTCCCTACGGGGCGCTCTCGAAGAACTACGGGAAGATCAAGCAGATGAAACTTCGGTGCGGTGGAAACGTGCTCTTCCCGGGGTACATAAACGACATCCTGAAGCCATACAGCGCCGCAGACCTCTTCTTCATGCCGTCCTACGCCGAGACGTTCGGCCTGGTTAACCTTGAAGCCCTTGCATGCGGCCTCCCCGTGGTTGCACGAGACATCCCTGAGTTTCATGAAATTTATGGAAACAATATCCTCTACTTCTCGGAACGGGCTGATGCCGTGGCGCGGATCGAGGACGAGGCAGCACTGCACCAGTGTGCCAGGGGGGCAAGGGATTTCACCTCCCAGTTCGATCTCAGGGATATCGCCGCGCAGCATATCAGGCTGTATCGGGAGCTGTCAGAATGAGGATCTCTGTCGTTGTGCCGTCTTTCAACGAGGCTGCGAACATTACCGCATGCCTTGGGTCGCTGAACCGCCAGACTGTCCCGAGGGACGAGTACGAGATTATTGTCGTGGACGGGGGATCGAAGGATACCACGAGGGAACTCGCCGAACCCCTGGCTGACACGGTCTTTATCCAGACCAGCAAGAAGGTGGGGGGGGCACGAAACGACGGCGCACTAAGGGCCAGAGGTTCAATTCTCGCGACCACCGATGCCGATTGCATCATCCCATCCAACTGGCTCGAGGTGATACTCGATGACTTCGAAAGGCACCACGATGTCGTGCAGATCTATGGGCCAGTCGACCCCATCGAGAAGACCATCAGGAACCACCTCTCTCTTGCCATGGCGAACAATTTCGCACGGTTTGGCTATTACACCCATACTCTCTACTATACTCTCGGGTGTAACACGGCCTTCAGGAAAGACGCGTTCCTGCGGGCCGGAATGTATCACGTGATCGACGCCGGCGATGACCTGGAGATTGCCCGAAGGATGAGGCAGGAGGGAAGAGTGATGTTCGACAGCAGGATGAGGGTTGGATTCTCAATGCGCAGGTACGAACAGTTCGGGACGCTCAAGTCACTCTATGAATGGCTCTATATCGTGGCACATGGTGGTTCGTCCGAGAAGCACCAGTATACGCGCAGGGAATACAAATGAGGGTGTTTTGAGGTTTTTCGCCTCCCAAATGAGAATGCGATACTCAATGTCCCCTCCGCATCCATCTGATTCCGATCACCTCTCTCCTGCCGATGTGCATGAGAAGGTCCGGCGTTTCAACCATTCGGAGTTCGCCCGCCTGCTGGAGATGGAGATACTCGAGGCGCGTCCCGGGTATGCACGGGTGAGGATGGACACGGAAGGGAAGCGGAACCTGCGCGGGTTTGCCCATGGTGGTGCAATCTTCGCGCTTGCCGACCAGGCATTCGGCATCGCGGCAAACCTCGGTCGCACCCACGAGGTAGCCCTGTCTGCCCAAATCAGCTATCTTGTCCCTGCAAAAGGTACCCTGATCGCGGTTGCCGAGTGCACGGGTCAGACCCCGCAGTACTCCAGTTACGTGGTGCGAGTCTTTCACGACGATGTGCTGGTTGCAACATTCGATGGCCAGGGGATGAAACAGCACGACAAGTGAAGGCCGATTCCCGGTATAAATCCCACGCCTGGTCTTTTCCAGATCCCCTTGGAAAGTATACCAGGTGAGAACTGGCTGCCCTGCAACCCGGAATACATCAGAATGAATATCCTGGAAGCGTCTTTAAGGAATCCCGCGAATTCATGAAATTTACTTAACCGAGATTCATTACCGCCGCAAAATAATCAAAAAGAGGATATTAATTGTATGTCCGGAATGCCAGGGACTGGTCGTAAATCCTGTATCGCTCCCCATTGACAAGGTTGACGAACACCTCTACCCGGTCGGTGCCCCGTGTCCCTTCGATCTCCACCTGCTGGTTCACCTGCGGCCTCTCCAGGCTCTTCGTGATCACCTGGCCATCGGACCTGGTAACCGTGACATCTACAGAATATACAAAATTGGTGCCTTTTCCACCCCGGTATGTCGCGATGATGCTGGGAGTGATGGCAACAGTATTACGGTCGACCTGGACATCGACCATATACTGTGCAGGCAGCGGACCCTCGATGTATCCGAGTGTCGGGGTCGCGACAGGGGTCGCAACAGTCGGGCTTGCGGTGGGCTGTGCCGTGGTGGGCACAGGTGTCTGGACCTGCGTGGCCGGCCCCGTTGATGGCTGGGTGCAGCCGGCGCCAAGGACAAGGAGTCCTGCAAGCGCACAGAGCACCACAAAGAAGATCGCTCTCATGAGTAGAGCTTCATCCCGCAATTATAAGAGTCTTCTGAGGATCCATTTTTCATTTTGCAAGGTCACCTTACAGGACTGCCGAAATCAAAAGAGGGGAACTTTATGCTGGCTACACACAGGACCTTCCGGGTCCGGATTCACCGGATTGCACCTTCCAACGCATATGATGAGAGGGGTTACGTTCGAATACTGAAGTCTTTGGGATGAATATCCATCCTAAACATGACCCGGCTGGCTGACGATTCCTGTTAAATAACATAATTGCATATATCCCATTGAAAGGGGGATTTGATGCGAGATACCCGGTGGAGACTGCCTTTTTCATACCTCCTCATGGGAATCCTTTTTCTTGTCATCGTCGCTGTATTAATCGCCGGGTTATGGATAAATTATGAGAATTCGAAGAACCATACCGTCGAGAATGCAGAACGGCTCCGGGTCATGACGGAATCGCACATGGATAATTCGTTCAGGATGATTGACACCGGGTTGAAGCTGTACGACAACACCTACAACCAGAAGATGCAGGATGCGTTCGGAATCGTCATGGCAGAATATCTCCAGGCAGGAGGAGAGCCCTCCCTGATGGACCTTCCCTCCCTGAAAAACAGGATCGGGGGGATGGAAATCCACGTGATCAACGATCAGTGTGTCATCGAGCATTCATCGTCACCGGGGGATATAGGGCTCGATTTTTCAATTATCTACCCCGATTTCTGTGTATATCTCCACAAGATTCAGAACACTTCGGGCTATTACCCTGACAGGGTCGTGATGGAATGGTTCACCGGGAACCTCACAAAATACGGATATATGCCCACACCCGATCACCAGTATATTCTCGAGCTTGGGCTTCATTCAGACGCATTTACGAGGGATCGGATGGAACTCCAATATCGCGATGTGATAGACGAGGTCAGGACATTCAATCCTTACCTGGAAGAAGTCCTCCTGTTCCAGAAACAGAAGAGGCTGATCTACAATACCACCTATATTCCCACCCTTGAAGAATCGGAGATGCTCGATTACATCCTCTGGAAGAACCGGTCTACCCAGATAGTGAAGGACAATGGTGCGGGAAAGACCATCGTCTGGCAGGTCATCGACCTCCGTGACCCGGATTATGCCGCTGACAAGAGTGTATTTGCAAAACTCACCTATAATGATGCACTGGTGAGAGAAGAACTGGACCAGATTGCAATCCTGCATGGCTTTGCCGCATTGCTCGTCATTCTTTCAGGAGGGCTTATCGCCATCATGGTCTCGCGAAAACTTTCGAGGCCTATCGAGAGACTAGTCGAGGATGTCAACATAATTGCAGAAGGGGATCTGAATCATGCGGTCAGGCCCGCTCCAGGCTTCGAACTTTCCAACCTTTCCGGGAGCATCCAGGTCATGGTCGACCGGCTGAAGGCAGAGATCCGGCAGTGCGAGGCGAGCGAGGAGCGCTTCATGGAACTCGTCCAGCTCCTTCCGCAGGCGATCTTTGAGACCGATCTCAACGGGAACATCACTTTTGCCAACCCCATCGCGTTCGAGGTCTTTGGGTATAACCCGGAAGATTTCGAGAATGGAATCAACATATTCGACATCCTCGCACCCGACGAACAGATACTGGCGAGAGAGAGATTCAGGGAGATCCTGGCAGGGAAGAGGTCCCAGGGTTCTGAATATACAGGGATACGGAAAGATGGCAGCACATTCCCCATCATGGTATATACCGCGGCACGGAAAGAGGAGGGGGCTGTCACCGGTATGCGGGGAACGATTGTAGATATCAGCCACTTAAAGAAGGTCGAGGAAGAGATAAGAAAACTGAATGCCGAACTGGAAGACCGGGTTGCGCAGCGGACATCGGAACTCGAATATGCGACCCGCGAAATGGAGGCGTTCACCTATTCGGTCTCGCATGACCTGCGCGGCCCGCTTCGGGCTATTGACGGGTTCTCCCATATAATCTCAGAGTCAGCCAGTACAGGTCTCGATGAGAGGGAACTGCATTGCATCGACGTGATAAGGCAGAACGTGGTGCTGATGGACAGCCTCATCGACGGTCTTTTGGCACTCTCGCGTATGGGCAGGCAGGAACTGAAGCGGGAATGGGTATCGCCCGAAACGCTGGTCCGGGAAGTCGTGGCAGAAGTACTGAACCAGGCCCCGGACCGGAAGATCGATGTCACGATTGGGACATTGCCGGAGTGCAACGCCGATCCCGTGATGCTGCGCCAGGTGTTCGCAAACCTCATCGGCAATGCGGTAAAATTTACGAGGAAAACGGACAATGCCCGGATCGAGATAGGAGCTTTCTTCAGGGATTCCCAGGCAGTGTACTATGTCCGGGACAACGGTGCCGGCTTTGACATGAAGTACGTAAATAAACTTTTCAAGGAATTCCAACGGCTGCACAGGCCGGAGGAGTACGAAGGGTCAGGTATCGGCCTTGCAATTGTGGACCGCATCATCCGGCGGCATGGCGGGAAGATCTGGGCTGAGAGCGAACCCGGGAAGGGGGCGACCTTCTATTTCTTCCTTGAAGGCCATCCTGAACACTCCTGAAAAAGGATTACCGGGACTTTTCCCCTCATTCCACCTTGCATCCCGGGACCTCCGGGTGGTTGGAGAGGGTTCCATTGTCTACAGGGGCCAGCCTGTAATTTGAATTTTTAAAAAAGTGATAAGATTCACATGAAGGATGTCCTTTGAGGGCACCACACATGGATCAGGGGGGGTATCTTTTGAAGACACCCCGCGCGATTCTTAACTCGCGAAAGTGCTGACCGACAGTTGCCGGGGAAGAATGGCAAACCAGGCCGAAAAACGGGATGGGATACCCCTTCGCTCACATAATAAATCTGTTCATTTTAAGAGGAGCCGCGAAGTACTGATCGAACATGAGAACAGGAATTCCTCTCGCCATCTTCATCCTTGGATTCCTGGTCATTGCGACCGGGTGCATGCAGACATCCCCTCCCGCCGGTCCTTCGACCCCCTTGTCAACCCATACGACGCCAGAACCCATTGTTTCTCCCAATGCCACAGTATCCCCTGGTCACCATTATCCCGCAACGTCGCTCGAGATCAAAACCTACGTCGACAACGCCGTGTCCTTCGCGCAGGAGAACGGAAAGGAGGCAGCCATTGCCGCATTCAACAATGCATCCGGCCCCTTCGTCAATGGCGATGTCTATGTGTATGCCCTTGATTATTCGGGCATCGCACTTGCCCTCCCCTTCCAGCCCGGCATGGTCGGCACCGATTTTCGCCCGCTGAAGGATGCAACCGGAAAACCGTATACCGATATTGAGATCCAACTGGCAAAAGGAGGCGGCGGGTATATCCTCTACCGCTACCCGTATCCCGCCGATGAACAGCAGAGCACGCTGAAGATCAGCTATGTGCGCCCCGTCGACGACACTTACTGGATTGGCGCCGGGGTATACACCCGTGAGGATCTCCTTGTCGACGACGAGCTTCGCCAGTTTGTCGCAGAGGCAAAGGCGTACGCAGTGGCTAACGGCCGTGAAAAGGCCGTGGCCGCGTTCAACAACCAGACTGGACCATTCATACGCGGAGAACTCTACATATTCGCCTACGATTACAACGGGACAGTGCTGAGCTGGCCCTACCAGCCGGAGCAGGTCGGCGTAAACCGGCTCGATGTGACCGACCCTGTCGGCAACCATCACGTCAGGGATTTCCTCGACACAGCGAAGGGCGGCGGGGGAATGGTCGATTACTACTCTGTGAACCCATTTACCAACAGGACGGATTTGAAAATCAGCTATGTGACTGATGTCGACGGGACCTGGATGCTCGGTGCGGGCAAGTACATAGAGCCCGGGCAGGTCATCCTGCGGGCCTGAAGGAGTGCGCGATGGCATGAGCGATCCTCCATGCCAACCTTTTTCGCCCCTGTCCAGAATAACCCTCCTCGTATAGCCATGAATGACGATCCGGGCACGAACGCGATCTCCCCTCTCTGCATGGTCTGCGCCCACCTCCACCGCAAGGCCCGGCCTCCTGCATGCGACGCATTTCCCGGAGGAATTCCGGAGGATATCCTCGCGGGAAGGCCGCATGTCACTCCTTACCCGGGTGATCGCGGGATTGAGTTCCGGAAAACTTCAGGCGAACCATCATTCTTCATTGTAGGGTCGCATCCCGGGACACTCTTCCGTGTGACCTGTGCCGGGTCCTACGAGCGCTACGTCCCAATCCTTGACCTGTGGGAGCTGGATAACATGTTCATATGTTACGTGCTCTCCGTTCCCCTCCCGATCCAGGCAGTCGATCCGGTCGAGGCCGATGCCTTTGTCGATTCCGCCCGGAAATGCCTCGATGCCATGAACCCCTGCATGCGTGAGGTCAGGCGGATGATGTACCTGAGCGCCCATGGCGGGATTACACAGGGGGGCGACAGGGGATAGGCTGACAGCTGTGAGATTAGGGGTCGACGAGCGTTCGGGGCAACCGGGCATATTCCCAGGAACACCCGCTGTCAGATGAGATACTATGTGATTCAGAATAGATGTAGATCGGAGCATAAAAAAATAATGAAAAGGATGCGATAACACGCCGAGGGGGAGATTTGAACTCCCGAGGCGCAGAGCGCCAGTAGCTTTCGAGGCTACCGCCTTTCCGGACTAGACTACCTCGGCACGGGGTAGATATTTTGCCTTCGTATTCGTATAATCCTATCGAATGGAAGTGAAGTGCCGCCTTTTCCTGGTCCCCGGTGGGGAATGTGTCGAATACGAGGGAGCGGAAGGCGCAACGTACGAGGAGGCACTCCTCTCAATCGGGATCATACCCGATACCGTGCTCATCCTCTTCAGGGGGGAGAGTCTCCCCCAGGACAAATCTATCGAAGAAGACGAGGTGGAGATTGTCTCCACCTGCTCCAGGGGATAACCTGAAGAGCTGGATATGATTTAAAAAAACCAGATCAGGGAAGCACCTGGGTAAAATAAGAAAAAAAAGGTGTGTGAGAGTTTCATCCCATCGGGGGCATGCCTGCGGGCATGCCTCCGGGGGCACCACCCTCGCGGGTGACCATCATGTCGTCCACCCTGATGAGCATGATGGCGGCCTCGGTTGCGCTCTGGATGGCCTGGCGCTTGGAGCGCTGGGGTTCGACTACGCCCTCTTTCAGCATGTCGATAATCTTCCCGTTGTACACATTCAGGCCCGCATGCTTCTGCTTCCTGGCATGGGCGTTCTTGAGGTCCACCAGCTTGTCCACCGGGTTGTAGCCTGAGTTCTCGGCAAGGGTGACGGGGATGACCTCG
>LAHT01009867.1_pt1 | contig 11444 bp, 12 predicted proteins | sample 329671 | NCBI WGS metagenome assembly LAHT01 (sample SAMN03275702, study PRJNA271635) | activated sludge metagenome | isolation source: Sample C-4 Sludge from methanogenic chamber (fourth chamber) of Anaerobic... | reverse complement strand
CCGTATTGATTCCGTATTTATTCCGTATTGATCGCGGGGGCGAACCGGGATTCGGAAGAATCAAATCCCAAGTTTTTGGCAGGCGGCGCGGGCGGCTTCCTGCTGGGCCTGTTTTTTGGTGTTTCCCTTGCCGCGTCCGAGCAGGTCGTTTTTCTGGCGGGCTTCCACCACAAAGGTTTTGTTGTGTTCCGGACCTTCCTCGGCGATGGTTACGTAGCGGGGTGGTTCCTCACTGTGGGATTGCAGATGTTCCTGCAGGATGCTCTTGTAGTTCACCAGCTCGTTGCGGGTGACGGTGGTCTCGTAGTCCGTGAGGATCTGGGTTTTGATGAAGCGGGTGGCGGAAGCGATCCCGCTGTCCAGATAGATGGCGCAGATCAGGGCTTCCACTGTGTCGCTGAGGATGGAGGGTTTTTTGGCGCCGCCGGACTGCTGTTCCTCAGGGCTGAGCAGCAGATGTTTGCCCAGATCCAGAGTGTTGGCTTTGAGGGTGAGGTAGGTTTCGGAAACTATCTTGGACTTGAGTTTGCTGAGTTTTCCCTCCTGAGCGTCGGGGTGGCGGGCAAACAGCTCTTTGGAGACGATGAAGCCGAGGATGGAATCGCCCAGAAACTCCATCCGTTCAAAGGGAGAGGGTGTTTTGTGGTCGCCAAAATTGCGGCGCAGATAGCTCTTGTGGGTGAGCGCGGCCTTGAGTAGGGTGAGGTCGTGAAAGTTGTATCCGATCTTTTTTTGCAGTTGGGCCAGGCTCTTTTCCCACTTGGGATATTGCTCTGATATCTTTTTGCCGTTGAAATACTCAACGATCTTGCCAATGATCTTGTTCAATCTTGCCTCAGTTCATCCAGACTGGCATTTCCCACCATCTTGCCCCAAACCGGGTTGAGGGGCTCAGACGTATCTTCTGACCACGATGGCGGAGTTGTGTCCACCGAAGCCGAGGGAATTGGAAAGGGCGTTCGTGACCTCGAATTTTTGCGCGGTGAGGGGCACGTAATCCAGGTCGCAATCCGGGTCCGGATCGGTCAGGTTGATGGTGGGATGCAGGATCCTGGTCTCGATGGTCTTCACGCAGACGATGGCCTCGATCCCGGCGGCGGCGCCCAGCATGTGTCCGACCATGGATTTGGTGGAATTGATCTTCAGTTTATAGGCATGATCGCCGAAACAGCTTTTCAGGGAGATTGTTTCGCCCTTGTCGTTGAGCGGAGTGGAGGTGCCGTGGGAGTTCACATATTGGATGTCCGAGGGTTGCAGGCCGGCGTCAGAAATGGCTCCCCGCATGGCATCCGCGCTGCCGGAGCCGTCTTCCAGGGGCGCGGTGATGTGGTGGGCGTCGTCGGTGGCGGCGTAGCCGACCAATTCCGCGTAGATCCTGGCCCCGCGGGCCTTGGCGTGTTCCAATTCCTCCAGCACCAGAAAAGCGGCGCCTTCGCTCATCACAAAGCCGTCCCGCCCTATGTCAAAGGGCCTGGAAGCTCCTTTGGGATCGTCGTTGCGGGTGGACAGCGCTCTCAGGGCAGAATCCGCCCATGCCCAGGGAGGTTACGCCCGCCTCGGCGCCGCCGCTGATGATGATGTCGGCGTCGCCATACTGGATGGTGCGGAAGGCTGTTCCGATGGCGTGATTGGCGCTGGCGCAGGCGCTGGTGATGCTGAAATTGGGGCCTTTGAAACCATGTTCGATGGCAATGTGGGCGGCCGCGATGTTGGAGATCATTTTGGGGATAAAGAACGGGCTGATGCGGCGTGGGCCGTGCACATGGCTTTTAATGGTCTCTTCCTCAAAGGTGTAGATGCCGCCGATGCCGACTCCGGTGATCACACCCACGCGCTTGCCGTTCTGCACGGCGGGGTCGATGCCGGCGTCCCGGATCGCTTCCCGCGCCGCCACCAGGGCGTAGTGGGTGTAGGCGTCCATTTTACGGGCTTCCTTCGGGTCAAAATGCTCATCCGCCTTGAAATCCTTGATCTGGGCGGCGATCTTCACGCTCAGCGCGGAGGTGTCAAAACTGGTGATCGTGTCCACGCCGGAAACTCCGTTGACCAGGCTGTTCCATGTTTCCGCCAGGTTGTTTCCCACCGGGGTCAGAGCACCCATGCCGGTGATTACCACGCGTTTTTTCATATCTGCTTCCTCATGTTCCAGTTATGCCCGGACCAAAAAATCCCGATCCTGCCGGCATGGTTAGAAGTTTTGGGATAAAAAAGGGTGGAATCAATCCTGATAACATAAGCTATCAGGATTGATTCGCTTGGTTTTGGTTTTAAGCCAGCTTTTCCTTGAGGTAGTCGATGGCTTGTCCGACAGTGCGGAGCTTGTCCTGATCTTCATCAGGGATGTTGATCGAGAATTCTTCTTCAAATGCCATCACCAGTTCCACTGTGTCCAGGGAATCGGCGCGCAGGTCTTCGATGAAGTTGGCGGAGGGAACGATCTGAGATTCTTCCACACCGAGTTTATCCATCACGATCTGTTTGACTTTGGCTTCAATATCCATTATTCCTCCTATGTTTATTGAAGTTGGGGTATCTCTATATTGAATGGTTTCCCGTTCAACGCGTTTAGTGCATGGTCAGGCCGCCGTCGATGGCGATGGTCTGGCCGGTGATGTAGGAGCTGTCATCAGCCGCGAGAAACAGGCAGAGCCTGGCCACATCGGCCGGGGTGCCCATTTTCTGCAGGGGGATGGCTTTGGCATAGGCGGCCACCACATCCTCGGGGAGGGTGGCGGTCATTTCTGTTTCTATGAAACCGGGGGCGATGGCGTTTACCCTCACGCCCCGGGAGGCAAATTCTTTGGCGCAGCTTTTGGTGAAGGCGATGATGCCGCCCTTGGAAGCGGCGTAATTGGCCTGGCCGGCATTGCCCATCATGCCGATCACGCTGGCAATGTTGACGATCGAGCCGCTCCGCGCCTTCATCATGTGTTTGAAAACCTTTTGGGTGCAGATGAAGGTGCCGGTGAGATTGATCTTAAGCACCAGGTCCCACTCCTCCTGCTTCATGCGCAGGAGCAGATTGTCGCGGGTGACGCCGGCATTGTTCACCAGGCAGTCGATCCCGCCACGCTTTTCCACGATCGAGGCAAAAACAGCCTCCATGGCCTCGCCCTGAGTGACGTCACCCACTTCGCCGGAAGCGGAAAATCCTCGCTGGGCAAGGCTTTGGACAGCTTTGTCCACGCTTTCCCGGGCCAGGTCGACGATCACCACGTGAGCGGCCTGGGCGGCAAAGGCTTCGGCTATGGCGAAACCTATTCCGCGGGCCGCGCCAGTGATAGCCACCGTCTTGCCTTGAATGTTATATTTTGCTGTATCCATATCTTACATCTATTATAATGATTTCAGAGAGAGGAGCAAATCGTCCAGCTCTTCCATCCGGCCAAAATTTAAAACCACTGCTTCTTTGTCAATGTTCTTGATCATGCCGCTCAACACTTTTTGCGGGCCGAACTCGATGAAGCGCCCGACACCGTCAGCGAGCATGGCGCGCACGCAATCCACCCAGCGCACCGGGGAAATGACCTGGCTGACCAGTTTTTCCCGGCTGATCCGGCCTGACCTGGCGGGAGCAGCGTCCACATTGGAAAGCACTGGAATTTCGCCATCGCGGAATTCGATACCCTCCATTTCATCTGCCAGCCAGAGGCTGGCCTGCCCGATCAGCGGAGTGTGGAAAGGGCCGCCCACTATGAGCGGCAGAACCCTCTTGGCACCTTTGGCAGCGAGGATCTCGCCGGCTTTGGCAACCCCGGCGTCGGTGCCGGAGATCACGGTTTGGGTGGGGGTGTTGAAATTCACCGCCCGCACCAGTTCTTCAGCATCCAATTCCACCTGCGCGCATGCGGCGATCACCGTTTCGGCGTCCAAGCCGATCACGGCCGCCATGGCAAAAGGCGTTCCGGCATTGGCCCGGATCATGAATTCACCGCGTTTGTGCACCAGATGGAGGGCGTCCTGCCAGTCCAGGGTGCCGTTGGCAACCAGGGCGCTGAATTCACCCAGGGAGTGTCCGGCAACGAAATCCGGCCTCAGGCCGGAATGCCGCTCGAAAGTTTTCAGGGCGCAGATGCTGTGGAACAAGATGGCGGGCTGGGTGTGGCGGGTATCTTTGAGCAAATCTTCCGGACCCTCTGCCATTATTTTGCGCAGTTCAACGCCGTGGCGGTTGTCGAAGGTCCCGATCACGGCGGCGAATTCGGCCTCCCGCTCGCAAAAATCCTGCGCCATGCCCACATATTGGGCCCCCTGCCCTGGAAAAACAAAAGCTGTTTTCATGGATTTAACCTCAATACCTGGCCAGAATGCTGCCCCAGGTGAGTCCAGCTCCGAAGGAGGTGAGCAGAATGATGTCGCCGCGGCGGACCTTTTTGGTCCGGATCGCCTCATCCAGGGCGAGGGGGATGGTCGCGGACGAGGTGTTGCCATATTTTTCTATGTTCACGATCACCTTGCTCATCGGGAAGCGCAGCTTGTCCGCCAAACCTTCGATGATGCGGAGGTTGGCTTGATGCGGGATCACCCAGTCCACGTCCGCGGCCTCCAGTTTGTTGCGTTTCAGCAGTTCGTCCGTGGAGGCGAACATCGAGCGGATCGCGTTTTTGAAGATGCGGTTGCCCTCCATGTAAACGGTGTGGAGGTTCTTGTCCACAGTTTCATGGCTGGCGGGCATCCTGGAGCCTCCGGCTGCCTGGTAGAGCAGATCTCCCTGGCTGCCGTCGGCAAAGATCGCGGAATCGATGATCCTGGAAATATCGGCTTTTTTGGCCCGGGAAACGATCGCGGCTCCGGCCCCGTCACCAAAGAGCACGCAGGTATTGCGGTCGTCCCAGTTGGTGATCTTGGTCAGGATGTCCACTCCGATCACCAGCACATTTTGGGCAATGCCGTTCTCCACGTAGTTTTTGGCCACATCCAGGGCGTATACAAAGCCGGAACAGCCGGCGGAAAGGTCGAAAGCCGGGATGCTCTTGAGCCCCAGTTTTTTCTGGACGATGCAGGCTGTGGAGGGGAAGGGATGGTCGCCGGTGACGGTGCCTGTGACGATCAGATCGATGTCTTTGTATTTTATGCGGGAGGCTTCGATGGCATTGATGGCGGCAACTGTGGCGATATCGCTGGCCGCTTCGTCCGGCGAGCAGAAGTGGCGCTCAAACATGCCGGTGCGGGTGCGGATCCACTCGTCGGTGGTCTCCACGATCTTTTCCAGATCAAAGTTGTTTACTATTTTGGCCGGAGCGTGGCTTCCAAAGGCGGAGAATTTGGCGTTGTGCAAAGGCATTAGCTGATCCTCTCGAAATACTGTCTGGTATGGTGAACAAATCCCGACTTCGCGGTACGCGCGGCGAAGCGGATCCCGTTTTTGATGGCATGGGCGTTGCTGCTGCCGTGGCAGACGATGCTGCAGCCGTTCAGGCCCACCAACAAAGCGCCGCCGATCTCGGTGTGGTCGAGCTTGCGCTTCAGATAGCTGTATACCGGATAAGAGAGGATGGCGCCGAATTTGGCGATCCAATCCTTGTTCAATTGCTCTTTCAGCAGTTGAAACACGGCCATCACCGCCCCTTCCATGGTTTTCAGGACAACATTGCCCACGAAGCCGTCACAGACGATCACGTCGCAGTTTCCTTTCAGCACGTCCTTCCCCTCGATGTTGCCCACAAAGTTCAGGTCAGGCGCGCTGGAAAGCAGGTTCCAGGCTTCGCGGGACATGGAATTGCCCTTGGCGCTTTCCTCGCCAATATTCAGAAGCGCCACCCGCGGGGTGGCAATGTCGTAGATGTAGCTGCAATATATCTTGCCCAGTTGGGCGAACTGGAGCAGGTTGGCCGCTTCGCAATCGACGTTGGCCCCCATGTCCAGCAAGATTTCGGGCTGCTTCATGGTGGGCAGCGTGACCGCGATGGCAGGCCGCGACACGCCTTTGATGCGGCCATAGGCGAAAAGTGAGGCTGTCATGAATGCCCCGGAATTTCCCGCGCTCACTGCCGCGTCCGCCGCTCCGTCCTTGTGCAGATTCACCGTTTTGACCATAGAGGAGTCCTTTTTGGCGCGGACAGCCTCGGCGGCGTGGTCTTCCATCGTGATGCGCTCGCTGGCGTGTTCTATCCTGATCCGGTTTGTATCGTAATAATACTTTTCCAGTGCTTGCCGCAGAACGGATTCGTCGCCGACCAGGATGATCTCGTCGCAGATTTCTTCTTTGATAGCCTGGATGGCGCCCTCTATCTCCGGAAACGGCGCTTTGTCGCTTCCAAAGGCGTCTAAGGCTACGCGCACATCACTCCTTGGCGGCTTTGATCTGCTTGCCGGCGTAGGTTCCGCAATTGTCACACACGTGATGCGGACGGGCGGGCTCGCCGCATTTGGAACAGGTGGTCACTGCCGGGGGCGTGAGCGCGTCGTGCGTTCTGCGTTTATCTCTGCGTGTCTTGGATGTTTTCCTTTTTGGAACAGCCATGGGTTCTCCTTTGTGGATATCTCGTGTTCAAGTTCAGATGGCGCTTGCGGGACACTATGGTCAAACCGCAGACCATGCTGAGACAAATCTCTCTATTCAAAGCAATGTCCGCCAACGGCGGTATTTTGTCAATCAAAATCGGTAAGCCAATGCCTGATAAGCAGATGGGCTTTGCCGCCCCGAGCTTCGCCGGCGATCCCGGTGCCTATCTGATTGGTGACTGAAACATGATGCTCCGCTTTTCTTTAACGGCAAGCAACGGAATCACGCTCAGCCAGCGCAAGATACCACCTACGCCAAAGATCACCTGTTCCGGTTCAAGGATCCGCGCGCCCAGCTGTAGAGATTGGGGGAAAAATGCCCCGGTGAGCAGGGTCGAGGCCATCATGCTGATACCGCCGATGGCGCCGTAAAGCGCGCTGTAGGTTTGTTCGCGGCCCTTGCCGGCGATGGCCAGCACGAAATTTGTGGTCACCACTCCGTTGCCCGCCCACATGAAACCTGAAAGCAGGCCTTCAAACCACAGGATGGTGTAATTCGCGGGCGTCATGAACAGCCAGAACATGGGATTCAGCCCACCCAGCAGCACGCAGATCAGCATCGCGTTCCTGTTTCCCCAGCGATCGATGAACCGGCCCCAAAAGGAATAGGAGAGCAGCGAGGAAGCCATGTGCAGGCTGCCGTAGAGCTGCATCTGAAAGAGGCTCATCCCCAGTTTTTTGAGCATGAAGGGGCCCCAGAAGGCGCTGCCCACGCCGATCGCCAGCATCCACCAGATCCCGAAGGCCAGCAGCAGCCGGAAATTCCTGTCCCGCAAAGCTTCGCTGAATTTGCGCCTCAGGGCCATCCTTTCCTGCAGCGAACGCTTGCGGTCCGGCTGCAGGGAGAGGATATACAGTCCGATGAAGCCGATCAGGCCAGCCAGAACAAAGATCCCGGCCAGCCACCAGGCCTGGTTGCCCGGGGTGAAAAACGCGTCCGGATCGATCCAGCGCGAGACAATGTTTCTCAGCCTGCCCCCGCCTCGTTCGAAAAGGTCGGTGCCATAGCTGAGGATATAGCCCGCCACCAGCCCGGAAAGCACCAGGATCTGGTTGCGCCGCGCGAAAAAACGGCCCCGGATGCCGATCGGGATGAGATCGCTCACCCAGGCGATCCAGATGTTGCCTCCCACCGCCTGCAAACCCGCGCTGACAAAGAGCAGGGCCAGCACGAAGACGATCCCCTCCTGGCGCGATGTGAAAAGCAAGGCCGCCCCGATGAACAAACTCAGGAAGCGACCCACTGCCGTCACCGCCACGCACACCTTTTTGCGCTGTTTCAACCTTTGCATCAGGGCCACGCCCAGGGGCTGGAACACCGCCGCCACCTGGCCCAGCGCGCTCAGGATGCTGAACTGCAGCGGGGTGGCGCCCAGCAGCACCATGAACTTGGTGATGAAATTGCTGCCGATGTTGGCCAGATTGCCGTAGATCTGAGCGAATATTCCCTCGATCACCGAGATCCGGTAAGCCCGGGACACGGTGAACTTTTTCTGTTGCGCCCTGCGCTCCCGGCTCTTGCTGCTGCTCTTTGGCATCCACCGGCTCCTTTTCCGGATATTATATTCAGCCCCTGCCACAGCTTGCCCCCATATTCCGGAGCCTATTTCCGCCAGCCCTGTTTCCTGTAAAGCTTTGTTTTAGGCTGGCAAAATCGCTCCTGCCGAGTAAATAGAGCTTTACTGGACATATCCCTACCATATGCCCAAAAAACCTTCGTATTATAGACACGTTATTAGCACTTCTCTGGAGTACGTCCTGATAAGTTGAGGCCCGGCGAAACAGACGAAGCAGAGCTTTAGCCTTTGGCCACAAAGTAGCTTTTATGAAAAAGAACTTGACTTGGATAAACAAGATGAAAACAATGCAAATGGTCGCTTGGCTTTACATAGATTGTGAGTAACGAGGGAGATCAGATGCCCTCAAACAACCCGAGAAACAACGAGATGGAATTTACACCAACATTTGGAACTCAACAAAATAAGGTCCGTTGAGTAAAAAATTTGCATACAAATTAACGCAACCTTACAAATGATGTTATCTGTATGAAGTGGTCGTTTTATCCCCTTGGGGTCTAGCCAAAGCGATCGGCTGTTAATCATGCTATGGGAGGTGAACTTTGGCCAAACGCTATAGGCAGGTTGGCAGAAGCTACGGTGGCAAAGTGATCAGTCACCAAGGTAAACTTGTGTTTGAACACATTAACGGGGACACTGTTGTTTTGAGCAAAAATGACGTGGCCAAAGTAGTTAGGGAGTATAACGAATCTGTTGATGAATATGAGGTCAGGGTATATCTGAAAAATGGAAGTTATCACGTAGCGCATGAACGTTTTGCCACAGAACTTTTGAACTTCAAACCCGCAACGGAAAGAGGTTTTGAACAGGATGCAGCATCAAATCTTAACTGAGGGCTACCTTGCCACCCCAGATAATGTTGGTGTTGCTAAGCTGTCAGCCGTCCGTCATACTGAGGGACCCCTTTCAACTTGTATTAAATCGGTGATCATTGAGTACGCAAACTAGACGGATTGCCTCAATGTCTTAGTCCAATCTATGCGGAATGGCTATCACTACGCAGATGCTCGTGGACAACTAATTGGTTGCATATGTCTTGGGTGAGCTGGGTTCAAGTCAATTACAGGCCAACTCCGGAATAGAGCCAACCCTTGTCTAAATAACGGCCGTTTCTGAGACCTACTTTAGCAAGGGGTTTATTTTCTCAAAACAGAGTTATACTTTTGCCTATGAACCCATCCATTTATTATACTCAAATTAGCAACCTCGGCCTGGGTTTATGTTAGCCACTATATATGGAGGGCCAGGCTTTTGATCATCGGGAAAAACCCTACGGAACCTGCAGGCCCCGCCCTGAGCCCTCTTCCATTCACTTCCCATGAACCACTCATTAGCCTCCCGTCTGGGCAAGGGGAGGTGTGCGGGAGGCGGGCAAGATGCGGATGAGAAAGGGCTCTGGGCAGATCCACGGCAAGATCCGATCTCTCACAAAGCCCTGGTTCAATGATGGTGGGCGCGCGTAACAGCCTTGCAAGCCGCAGGAACCGACATAAGCCCTCCAAGCCTGGGGAAAATCCGCCGCGCAAGGTTGATCTGGCAAGTTGGGACTCCAGGAAACACCCAGCGGTTGATTGACGGCCAGTGAGAATTATGATTGACAGAAACCGCAAGCCTTTTTTCGTAACTTATTACAAAATTTCCAGAGGTGGGAACAGATGAAACCATACATCATCACAGGCGGGACAATTCTCACATTCGATCCGGCGAGGCCGGTGATCGAGGGCGAGGCCATCCTGGTGCAGGACGGCAGGATCATTCGGGTGGCCCCGGACGCTGAACTTTCACTGCTGCATTACGAACGGTTGGACGCCACCGGCAAGATCGTGATGCCGGGCCTGATCAATGCCCATCACCATTTTTACAGCACTTTGGTGACCGGCCTGGGCAAGGCGGCGCCATCCAAGGACTTCAACGCGGTGCTGGAAAACCTTTGGTGGCGGCTGGACAAGAAGCTTCTGGCGGATGACATTCATATCAGCGCCCTGGTTTCCTCGCTTAACGCCATCCGGCATGGCTGCACCACCGTGATCGACCATCACGCCAGCCCCCACGCCATCGGCGGTTCTTTGGCGCTGATCGCCAAAGCGCTGAAGCAATGCGGGATCCGCGGTTCGCTCTGCTATGAGGTTTCAGACCGGGACGGAGAACAGCGCTGCCAGGAAGGGATCCAGGAAAACGTGGATTGGCTGATGCGGATGCAGGACGATCCGGAGCCGGATCTGAAGGGACTTTTTGGCATGCACGCGGCTTTCACGCTGAGCGACAAGACCTTGGGCCAGATCGCGGACTGGGTGCAAAAAATCGGCTGCGGCACTCATATCCACGCCGCGGAGGCTGAATCGGACGAACTTTACAACATCCAGCACTTCGGCAAGCGCGTGGTGGAGAGGCTTTGCGACTTCGGGCTGGTGAATGCCAACAGCATCCTGGCCCACGGAGTGCATCTGAACGCCCGGGAAATGATGCTGGTGGCGGATTCCGGCGCCGCGATCGTCACCAATCCGCAATCCAATCTGAACAACGCTGTGGGCATCGCCGACGTCCGCAAGATGGCGGAACTGGGCATCACGGTGGGCCTGGGCACGGACGCGATGGCGGTGAACATGCTGGAGGAATTGCGGGTGGGGCTCTGGGCCCAGCATCTGAGGCAGCAAAACCCCGGCGCGGGCTTCATGGAGATCGCCTCCACCCTGCTGCAAAACAATCCCCGCATCGCGCAAAAATACTGGGGTCCGGGGCACGGAGTGATCGCCGACGGCAATCCGGCGGATCTGGTCTGGGTGGATTACGAGCCCCACACACCCCTGAACGCGGAAACCTGGATCGGGCATGTGATCTACGGCATTTCCCAGGCCAGGGTGGACACCACCATCTGCGCCGGCGAAACGCTGATGTGGAACGGACAGCTGACTCTGGACCTGGATGAAACGGAGGTCCGGATCAAGTCGCGCGAACTGGCAAAGAATCTCTGGGACAGGTTTTAAGGAGCATAAAATGTATCAGACAATACTGGCCAAGGCTAGGGAGTATGAATCCGAAAGCGTGCGTTACCTGCTTGACATGGTGCGCATTCCGGCTTTTTCCACCAAGGAAAAGGAAGTGGTGGAATACATTCTGGCTGAGATGAAAAAAGCCGGCTTCGATGAGGCTTTCATCGATCCCCTGGGCAATGTGCTGGGCCGCATCGGCTTTGGAGAGCGGGTGTTGGCTTTCGACGCCCACATCGACACGGTCTATCCCGGCGACCTCAAGCTCTGGGAATTCGATCCCTTCGACGCCCACGTGAAAGACGGCAAGGTCTGGGGCCGCGGCTCCGTGGCCCAGGAAGGGGGCATGGCCTCGATGCTCACCGCCGCGAGGATC
>LAHT01002781.1_pt1 | contig 11656 bp, 12 predicted proteins | sample 329671 | NCBI WGS metagenome assembly LAHT01 (sample SAMN03275702, study PRJNA271635) | activated sludge metagenome | isolation source: Sample C-4 Sludge from methanogenic chamber (fourth chamber) of Anaerobic... | reverse complement strand
ACAGGATTGTATTCGATCTGATATTGGTGGCAGCCGGCTTTGAGTTGTTGCACGTGGCCGGAGTATTTGGCCAGATACTCGGAGCGGATCTGCCAGGGGTTGACCACCAGTTTTTCGCCGGTTTCGCTATCCACAAACTCTGTTTCCCGGCGGAAACTGAAGTTGTCTTCCTGGAGGTCGGCAATGTGGAAGACGAGGACTTCGTGATGGTGGGAGCGGAAGTGTTTCAGGCCTTCTATCACCCGTTCCGGATCATCCAGCAGGTCGGAGATGAGGATGATCAGGCTGCGTTTGCGGATGGAGGAAGCGATCTGGTGAAGGTTTTCCAGCAGACGGGTGGAGTCCTTGGGTTCAAGTTCCGCCAGCACCCGGAAGATCTGGCCCAGGTAACCGCGATAGGCTTTGGGCGGAAGCATGGAAGTGATCTCTGTGTTGAAGGTGATCAGCCCGGCGGCGTCTTTTTGCCCCACCATCAGCCAGGACAGGGCCGCGGCCAGACGGCAGGCGTAGTCGATCTTGGTGCTCTGGCCCGAACCATAGAACATGGAGCGGGAATGATCCAGGATGAGGTAGCAGCGCAGATTTGTTTCTTCTTCGAACCTTTTGACGTAGTAGCGATCTGTTTTGGCGACAATCTTCCAGTCGATGTTTTTGATGGGGTCGCCGCTGTTGTATTCGCGGTGGTCCGAAAATTCCACGCTGAAGCCGTGGTAGGGGGATTTGTGCAGACCGACCAGAAAACCCTCCACGATTGATCTGGCTTGCAGCTGAAAGCGTTTGAGCTTTGCGGCTGTCTCCTCGGTGAGCAGGTCCAAGCCTTAATCCTTGGGTTTGCTTTTGTAGAGGAGTCCGATCGGTATCAGGATAACATAGGCGGCGATCAAAATCAGGGGCGAGATCGCTATTTCATTGGCAGACATGATCACGTAACCCAGGATGAGCAGCACTGCCGCGATGCCCAGGATGATGAAGTTTATGGGTCCCAACTGCAGGCGGTCGTTGTTCTTGGCCATGATATCTCCTATTATGAGCTTAGTTGCGAGTCGTAACTGTGGAAGGTGTCCCGCACTTGTTCGTAAACCATTTCCGCCAGTTCGGTCCGATTGCGCTGGGGATCGTATTCCACCGGGTCCAGAAAGCAGAGTTCGGCCTCCAGGCGGCGTGCCATCAGGTTCCAATAGTACTTGAAAAAGTTGATGCCCTTATACCAGCAGATCACGGAGCGATTATGTTCCGTAACCGGTTTACCATCCAGGCGCAGGTAACGGATGCAGACCGGAACCACAGTGCAGGTTCCGTCCACGGCCACCTGGAACAGCGAGCGGCGGAATTCCTTCACGTGCGAGCCGTCGGTGCCTGATTGTTCGGGAAAGAGCACCAACTTGAACCCGGAGCGCAGGGTATCGGTGAAGCGCCTGATCTCCTCGGGCAGGTTGACCTTCTTTTTGCGGTCGGTGTAGAGACAGCCGGCCTTGCGGATGATGTCTCCCACCACGGGGGTTTCGCTCATGTCCTGGGAAGTGATGAACACGTAGTTTTCCACCGCGCCCAGCAGAAAGATGTCCAGAAAGGAGGCGTGGTTGCCCACCAGCAGATAGTTTTTATCTTTCAGCTGGCGCAACAGCTCGGGGTTTTTGATCTTCAGGTTCACGTTGAAGGCGCGCAGGAAACGCCTGGAGGTTTTGGTGGTGTTCTTGATCTCCAGCCAGCGACGTTTAACCGGATTTTTGGCGATCAGCCGGATAAAATAGGATCGGACAAAGAACCTGGCCAGGATCAAAACGTGCCAGAAGGTTTGCAGGGTCCTTACCATCCACTTCACGGTTACTCCCAAGTGTTTTATTAGGGGGCGGATTCGCAGCTTCCGCCCCGGATAATCAAGTTGGCCGCGACTCCCAAATCTGTCAAGCATTTTTGGCGGGGTCAGCTCTGGTGGATCTTTTCTGGCCTGATCCGTGTAATGTGTCACTGAAAACTTCAAATTCTTATCACCTTGATAGTTTTAACAAATTCGATGGTTTGAAAATACACGAAAAACAAACCATAATTGCAGAGTACCTGATATAAAACGTCCAAAACCGTCCAACTACTACTGTGGCAAAGTCTAAAGCCAGTCCTATCTATCTCTCTGCCTCTTACACCAATACGACCACTATGGCAAGTGATACTGATTTGAAGGTTTGGGTGAGAACTTGTAACCCACGATTCGCCACCCCCTGGGTATGGAAGCAGCGCCGAGGGGTGCGAGGCTTTTTCGCGCTGGCTCCGCCATGATCTCACCCCCGTTCACTTCCCGCTAACCTCCCCTACACTTCCCGCCTGTCAGGCGGGAGGTCAAGGGGAGGCGGGCAAGGGGCGGATAAGCTGGGCATCTTGGCGGGACAGGGGGGGGGAAATCCGCGGAAAGCAGCCGTTGTGCCAGCGCAGGCTGTCATCCAATCAAGTTCGAACTATGTAGCGCATGATGCCAATCATGCGGGATGCCAGAACGCAGCATTGGTATGCTGCGCTACGACTGGCGTAACACCCTCAAAAGACCTGGATCCCCGCCTGTGCGGGGATGACGGTATTCCTACCCACTCAATTTTAAAGAGGGCAAACAACAAACCCACGGGAAAACGATAAGCCGGATTCTGTGGCCGACGCTGGCGCGCCGGCCGATGTCCATTCCTCTGGACCCGCTCTCACGAACGGGTTCAAGCTGCCTACCCGAAAGCCGTAACCGCGCGGGCCGCGCTTCGTGGTTTCCCTATTTGGCATTGCACCGGATAAGGCATTCCCGGCAAGCCCTGTCACCAAGGCTTCCGGTGGTCTCTTACACCACCATTTCACCCTTGCCCGGCACTAAAAAGCTGCGGTCTCTCAACGGCAACCAAAAAGGAGCGTGCCAGGCGGTTTGTTTCTGTGGAGCTGCTCCGCATTGCTGCGGCTTCCCGTTAGGAAGTATCCCGCCCTGTGGTGTCCGGACTTTCCTCTGCTCCGAAACCGGAACAGCGGACATCTGGTTTTCCCGTGGGTCTGTAAACAATGTAAGCGCCGCCGGGAAAATAGTCAAGGTAAAAACTCGACAATCCCAAAACCATGGCCGTGGATGGGGGATGGTTTGTATGCAGCAGAGTCCTGACAGAGGGTTTACAGAAGCATCGGCAGAGCCCCTGGTTATCACCCAGTTGCCCCGCACAGGTCAGAAGGACTTGACCACCCGGATCAGTTCTGAACTTTTGCCCACATCAACCTTGAGAAGATAGATCCCGGCAGGGGCAGGAATCCCGGATTCCAGGGCGCCATCCCACTGGCAGCTGGCTCCATCAGAAGAAACCGGCAGTTCTCTGATCCTGGTTCCGCGCAGGTTGTAAACCCTGACCCGGGCCGAGGCGTTCCGGGAATTCAGTTCAAGGTTGAGCTGCCTGGAAAAGGGATTGGGCCAGGCACCACGTATAAGATGATATTCCGGCTGAACCGGGTCCCCGACGGCAGCGCCTGCTTGCGCCGCAACGCTCACGATCCTGCTTTGCATGGCGGGAAGGTCCACCTGGACGTAACAGACGTTTTCTGTATCGTAGCGGTCAACCTGGAGCAGAGTACCGTTGGTTACACCGTAGGATACATTCCCCGGCGGCATATGGAATTTCAGCAGAGCCTGCTCAAATGCCACAGGCTGATTGTTGTTGAACATGGCAGCCACGCTGTCGGCCTCGGCAGCATTGGAGGGAAACCAGACCACATTGACGCTCTGGCCATTGTTGCCAGCGTAGATAGTGCTCAGAGGCTGAACCTGGGTCCCGTTGACGCGGATCACCCGGTAGGCTCGGTTCCCATCGCAAACGCTGCGGGTGGCCAGGTTGTAAGGATAAGCATTGATCGAGCCGCTGTTGTAATGAATGTGGCCCCAGAGCGCAAGATCGATGCCCATCTCATCCAGGTTTAGCTGCTCAGAAAAATCGTAGTGGGTAAAGAGCACCCTTGTTTTGTCCGGATGCAGGCTCAGACGCTGGTTTAGCCAGATGATCTGCCTGGCGGTGAAACTCTGAGAACCGTAGATGTACGCCCGCCAGTTGTCGTAATTGTCATAGGCTTCCAGGCCGATGAAATGGAGGTCGCCGTAGGTGAAATCGTAGTCCTGGGTGTGCAGCGGCCAGTTTGAATCTGGATTGTCCAGCCAGGACCAGCCGAAATAGCGCCACCAGTTGCGGCGTGAACTGCCCTGCGGCGGAGGAGTGCTGTTCCAGCCGCCCACGTCGTGATTGCCGACAGTTACATAACAAGGAACATCAAACTCCGCAAGCAGGCGCTGGGTCCAGCCATAGAAATACTGCCCGGCAAATCCCTCCAGTTCCCCTTCATTGAGCAGATCGCCGGTGAGCAGGACAAACTCCGGATTGATCAGGTTGATGTCGTCGATCACGGCCCGGAAATCGTTGACCGAGGTGGAATCGCTGTCGAAGCCATAATCTGGATAATAGATCTGGGTGGGCAGGTGAAGGTCGGTGATGTGAACGAAATAGTAGTTGTTCCTGCGGGTGGGTACCACCTTCACGGCGTTGGCGGTGGTGTCGTCGATCCCGCCGGAAGCCGTTACGCGCAGATCATAGAGCTCGAACACCGGCACAGACGGAACAATCGCCTGCAGTTCCCAACGGTCGGGGTCGCCAAGATATTGGCTGGATGTGATGTTTAGAGGGAGGGACTTCTGTTTGTGAACCAGCCAGGCCTGCCAGCCGGTGGTGTTGGCTGGCGCGATGCACGTGACAGCAAGGGTTTCACCGGGTATATGGATGGCAGGAACGTTCAGCAGCGGCAGCTGGATAACTGTGAGGGTGTCGCCCAAGGCGTTGTAAGGACTCAGCGCGGCCAGGGGACCCCATAGCAAAAGCAGGCAGAAGGCCATAACCACCGCCCCGGGCCAGGATACAGGCCGTTTTACAGATCCGGGCTTCATCTCAATCAGCATACGCAAGGCAAGAATCCAGCCGGCATTAAATGCTGTTCAGGATGGAACGCACCTGATCCACAGGGATGGCGAAGCCAATGCCGATATTGCCGCCGGTTTCAGAAACGATGAAGGTGTTGATGCCGATCACCTCGCCCCTGATATTGACCAGAGGACCACCGCTGTTACCCGGGTTCACCGCCGCGTCGGTTTGGATCATGCTGCGGTAACTGCGTCCTTCCTGGGGCGCGAAACTGCGGTTCAGAGCAGAAATCACCCCCACGGAGACGGTCGGTTTGGGATCGCTCATCATGAAACCATAGGGATTTCCCAGAGCAATGGCCCATTCCCCGATCATGAGGTTTTTGGCGCTGCCCAGCCTGGCCGCGGGGAGATTGGTGCCACTGATCTTGAGCTTGGCTATGTCATGGGTTTCATCGAGGCCGACGACACTGGCGCTGAATTCACGTTTGTCCGGCAGCACGACCGTGATCTCAGAAGCTCCCGCCACCACATGGGCGTTGGTGACAATCAGCCCGCTGGGATCATAGATGACCCCGCTGCCAATGCTGGCGACCTGCCTCTGCATGGGAATGTCGCCAAAGAAGTCAAAGAAACTGAATCCAGAATACCTTCGCACATATTGCACTTTGGTTACGTTGACACTAACAACGGCTGATTCCACAGCCTCGACCGCGGCGGTGATCTCATTGTGGCGCCGGCTTTCGGAAACAGCGATCTGAGTTTGTGGCTCAGGCAGGATGTTGAAGCCTTTCTGATTTATCAGAACGAGGGTGATGCCTGCGTTTAAAATAAGCACCACCAACGCCAGAACTATTGCGGTGGATGTTTTCATTGATCTTCCTACTTGAATTTCTTGATGGCAAATTCAATGCTGGCTATGCTCACGGTGGTCTCGTGGCAGGGGCCTTTGGGGCGTTCGTTCAGAACGGCATAAACAGGATATTGCCAGGAATCGCGCAGGCCATCCAACAGGTCGCGATGGCAGGCCACAGCCACGATAACGTTGGGCTTTTTATCCCGGATCAGTTTTCGGGCCAAAGAACCGCCGGTGGCGACCGCAGCCTCGACATTTTGCTCGGTGATCAGTTTCTTGATGGTGGCGATGTCGCAGCCTCCGCATTCTTCACAGTTTACTATGTCCGAGGTGATGCGGATGGAGCAATCGTCCTTTTGCAGGCAATGCGGCAGCATCACCAGAATGTTTGAATTGCGGACATCCTTCTGGTCCGTGAGCACCATCTCATTGTTGAAGTTGAGGAATGATTCCGTGAGTGTGTTTCCATGTGAAAACGTCAGTATGCTGAGAGCGCGGGCCAGGGGGTAAAAAACGTACATCAACATCCATATGCTGAGTCTGCGCAGCCATTGCGGCCTGATGCGGATATGGGTGGACATCAGAGTGATGACCCAGGTGACAACCATGAAGATGATCGCGACCAGCAGAAGAATCAGCATGGCTCGAACAGGATATGACACTATTGCCGGTTTCTGCTGTACCAGATAAACCAAGCCGATATAGATGGCGCTGATGATCAGCAGGCTGAGACTGACCAAAGCGGGGAACTTAACCACGGACAGATATTGGTCCTGGTCTTTCATGTTTCCTCCCGAAGGGGGTTAAAGGTTGGTGGATCGTGAGGCAGGTCAAAACTTTCTCCGGGAACCAGTCTGGCTCCGAGCTGCCAAGCCCAGGCAGCCATGGCTTTTTTCCCGGCCGCCTGCACCCGGGTGAGCAACAATCGCTGTTCCAGGCAGTTGACCTCTATACCGCTATTCTTGACGATCGCTGCCACACTGCCTGAATGTCCGCCGGATGGTTCAGATATCACTTCTGCTGCCAAAATCTTGAGCGGTTTCCCCCTCAGCCAAGCCTGGGCCCCGGGCTGAGGCGAAAAAGCCCTTATGCGGTTGAGGATCTGATTCGCGGGCTGGTTCCAGTCCAGATCGAGGTCCTCTTTTTCAAGTTTGCGGGTGTAGCTGGCCGCGGAGTCATCTTGGGCAACGGCTACACAGGACCCGTTTTCCAGCTGGGGAATGAGGTTCCGCAGCATTAGGGCTGAGCGATCGGCCAGCCTGTTGTGCAGGCTGCCAAAATCGTCTGTTTCCATAATGAGCTGTTTTTGCTGCATAAGGATCGGCCCCGCGTCAAGGCGGGCGTTGAGGCGGAAAATGCTGACCCCGGTGAAGGTGTCGCCCTGAAGCAAAGCGCTCTGGATGGGCGTGGCGCCGCGGTAGCGGGGCAGCAGCGAAGGATGCAGGTTGATGGCTCCCAAGCGGGGCAACTTTCTCAATTCGCGCTTGATCAGGCCACCATAAGAAGCAGTGACAAGCAGATCAGGCTTGAACTTCCTGATTTGGGTCAGGCTGTCACCAGAGTTGATGTCTTCAGGTTGGAGCAGCTCCAGATTATGCCTGCGGGCAAATTCAGCCACTGGACAAGGTTGTGGGCGCAGATTACGACCAGCTGCTTTGTCCGGCTGACTGATCACCAGCAGGGGAAAATCTTGTTCCAACAGCATTTTCAGAGCGGGAAGGCCAAAGGCAGAGCTGCCGGCAAAAATGATCCTCATCACTGCAGGAATCCGGTTTAATCCGTGCCCCGAAGGTTGACTCCATTCACGGCGGTTCGTTCCAGGTCCTTCAGCCTGCGCCTTATTTTAAGGCTGGCAATGGTGCTCAGATGATCCACGAAAAGGATCCCTTCCAGATGGTCGTATTCATGCTGCACCACCACGGCCGGATAGCCGGAAAGCTTCATCAGCCTTCTTTCTCCACTCAGTTCGGTGAAGGAAACGCTGATCTCAGATGGACGCACAACCCGCGCGTAAATTCCGGGAACGCTGATGCAGCCTTCCTCTGTTTCGGTCTCGCCATCGCTGGATTCGATCACAGGATTGATCATCACCAGCGGTTCGCGGCTTTTACCGTCCTGGCTCCAATGGGGATCGACAACTATGATCCTCTGGCTGATCCCGGTTTGAGGGGCGGCAATTCCCACCCCGTCCCGCTTGTACATGGTGTGGGTGAGGTCTTCCGCGAACTGGTGCAGCTCGTCGTCGATTTGCTTAACCTCGGCCGCTTTCAGACGCAGGACCTCATCGCCATAAATGTGAATATCCAGAAGTTTGGGTCGGCGTGGCATCAGGACTGAACTGGGCTGTTTTCTCCGGTGATAATGGTGGCTACCGCGCCGCGCTGAAACTCAACGCGCACATGGTTGGTTTCGTCGATCTCAATGATGACTGTGTTTTTATCCGGTTTGATGGTCACGATGCGACCGTAGATCCCGGATGTTGTCACCACTTTGTCGTTCACCTGAAGGCTGTCGAGCATTTTTTGCAGTTCTTTCTGCTTCTTTTGTTGCGGCATGATCATCAGGAAATAGAGCAGGGCGAACATGATGATGATGGGCAAAAAGGTCATCAGGGGATTGCTGGTTTGCTGTCCGGAAGCTGTGGTTCCGCCGGCGCCTGTCATGAGTAGTGTATAGAGCATATGTTTTCTCCTATAGGCCAAAAAACTTTGGCGTGATTGATCTGATCAGTTGGATTGTCAAATTGGCATAAACACCGGCAATTAGATCGTCGGTGACGATCCCCCAGCCTCGGGGCAGACGCTGGGATAGATTAATTGGAAAAGGTTTGGCAATGTCAAAAACCCTGAACAACACGATGGCGTATACAGCCAGGAGCAGTGATTTCGGCAAGAGAAGCACGGCAACAAAATAGCCGCAAAATTCATCAATGACAATTGCCGGGGAGTCGTGCCCCAAGGTTTTTTCCGCTTTTCCACTCAGCCACACGGCCAGGCCTGATGACAGCAGCAATCCTCCCCCCAGCCAGTACCAGCCTTGTCCGGTGAACAGGCTTTTCGGCATCAGCAAATAGACTCCCGCGGCAAACAAACTGCCAAAGGTGCCGGGAGCGAAAGGGATGAATCCCACTCCAAGAAGCGAGGAGAGAAAGGTGAACAGGTTCAGGCGGCTGGAGTTCATCATTCGATTATCCGCACGAAGGATTCACTGGTCAGTTCATTAATCCATTCGTCGTAAGCGGCGTTGAATTTTTGTTGATAGAGATAGTCTTCCAGGGTGGGTTTAACCTCTTCATAGCTGAAGATGCGGGATGGGTATTCTTCCAGCCGGGCGAACAGCATCAGCATACCTTCGTTCTCCAATACTGGCGTCATCTGCCCAACCGGGGTTTCAAGTATCTGCGGGGCATAGAGTTCTGGGAATTCTTCCAAGGATAGCTCGCCCAGGATGCCACCTTTTTGGGCAGTCTCTTTGTCATCGGAATAGAGAGCGGCCAGATTCTCGAAAGTATCGGCACCCGCATTGAATCTTTCGCGGATGTTTTCCATGAGTTGGCGCGCTGCCAGAGTGTCCTGCTCCGTGGGGCCGAGAATTTTGAGGATATGGCGGGCACGGACCTCGTTGGCTCGTTTTTCCTCCACTTTGATGAGGTGATAGCCAAATTCCGTGGCAACGATATCGGACAACTCCCCAACGTTTAGGCTGAAAGCGGCATCCTCAAAGGGTTTCACCATCATACCCCGGCTAAAGAAACCAAGGTCTCCACCCTGTTCTTTGCTGGGGCAATCGCTAACCTCTTTGGCCAAAGTGGCAAAATCGGCGCCCTGGATAAGGCGGTTCTGGATCTCCCGCATTTCAGCCAGTTTTGTATCCTGAGAAGCCTGGCTGGGCTTGATCTCGTGGATGATGTAACCAGTTTTCCAGGTGACGGGTTTAACCGCCAGGCTGTCCTTGCTGGTTTGATAAAAGGCGCGCATTTCCTCTTCGGTGATGCTGATCTTGGATTTTACGTAGAGATCCACCAGTTGTTGAGTCATGTAGCTTTCCTTGATCTGGTCTGTGTATAGGTCCAGGAGTTCCGATTCTGTGAGGTTTTCTCGGGCCAGATCAGCAGCAAAAGCCTGCTCGGAAGGATATTTGGCTTTGGTTTTGGCAATTTCTCTTTGAGCGTATTGCTCCACCTTTTTGTCATCGATCTTGATATCCATGTCCTTGGCTTTTTGGAAGATCACTTTCTGCTCAATTATCTGTTTCAAGGCGGCTGTCTCATTTATCGCGTCTGATGGATATCCGGACGCCTGCATCTGATACATCAGTTTATATACGTCGCTCATCAGAACAATGTCGGACCCGACTTTGGCAACTATGCGGTCAACCAACTCCGCCGACAGCCCCATCAGCATCAGAGCGGCCAGCAGTGTGATCAGTGTTTTCTTCATGATTATCCTTGTGTTGTATAGGATACAGCGCAATCCAGCGCTGTCAATAGTAATATATACCCGGGGTTTTCATTTTCAATTCCCGGATGATCTCTTCGTAGACCTGTTGTTTTCTTTCCCTGAGGAGGATGGCTCGGATCTCTTTGCGGTATTCCGCAAAATTGGCATCCTGAGTACCTTCACGTTGTTGTACATATCTCAGGACATAGGTTTTGCCATCAACCGTCACCACGCCTGGGGTGTTGTCTGGCAGTTCATGGGCGGCTCGCCAGTACAACGAGTCTTCACCGGCAGCGGTAACGAATCCCATCCTGCCCTGGTGCTGTTTAAGAGGTTCCTGAGAGTACTCAGCAACGGCCAGATTGAAGTCGTAACCTTCTTCCCTGATCCTTTTTAGGAGTGCGTTGGCAGATGCCGCGTCCGGGCAAAGAATTCGCTGGATATCGTATTCCATCAATTTGCCCTGAAACTCGCTCTGGTGAATTCGATAGTAGTTGAACAGCTCTTCCTCACCAATGGCTATGCTGGCCAGGCGTTTGGATATCAGAGCGTTGGCTTTCACCTTTTTCTGGGCATAGTCCAGCCGCTGTTTGACCGCTTGCTCTTCCTGCAGGTTCTGCTTTTCCGCTTCCTGGGCCAGCAGGGTGAGGTTAACCCAGTTTTCTATCTCCTGCTTTTTCTGTTCAGCGCTGAGGTTGTTCCATTGCTCGTCCGTGAAAGTGGAGCGAAAACTCTCCTGCGTCAATACGTCTCCATTCACCTCTGCCAGAGGCGTCTGTTGTTCATCTTCTTTTGGCCCTCTGACACAACCAGCAGCCAAAATGAACAATAACAAGACGATGAGGGAGGTTCGACTCATGTATTAAAGAAAGGGGGGAGTGTAGGTTAGACGGAGCTTTGGCTTCTTGTCCGCGGGCGCGCTGGTGAAGTGCCAAAACTCGATCCTGCCGTAATTCAGCATTTCCTGCAGTGATCTTATCACGATCCCATAGGGCACTTTGTCGCCAGAGGTGTAGGCTTGGATTATGGGGGTGATATCAACCACCAGGCTGTCTCCGCGCACCAAAGGTTCTGTCGCTATTCCGGTGGCCAGGCGGCTGTCTTCAATTTTCATTGGCAGGGAAACATCCAGAGAATCGTTAAGTCGATCAGCGCGCAGCTTGCAGGCTGTGTTGGTGCCGTAATAGGGGTTGTTTTTCACATACAGGATCAGCCTGGCCTGATTGATGGTGGTCCGCTTGCGTTGCAGATCCCCCATCACGTTGCCATGCATGTCTTTAATCCAGGAATTGTCGATGACAAAATGCAAATAGATCCTGGATGGGGTTATATTGTTCAGGATCCAGCTGTCTGTAAGCAGGGGTGCTTCCTCGGAATCAACTCTGTAGCTGTCCCGGGTGGGACGCTGTTCGTACTCGATGTCATCTGTGGTTTGGTCATCTTCATTGC
>LAHT01003708.1_pt1 | contig 11728 bp, 8 predicted proteins | sample 329671 | NCBI WGS metagenome assembly LAHT01 (sample SAMN03275702, study PRJNA271635) | activated sludge metagenome | isolation source: Sample C-4 Sludge from methanogenic chamber (fourth chamber) of Anaerobic... | reverse complement strand
TATTTATTCCGTATTGATCACCGGTGTTAAGCAAAGATTTTGCTGTTGTCGATGCTCTTGCTTCGCTGGAGGTAAGCGCGAAGCCCGATATGGCATGGCGGCCCGAAGAACCAGATGCCGGTCTGATCCATGGCTGGCTATTTCATCAGGATCATTTTTCGGATCACGGTCTGGGAGCCTGATTGAAGCCGGCAGAAGTAAATACCGCTGGGAAGATCCTGGGCATCCCAATCCAGCTGATGAGGTCCGGAAGGCAGGATCTGATCTATAAGAGTGGCGATATTTCTGCCTTTCAGATCGAAGATCTCCAGCCTGACTTTTCCGGGGACGGCAAGCTCAAAACTGATCCGGGTGCTGGGATTGAAGGGATTGGGATAATTCTGGCCCAGCCAAATGCCTGAGGGCGCGGCAACAGGGTCGGCGGAGCTGACCACGCCGCCGGCAGGCACAAAACTGAAGCTGCTGAGGATTACCTCTTGCGGAAACACGGGCGGAGATCCATAATACCAGAGGTTGATGTGCACGCGGGGCTGTTCCGGACGTGGTATATGGGGCCCGGCGTAGGTCCACTGTGTGATCAGGCTGGATGGAGATTCGTCCGCCGGGCCGCCTCTCCAGGCACGGCATTCCACCCGGTCCGGCAGCCAGCGGATGGCGTGGCTGGAAACTTCCGTGGCCCCAAATACCGTGCCATAACGGAAGATATTGCCTGGCCAATCCCAAGGCTGCGCCACAAACTGGCCAACTTGGTTTCCGGGAGTTCCCCAGAGGCTGTATTCGATATCGAACTCGTTGTAGGGATTCCACCAGGAGGCGTCCGGATCCCAGCAAGTGCTGTATTGCCAGAGGAAGAGGCCAAGCACTGTGCGGAGATCGAGCTGATCGACGTTTCCCACGGTGGTAAAAATATAATCACCATAGCCAAGAGTATCCGCCAGGGTAATTTCCGTGCTGTACCAGACATCGCCGCTTTGCCGGATGGTCATGTGGAGGCGGTCAGAGCTGTCCACCCAGACATTTTGGGCTGAGTCACTGAAGTTGTTGGGTCCGGGACCATAAAATCCGGGACCTTTCACGCGCCAGGTCCGTTGCGAAAACTCCAGGCTGCGCCCGCCGGGAAAGTCGTTCCACTGAACGTCGTCGATGGTGGGATATGATGTGCTGTAACAAGTTATTTGGTCGTAACATAAAGTGGCTGCCGGAACGCCTGGGCTTTGCAGAAGCCCCAAAACAAGGCGCATGGCCGCTGTTCCCGCTGGCGCGGGTTCGCTGAGCAATTCGAAGGCCAGATACTCGTTCTGAGGCGAGAAGGCATCCGCCACAGCATAGGTTTCAAGATCGATAAATCCGCCTCCGGCATTAAACCATTCCACCTTGATCCGCGCAGTGCTGGCCCCCGTGAGAGCTGCCCCGGAAGGGATCAAAGCGTGGCCGGCGATCCGCCACTGCTCACCAACCTGGCAATCAAGCTGCTGCCAAAAGCCGGATTCGTTCTCTGAGCCGGAATTCTGGCCGCTTACCCTGGCCGCGGTTGAGCCGTGCCAAGCCGTGTCTGTGGACCCTATGACGCCAAACTGGTCCCAGCCCCTGAAAACAGCTTCGCCGGAGCCGGCGATCTCAAAACTGGGATTGGCTAATGCGCATTGAGCCCGCAACCCGGCCATCAAACCAAGTCCAAGCAGGAGCGTCAGCAGCAAGGAAATTCGCGAGTAGTTCATAAATCTATCCTGGGAAAGGTCATTCAAAACAAATATCATCCAGATAGAAGGTTACGGGCAGGCCTTTGCCGGCCAAGGTCCAGTAAAAAGGCGTCCGCACCTGGGACAGGTCCAGGTTCTTGAGGATGATCTGGTGGCGTTTCCACTTCGTTGTCAACTTCACGTTTGCCAACTGGGCGGAAACAGAGTCCGGATACTTGGCGTCCGGGCTGTCCAGGCCAACGCCGAATGAGATCATTTCACCGCCATAGTCGCTTCTTGCCCAAAAGCTTAACCTCTTTGCTCCGCTGAGGTCATAACCCCCGGGAAGATCACCCCAGTTATTGGGTGGATCCTGCCAGGCCACGCCAACCCAGGTATCCGACGGCGCGCAGTGAAATTTAAGGCAGGTCTCACCGCTGCGGGGCGTTTCACGCGCGGCCGGGTCCATGCTCAGGGACTGATGATCGCCCATCCAGCCAGACGGAGCCCAGGGTTGAGGCGCAAGGTCGGAATAGACTGAGAGCGGAAGTTTGAGCCTCGGAGTGCGGGTCTCGCCCTCCACCTTGATGGGTACATTCGCCGTGGCGGCCCCGCCAGCGCCATCTGAAACTTCCACATAAAGACGATACAGGCCTCCACCGGACAGCAGCAATTCGGCGCTGGAGGAGGAAGAACGGATGATCGCGCCTCCCAGTTCCAAAGGCTGCCACCAGGTTTCGCCGAAGGTAAGGTATTCCGGGGCTTCCAGGCACAGCTTCCACTTCACTTTCAGCTTCGCGCCCTCGGGATCCTCCGCTGCCAGGACGGCCTTCAGCCTGGCTCCGGCCTGTACGGTATCCGGCCCCTCCAGGCTGAGGGAGCTGATCCCGGGGCAAAGGTTGGCCGGCGCTTTTCCGCTCCAAATTTCGGTCATGGAGTCCACCGGGGCGAGTTTTTCGCCGCTGGGCAAAAACATGCCGAACCAGGTGGCGGTCGCTTCGGGCTTGGAGCCCCAGATGAAGGCGCAGCCGCCCAGGCAGAGGCTGTCGGCCAGGCAGCCCTGGGCAAAAAAGTCCTTGTAGATCTGGCCTTTTTGGGTGCTGGAGGGTTCCAGCGGAACGCCGAAACCGGAGAGGGCGGATTCCCAGGCCCCGGGAGGGCCGAATTCCGTAACCAGATAGGGTTTGCTGCCTCCCAGGGCGCGGTATCTGGCGGGCAGCGAGGGCAGGCCGCCATAGGAGTTCACGCCCATAATATCTATGTCTGGACACAGCTTGTGGACAGCTTCCACCCGCTTTCCGCCGATATCGGCAGTTACCACCATGGTGGGGTGCAGGGGGTCCAACTCATGGATCATGGCAGCGAGGTCCTGGATGTGGTTCCAGAGGGCGGGATCGCCTGCTTCGCCGATCCCCTCCATTTCGTTGCCGATCCCCCAGAGCAGCAGCGCGGGGTGGTCCTTATAAGCCAACACGTCGCGGTGGACGCGCTCCTTTTGTTCCGCCAGCTGCGCCGGATCGTGGTAATCGAAACCGTGGCGTTCGTGGCCCAGCCAGTGCCCCACGATCACCGTGAGGCCCAGGCTTTGCGCGAGGTCCAGCTGTTCCGGCAGGGTGGCGCCCACCCCCCAGGTGCGGAAAGTGTTGGCTCCGCTGGCGGCCAGCAATTCTTTGGAACCGTCGCCACCCGCCCCGAACACGTAGTAGGGCTGGCCGTTCCGCAGCAGCTGCCAGCCTCCGGACGGGGTTTGAACCACTTGCACCGGAACCGCCGCGGCCTCCAGGGCGAAAGCCGCGAGCAGCAGCAGCGCGGACAGCAGGGCTTGGCCCAGCCTGCCGGGATTCACTTCAGCAGAACGCATTTCTTCAGTTCGGAACCCCATTCGGTTTCCAGCCGGTAAAAGTAGAGGCCTGAGGGCAAGGGGCGGTTTTCAGCGTCTGTACCGTTCCAGAGGGCTGCATGTTCTCCGGCGGGGAAGGGCGCGGACAGCAGGGGTTTCACCAGCCTGCCCCGTACGTCGTAGATATCCAAGCGCACCCGGGAGGCTTCCTTCAGGGAAAAATCCATCCGGGTGAGCGGATTGAAGGGGTTGGGATAGTTGCTTTTTAGTTCAAATGCCCCGGGCGCAGCCACCTGATCGGCCAAGGCAGTGGCGCCGCCTTCCCAGTAAATATCGTCCAAGGCGAACTGGCACTGGGTGCCCTGTTCTTCCAGAATCACAAACTCGTAGCTGAGCATGCGCAGATCGATATACAGCCCGCGGAGAACCTCCACCGGGATGCTGGCCTGGCCCCACTCGCCGTTCCGAACCAGCCCATAGGTGGTTTGGCCGGCGGGGAAGCTCACATAATTCTGGTTGTTCCAGGCATCGATGATGCCGATCTTGAAGGTTACGTTGGCGGGTATTTTGATCATGAACTTCAGGTGTCCGTCACCGAAATTGAACAGGTTCACCGGCTGGACAGACATGATGCCGCCTCCGAACCAGCCCAGGCCCGTGGTGGCCCAGGTTATGACGTTGTCGCCTTCGAAGGGGGGAATTGTGCCGGCCGCGAGGGTTCCTTCCCAAGCGTAGATCTCTGAGTTCAGACCTGCCTCCAAACCGTTTTCCGTGGGCGTTTCGTCGGTAAAGACGCCAAAAATGCCGTGCTCAAAAACGGGCGGGCCGAGATGCACCTCGCCCTGGCCGTTCCACTCCCAAACCTTGATGTAGTCTACATAAAGGTTGGCGGGCAAAGGCATGGATACAGGCAGCCCGCTGCCAGGATCGCCCAGATTCCAGGCATCCGTGAGAGCTCCGCCGATTGCCAGGTTCACGATCAGGTAAAACCGGTCGCTAAGTTCCGCGGATTCGGCGTCGATGCTGAAGGGCTCTGTGTAAAGGTCGTACTCGGTGCCGTTGTCGGTAACCGTGAAGCGCAGGCTGTTTTCATCCCAGTAGGCGCGGTAGATCAGGAATCTGCCTGTGAGGGAGGGGTTGTAGCCATAGTAGGGGCGGCAGAAATCGTCGTCGGGGTCCCAGGCCAGGCTGGCCGCGCCGGAAGGATTGCCCGGGTTCACGGCGTCGGCAGTGTAGAAAATGGCATTGGCGGCCAGCATCTGGTTCACGGTGGAGTTATTCTGGCCGTTTCCGCCGTTGTGTCCGTCATGCAGGTCCCGGAAAGCCTGGGTGAAGCCCATTTCCATGATGTCGATCTCGCCTTTCCGCGGCCAGGCATAGTTCGCCGTACCCAGCATCCAGAGGGCCGGCCAGCCGCCCAGGTCGATATCGGGAACCAGCACGCGGGTTTCGATGAGGCCATGCTTCACGGAAACTTTGGATTTGGAGTTCAGCCGGGCGGAGGTGTATTGCAGAGGATTGCCCCACTGGTCCACGATATCCGGCCCGGTTTCCTGCCTCGCGGTGATGCGCAGCGCGTTGTTTCCGGGTTCTCCGGGGATAGGGGCGATCACCGCGTTCGCAGCTTTGTAATACTGCAGTTCCCCGTTTCCCCAGCCCCAGGCGCCGTTGCCGGTTTCCGCGATCCAATTGTCCAGGTTGTTAAAATCTTCCACCCAGATCAGATCACCGATCTGCCCGGCCAGCAGGCTCGCAGAGCATATCATGGCAAGCAGGACGGCCAGACGGGCCAGTTTTCCCAAGTACGGTTTCATCGTTGATCCTTTTTAAATAATATACTTCATATGGAGTTAACATCAAAGCCCGGCTGTTGATATCGCCAACCGGGCTTTGGGTTTTTATTGATCAGGTTCCGGTTGATCTCAGTCTCTTCGGGAAACCGTTCCTGTTTCGATATCGTAAACATAGCCCCATTCGCTGAGGTCAGCCAGGGCCAGCACCGGATCGCTGTACAGCGGCAGCAGGTTCATTTCGGAGGGGTCATACATGCTTTTTGCCACCAGGTTTCTCAGCAGGATGGCGTAGTAGGTTTCCTCCTCTATCCAGTCGGCCTTCCACCAAGTGACGGAATCAAAAAAGTAATCCAGGGTGGCCCGATAGGCTTTCTTAGCCTGGGCGTTGGCGTTTTGGCTGCCGCCGGCGGTGTAGAGCTCATGCAGGGATTTGGCTGTGAAATACTGGTACTCGCCTATGGGGATATTGGCCAGAGTGGTTGCCCACAGGTAAAATCTGGCTTTAGGGGAGGGACACTCGTCGTTGAGGTCCCAGACATTTTCCATCCCGACGCTGGCATTAGCGAAGGGGTTATCCGGATCCTTCAGCACATTTTTGTCCGGATGAATGCCTTCGTTGGCACCATACAGGTTTAGGATATTATCAGTGGGCATGCTCACCAGGTTAACCAGGTCGCCGGATTTGCGGTCGCAGGCAGAGACAAGGATCAGTACGAGGCCCAGGAGAAGTAGAAATATTCTTGTTTTCACGGTGATCTCCCTTTAAAATTCGTGGCGGAAATAGAAGCCCGACTGAAACTCGTAGGTATTAAGTACATCCGAGTTTTCGTTCACAGGCGCGTTTTCATCCAGGGTTCGGAACAAGGACCTGAACCCGATCCGGCTGGAAACGGTTTTGCTGAGGAAGTTGTCGATCAGCACTGAATAATCCAGCATGAACTGGTAGGGGAAGGTGATGTTGAACTGGCGATACCAATCCAGCGGGCCCCAGGCGTCTTTTTTGGCGTAGGCGCTCAGGTAGTGTTTTTTGGCTATCACCCAGTCGGTGGCCAGGGAGATGTAGCGCGGGGAGGCGCCGTCAGGATTTCCCGTGGCCTGCTGCTTTCCACCTTCGAGGTTGGCAATGATCTTCAGCCCAGGGTTGGGATTCAGCACAAACCTGCCCTTGGCCAGCCAGACGTCTTCAGCCGGCAGGCCACTGCCGAAGGGCGCGTTGGTCTTGCCTTCCTGATAGTAGAAGAGATTCGCGTCGGTCACCGTGCTGTAGCGGGTCACATTTCCGCCGATACTGAAGGCGAAACCGGCGTCTTCCTTCCTGTCGCTGTCCCAGGCATAGAAAAAGCTGGCTGGGGTGGGGTCGTAGGTGAGGAAGAATTCCCCGGATAGGGCGGCGCGGTTGTCCAAAACCGCAAATGGATCCTTGTCCCGGTTGCGGGGAGTGAGGCCTGGAAACAGCGAAGCGCCGTCGATGTAAGGCTCGATATAGGGATTTGAGTCCAGAAGGTTTTGCCGGTACAGGGCTCGCGGCAGCAACCAGACATTGCCCAGCGGGATCAGCAGTCCGCCTTCATATTCCAGCTTGTTCCCCAAAGACGAGTGGGGCAGGGTGGAGTTGAATTCCACCAGCGGATTGCCTCCGTCGGCCACCAGGCCCGCATAGTGCGCGGAGGCGTCCAGCTTGGTTCCCTTCCAGAGGTCGAAAGTGAGCTTGGCCCTGCCGGCCTGAGTATCCAGCAATTTGATCCTGTCCTGATAGATCTTGCCTTCATCATAATAGAAGAATCCCTCGTCGAGCTTTTCGCTACCGGCGAACAGATAGCCGAGTTCCAGCTTGGCGCGGGGGATGATCTTGGTTTCCAGGGTCAGGGCGGTCTGGCGGGTGGCCCGGGAAGTGGCTTCAGTGGCGGTGGCGGAAGCTTTCGCCTGGGCGAAATCCTCGGCGTGGATGAGGCTGAATTTATAGCGTGGTCCGCCGAAATCGTATTTCAGCATGGCCTTGGGATTGGCGCCCCAATACAGCTCAGGGCCCGCCAGCAGGGTGAGGCCGGGCAGGAATTTGTTGCCGGTGAATTCCAGGCCGTAGGGCGCTTTGGCGTTCCAGATGTCCATGCCTTCCATGTCGGTGGCTTCATAGAGCAGGCCAAACTGGTCGCCCCTATAGCCCCAGTGGTAGCGGGGGATGTGGTAGAACGCGGTAAGGTCGAAATCCGGGTTGGAGTAGGTGGCCAGGAAATTGTAGATCTCCAGGCGCTCGGAGTCGTTCACTTCGCGGGTGGTGTTCACCTGCAGGCCGGCCGGGTTCGGCTCGGTGGTAACGGTAACGTAGGTCTGGCCGCGCTTTCCGTAGTATTCATCCAGCTGTTTGTCCACCACGTTGCCCAAAATGTTCAGGCTGAAATTGCCCTTGATCCGGCTGATGGGATTGAACTCAAAATCCAGGAACAGCATCTCGCCGTGGGAGAAATCCAGGCCGTTCTTGCCGTTTATCTCCAGTTCGGCCGACTTACCGTTGAACACCAGGTCACCCCGCAGGCTTCCTCCGGCCAGGCGCAGCGCGGAGTTTTTCCTGGCGTCGGTTTGCACCAGGCGCATATCCGCGATCAGGCGCAGGATATCCATGTCGATGGCGGCGAATTTGTCGTCCAGGCTGCTTTTACCCAGCGCGTAGGGGTCGATCTTCCAGATCTTGGACAGCACGTCGTAGGCCATGCGCGGGATGGCTTCGAACACCCCGTCGTCGTTCGGACCCGCCAGGCGGCAGATGCCGAACCATTCTTCGTTCATGTTGTTGCGGCCCTCCACATAGTCGAAGGCGTAGCCGCCGTTGCTCCAGGAGGCGTGGGTATCCTGGACATCCAGGTTTTCCTCCTGCAAATATTTCCACCATTCGTCGCGCCACTCGAACACGGTTCCGCCCACGGCGTTGCCTTCCTGGCCGTGGCCGTGGCTTTTGCGGTAAATTTCCTGCCAGTTGCCTTTCACCAGGTGGGCCTGGCCGGCCTGATCCTCCTGATCCGTAAGCGCGTTGAAAGCGTCACTGCCAAACTCCATCAGCAACACGGGGAGGTCAAGTTCCTTGTCCACCCTGGCCCACAAGTCGGTAAAACTTACGCCCCGATAGGCGTTCACGCCCAAAAGGTCGATGGAAGGGCACTGCGCGGCGATCAGGTCCAGATACTGGATATCGCCGTTGACCATAGTGAACAGGTGGTCCGGATCGATCTGTTTGGCTGCCTGGATGATCTCTTCATAAAGGCTGTAGAGAAATTTGGCCTTCTCTTTGTGGCGTTCGCCCACGGGCAGGTTTTCGATCTCGAAGCTGGACCACTCCAGGCCGTAGTTGCTTTCGTTGCCCAAAGCGAAGAGCAGCACGCCGGATACGTCTTTGTATTGCTCCACCAGCGCCAGGATGTCCTTTTTAAGGGTTTGGCGGGTGAGCGGATCGGCGTAGTTGATCTGCGGGATCCAGGCTCCGCCGATGTTATAGCCATAGCGGCCCATCAGATGGTTCACGATGGTCATGATGCCGTGTTTGTAATAAATGTATTCGATCCAGCGGGGCGGGATGATGCCGAACGAGCGGATGGTGTTAACCCCGGCCGCTTTCATGAGGCCGCACTCGTAATCCAGCACCTTCATGATCTGGGCTTCCGGCTGGCCCCACAGGTTGTAGGAATAGTTTTCCCCGATGGGGGTGTAGCCCCAAACCACGCCCTTCACAAAATAATCCTCACCGTTCACCTGTAGTTTCCAGCCCTGCTGATCCTGAAGGGTGCTTACCTTTTGCGGCGCAGCCAGGCAAAGCGTGGCCGCCCCCAAAAACAAGATCATCGCTACGAAACTGAATAATAGCTTGGGTCCAGGTACAAGATGGAAATCTCTCATCCTCTCCTCCCTTAGTTCTTTTTATCAGATTTGGCTATGCTGTGCATTAACTGCTATAGAGCAATATCTGGCTGGCGGATTTCGTGTCAAGGGTTTTTTTGGTGGAGGGCTTCCAAATGTTACCACAATTGCCTTAAATTCCATTTCGGTGCCGGGTTTGGAGGAGGCCAGTATAAAGTGACACCTGAAATGGCAAATCGTGACACCCGTTTGACAAAACAGCGGAAATGCACTCAGTTTGTGACACCAATTTGTCAAACCAACTGCAAGCAGGATAGGTCAGAAGTGACAGCAATATGTCAAATCGTGACTGCAGATTGGCAAGTTATGACAGCATTATGTCATGTGAATAGTGTTGTCGTGTGCCGAACAAACTAATCGACAATTCAAAGTAATACTCGAGTGATGATCTCATCTATTTCCTTACAAGATATTGCACCAACAGTCAGGTTATCGGATGTCCTTACAGGCTTATCATAGGTCACAATCAATGTTCCATTAGGCCCACCACCTTTTTCAACCTCAAGAATACCATTTGCTTCATACCACGCTTTTTTAACGGCCCAGCGTTTCATGTATTCACAGTCATGAGCCATTCCGCAATGCTCCCAGAAATACTTCTTTCCAGTATCGGGGTCTTCTATTGTAAAATCTGGAAGTTTTGCTTCGTTGTCTATCACTAAAAGCCTTTCATAGCTTACTTCAATTTTGTGGTTTATCAGCTGCTGGTAGATCAACAACTCACTCTTAGAGCGCAGTAAGGTTTCATCACTGGCTTGATGGATTAGATTTTTCTCTAAATACTTGCCTTTGTGTTCAATCATATTGGGGTTATAGAACAAGTTTGTTACCCTAGCTAATGACTCGGATTTCAAATCAGAGGCATTTGTTCTGATATCAAAAGTCTCACCTTGTATCAAGAGGATCACTTTATCTTTCTGGCGGGTCAAAGCTGTGTAGAGTAGTTCTCTAGATAGTAAAAAACATGGGTCAGGAATGACGATTATTGTCTTACTAAATTCGCTTCCCTGGGCTTTATGGACTGTAAGTGCATATGCCAATTCCAAAGGATTATCACTATCTTCGCTGAATTGACCAGTGTAGAACTACAATAGCCGATTTAAAGATAAAACTATAGTTGTACTAAGTGGCTATTTTCATCGCTATTCTTTAGTCCATGGATTAAGAGATAATGCGACCAGAGGAAGATTCTTCTTGAAGGATATATGAATACGATTACAATAATTGGAACCGTTCATTTCATGAGTCAGACTATAACTCCTGATACAATCTATGACAAACTATGTGAGTTGAAACCAGAGATAATTTTGAATGAAATCCCGATAGATTGTGATAATGCTATTGTTAAATGGATGAAAGATAGTCTTGAGTTCATGCCTGTTAACGAATCTATTGCCGTTCTTCGGTATCTGGAATCGCATGATGTTGTTTTAAGAGCGTACGATATTAGGGGATTACACGCCTACGTTGAAAGAACAAACAACAATAAAAAAGAAGACGATTTCGAAGCTGCCTTTGGTAAGTACTTCAAAACTCCAAGCCCTAATCAACTCGCCTTACATTACAAAAAGCTAATTGATAGGTTTAAGCATCTGTATGGACGTTGGGATAAGATGACACTTGAAGAAATGAATAGCCACGCATGTGATATTGCCACAGAAGTATATCTCAAAGTCAATAGTATCACCTTGCCTGCGATCCTTGATCTTGTGCCAGAACTAACGCCACTAAAATCAGATTGGCTTAGACGAGAAAGATACGAAGTAAGACGTGATAAGGCTATGGTAGATAATATTCTTGATTATATCCAGCAGTATGAGAACAAAAATATGGTTATACTCTGCGGCTACTTTCATCGTTATGCCCTCATCAAAGGTCTTTCCAGATCACAATCGAAGCATCGTTTTAGATTGATTACAGAACGTAGCTCCTAGGATAAGACGTCTCAACCTCAGAAGGGCCGGCATAACGTAACATTAAGACCAGCCAGAACTAATCCGTTCGCCATCGATAAATCTAATCCGTATAAAGACTCCATTTAGACTGAGGTTTGATATGCTGGTCGGGGTGTTCCACTCACACTGCGAGTCTTTCGAACTGGTCTATTTTGTTGAGATTCAGCCAGTTCTGAAATCAGTCTGAAATCAGTCCATATTTGACACAAGGCTGTCACAAACCAGTCCAAAGAAGTCCAAAACCACTATGACACATTTCCGAAAGCAGTCCTAAGCATCTCTGCAACAGATAAAGGCTTATGCCTCTTTGTTACAGTGATGGCTATATGACATCTGGGGTGTCACTTTATAGCCAGCCTGTTACTTTGGCCCCTCCCCGGTTTTGGAAACTTGGTTCCGGCTGGGGGTCAGCGGAGGAATCAGCGGCGGAACTGAATACCTATCAGGCTGATGTGTGCATACATCTGATGATGTTTCATACCATCGGCACATAAGCTAATCAGCCAATAAATTACATCATCCATGCCCCTTTCCTTCCGGCGATCAATACGGAAT
>LAHT01000382.1_pt1 | contig 11767 bp, 4 predicted proteins | sample 329671 | NCBI WGS metagenome assembly LAHT01 (sample SAMN03275702, study PRJNA271635) | activated sludge metagenome | isolation source: Sample C-4 Sludge from methanogenic chamber (fourth chamber) of Anaerobic... | reverse complement strand
AGTTGAATTTCAGGCTGAATCTACGGTTGGATCCAGGCAGGTTGCCAGGATTTGGATAACTGGAGTTGAAGATGTTGTCCAGGCTGGCGGAGAGGCGCAGATCTTGGCGCACCGGATATTCGAGGCCAAGGCCAAGATCCACGGTCGCGGGCAAGGGTTGGTCCAGCTCGTCCCGGCACCAGTATTGCTGATTGAGGGTGGCCAGGATGTTCAGATCGCCGAGGCGGTATCGGGCTGCCATCTCTGATCTGAGCAGAGGTGAGAAAGGCCGGCGGAGCCAGTTTTGGACTTGCCGGTATTCCAGATTCAGTTCCAGATCCTGCTCTATCTTCCAGTCAAAAAGCCTGAGACGCAGGTTTCCACCCAGCCGGTAGGAAAAGATGTCCTGCCCGCTTAGTGAAGTTTGTCCCTCTGCGTCGATCACATGAAGTTCCGGCTGGTTGCGGGAGAAGCGTAGGTTGTGTTGAACCCCGGTTTGAAGGAAGAGGGCGTCTTTATTGTTCCAGGATTTCCAGCCTGCCAGGGTCAGATTCAAGGGAGTCAACCCAATTTGCTCGTGCTGGGGCACAAGCGACCAAGGATATGAGATGCTCAAATCTCCAAAACTCGATCCCCGCAGCTCAGTGCGGTTGGAGATCTCCAGATAACCGCCTCGTCCCAGCAGGACCCTCTTATGCAGTTCAATGGCAGGCAGGACACGAATGAAATCAGTCATCAAACCGAGATCAAGTTCGGGCAGGTATCGTTTCAGCCAAGGTAACCGGACCTGGGTAGCCATTGCCAAAGCTGTATCCTGCAGCACGAGACGGTTCGTGAACTTCAACTCCCGCCACTGTAGTTCGTGGGAGTTGCTTAGCCCCAAGGCGAAATCCGAAGTTTGGGCTCCGCCATGGCTTTGAGTCAGTCCCTCGAAGGAGAGGCGCGTGTTAAATTCGCTGATGTTCAGCGCTCCAGTATGCACATTGGGGAAAACGTTGTAAAGGCTGTAGGACGCAGTCCTCGTCTGGAAATCCGGGGCTTGAGACTGCTGCCAGGCGAGGAGATGATTCAGTTTGAAGCTGTTTGAAATTTTTGTCTGGATGCTGGCGTCCAACCTAGTGTTGGCGAAACTCGTGGCCGGGATAGCGATTCCCACGTTCAGTTTCAGCAGGGGCAGCTTACTCCAGGTGGGATTGTAGGATGCGGTGAGACTGGTTTGAACAGAGGTGTCTGTGATCAGTTCCAGATGGAGGGTCTGAGATTGATCGGCTGAGCTTTGGGGAAGCCGGTGACTCTGCGAAAACACAGGCGGGATCTGAGGCGGGATCGTATCGGCCGGAACGTCCTGCGATAAGGGAACCGGTTTCTTTATCAAAGGCGCTCTAACCTGAACATCCGAACCAATTTCCACTGGAGGTAAAACCCGGGGCTGGGCGACCAGCGGTGTCAGACAGGCCCACACACACACCAATAAAAGGATCTGGGAATACTGGAGTTTTGGCATCAGGTTTGGCCTTATCTCCGGTTACCCAGCTGAATCAGTATGTCCTGGTACTGTTTCTCACTGAGCAGGTGGCCAAATTCATCCAAGGCCAGCCATGCTTCGCGCGTCTCACCCAGGTTTGCCAGGCTGAGAATCAAATAGTAGCATGCCTCGGATTGGACATCCGGCAGATCCTGATACAGGAGGCGGATCTTGTTAAAACTGCGTCGGGCGGAGTCGTAATCGTTTTGAGTAAAAAGGATTTTGCCCAGCCAGGTCTCAGCCCCAGCCCGGACCCGGGGATCGGTCTGGGAGTCAAGCAACGAGTCCGCCACTGCTTTGGCCTCGGTGAGCCTTCCTTTGTCAAACAGATAGCCAATCCTGGCCAGCTGAGTGAGGGAATATTCAGCTTGAAACTCACTGCCCAAGACCCAGATGGAGTCGAAATCCTGCCAGCCACTGCCGGCGGACAATTCCACCAGCCTGAGCCAGATATCCGCTTCCGGATGCAACTCGAAAGCGCTGAGATAGCGATCAAGCGCGAGATCCACGTCGCCATTAAGTTCAGCCAGCTCAGCCCACTGGATCAGGATCTCTTTCGAGGGATCAGTTGCCATGATTTGGCTGGCCAGGCTGTCAGCCTCATCCACCCGGTTAAGCTTGATCAGCGATCGCAGCAGCAGGCAGTCGAACTCATTCTGCCTCTGCCGGGGTAGATCGATACTTTCACGCAGTTGGCTGGCCTCGCGTAGCAGGTCTTCCCAGAGTTCGGCATTGGCGTAGAGTTTCACGAGGATGTATTCAAGCTCGAACTTGATGTAGTCGCTTTTAAATGTGTCGATCATTCCCGCGATCAGATCGATGTGTTCTGAGCCCCTGAGTTTACGCGAGCTCGTTTCGATGCCGGTGAAAACTTCTGCCAACAGCGGGAGTTCCTCGTCGGGCACAGAGGTGTTGGCAGTAAAGCGACGGAGGATGTTAAGCCAGTCGTTCAGGGATTCAGAGAAACGGCCGAGATTGAAATTGATGTTGGCGATATCAGCCAGCACGCTCAGGTAGTATTCGGAATCGGGAAATTCATCCAGCCAGCGGTTATGGATCTCCTGGGCGCGAACCCAGTTTTTGCCCGCTGCGGCTGATTTGGCAGCTTGATAGAGGTAGATGTCTGCATTGTGGTTGCCGTTGCTCAGTGCCAAAAAGAGTTCCGATGCCTCGGTATAGCGTTTCAGATAGTAGAGGGTGTAGGCACGGTAGGAGAGCGCCTCGGTCTTCTGATCGGAAGTTTCCGCCAGGTTTTCCGCCCGGGTGTAGCTCTCCAGGGCACCATTGAAGTCTTTCCCGCTGAAGGCAATGCTGGCCATCAGCAACGCTGCTTCAAAGTCTTCTTCAGGATCCAGGTTATTTTTCATGAGATCTTCGGCCTCAGCATATTTATCCTGGTAATAATAGGTCTGGGCAAGGCGCAAATACAGGGCTGGATGAACGTTTCCGGCGGACAGGATGCTTTCGTATAGTGCTTCGGCTTTCGGATACTCGGCAGCGTTGAAATACAACTCTGCCAGTTCAGGGCCTGCCAGCGTCACCCAGGGAGAATCCGGATGCTCACGCAGCAGCTTTTCATAGTTGAGACGGGCAATCCGGGCATCATCTTGCGACACGGAGCTTTTGGCCGCGTAGTACAGGGCAACATCCCGATATCTTCCTCTGGGGTGGTTGTTCAGGTAGCGGTTGCAGATCGCGGCGCAAAGCTCAGGCCAGCCAAGATTGTAATAGCAGCGGGCGCTCAGGATCTGATTGAGCTCTTCTGTGGGCTTGGTGAGGATGTAGTTTGAGGCTTCAATGAAGTGGTTCAGGGCTTGCTGATACCCACCGGCGGCGAACCTGAACTGGCCCAAGAGGTTAAACGCGTCACCGCGCCTGGTCTGGGGGCTTTCCAGATATTTCTCAAGTTGCCTCGTGGCGGAGCCCGGATCTGTGTTGTGGAGGATCTTCAACCTTTCCAGGTAGGAGAGCACGGCCAGATCGCCTTCCCGGGAGTTGAGCAGCGATCGGAAGAGCGCGTCCGCCTCTGCCGAAAATCCATCTTGATTTAGCAGCACAGCCCTGTAATAGGTGGCAGTTTCAGAAGTCTCGGTCAGCTTCGGCAACAGCGCTTTGGCGGCGGCATAGTTTTCCTGGTCCAGTTCCTTTCTGATCCTGAGCAGGATGAATGGGGGAGTGAAGGTGACCAGGCTGTCCAAACCCGAGATATATTCGTCGAACATATCATATTGAGCCTCATTCAGAAGTTGGTCCAGCCAGGCGCCGTGATATTTGCCATGATCTGGAGAGGCGACCGAAAGAGTATCAAGAATAGCCTGGGCTTCAGCATCCTTATGTAAGGCAAGCAAGGCCTGAAAGTAGTCGAACAGCACTTCCCGCGGATCATAGGCAAGGGCTTTCCGATATTCATCCTCCGCGGACAACCAGAGCTCCTGCATGGCTTTGATGCGCCCGCGCCACACATTCACCTGATATCGATACCAGGGATGAGTGGCCGCTTTTTCCAGGTCTTTGAGCAGGCTCAATCCCAGGGCATGATCCTGCAGATAGTAGCTGCTTATCGCGTAGTTGAGACAGACATCAGGCAAGATGTCGGGATGCAGTTCCTGCTCCACAAGTTCCTGATAGATGCCGCTGCTTTGCTCAAAATCGCCTTTCCGCAGGGCAATGTTGCCCCGCAAATACTGGACATACTGGCCATACTCCGAAATCGGATAGCGGTTGCTGAATGAATCCAGCTCCGCCTCGATTTCGTTCAGATTGTCCACGTTGCGGTAATAGAGTTCAACGATATAGGCAAAGTCGTCATTCTCCCGGGCTGGTTGTCCCCCAAGGAGCGACACCCTCAGGCACATAACTGTCAACAAGAGCATCAGGGGCAGCCAATTTCGCCTGGTTGATCCGTTGTGGGGGTGCTTGGAGTGCTTCATGGATGTTAGCCAAGTGTCACTTGAAGGGAAGGATGATGAACACGGAAGTGCCTTCATTTTCCTTGCTCTTGATGACGATCTGGCCACCATGTAATTCCGCGATGCGCCTGGAGATTGAGAGCCCGAGGCCCAAGCCGCTACTGCGGTATTCGATGATCCCGCTCTTGTGGGAATAGATGGCGTTCAGTTCGTAAAATTTGCGGAAAAGATCATTGATCTGGTGTTTGGGAATGCCGATGCCGTTATCTGTCACAAAGATCACGAGCGATTCCTTGTGGTCGATCTTTTCCTGCACGAAGGCGGAGCGGCGCGCCCCGATGGTGATGAGTCCGGATTCCTGAGTGAAGCGCACTGCGTTCAGCACAACGTTGTAAACCATCCGGTGTAGATCGGTCCAGTTGGATTGCAGCGGGGGCAGGTCAGCCTCGATTTCCAGGCGGATGTGCATGTTGCGTTCGCGGGAAAGGATCTCCACCTGCTGATGGATCAATTCCAACACCTCGGTGACCCGTAGCGGCGATTTATCCAGCTTCCTGGCCAGGTTGTAGTGGTTCATCGTCTGAATGTCAGAAATTGTCATGGTTAGCTTGTTGATAGAATTCTCCAGTTCGGAAAAGTTCTGCTGGCGCTGGCGGTCGTCGGGATTGGCGCTGCGTTTCAGCTTGGTCATGGCGCCCTGGATCAGGAACAGCGGGGTGTTCAGCTCATGGGTCACGATGCCGATGAACTCATCCTTGAGCTGTTCCAGGTTGTTCAGGTCTGCGCTTTTCTGCACCAGAACTGAGTATTGGAGCACATTCTTGACGGAGTTAGCGATGAGATTCATCAGCAGGACCATGATGTCCTCATTCAGATACAATTCCCGGGTGCTGTCGCCGACGTTGTCCAGATAGAGGTAGCCAGTGTAAGAATCAGTAACGGAGATCTGGCCGCAGAAAATGGTCTGGATGGCATAGTCGTGCACGCTCACAGAATCTTCAAAGCGCTGGTCGAGCTGGGCGTTCAGGGCGGTGACGTCGCGGTGGGAGCCCTGGCAGAGGCTGAGGGCTGTTTTGCTCACGCCGAAGACAGTTTCGAGGATCTGACCATTTTGATCCAGTTGCACCTCAAACAGGTTGTTGCCATCGGCATCTTTCTTGATCAGGAAGCCCCTTGTGGCGTTGGATAGATCAATCGCTGCAGATACCATCGCCTGTTCGAGTTCGGTGAGGCTCAAAGTGCCCATCAGTTCGTGTGAGATCTCGATCAGCCGGTTCATCTTTTCCATGCGCAGATTAATTTCCTGGTAGTCCCAGGCGCGGATCAGCATGGCAGTGAGATGCGATTTGATGTTTCTGAGCAGGGCGACCTCACTGGCGGTGTATTCCAATTCCCCGTTGTCGTTCAGCACCAGATAGCCTATCTTTCTGCTGCCGGATAGCAGGGGCAGGATGGCGATGTTTTTACCCTCATGTTTGAAAGTGGCCAGGTTGTCCGTTTGAAAGGCCTTGTCGATGAAGGGCGCAAATTCGGCCGGGAGAACTGATTCCCCATCGCGGTTGTAGCTATGGAAAAGGTAGTAACTGCCGATTTTCTCGGACCAGACCAGCAAGGTGAATTGCCAGGGCGCGATGATCTGGGCGATCCCTTTTTCGATCAGGAATTTCACCCTCTGCACACTGTTCACGTTCGAGATGTCGAAAAGCATCTCATTCCAGCGGCTGCGGGCGTCCCTTCTGCGGGAGGCTATGGGCACGACCCTGAATTTACTAAGGTCTTTTGTGTCATACAGCTTGATTTTCAGGAAATTTGCCCGGTCGTCCTCGCTGATATCTGCCGTGATGGTTTCCAGATAACTGCGGTAGAGGCTGAATTCCTCTTCCGCCGCGGGCATCGCGCCCAGTTCCACCAGGAGTTGTATTTTCAGTTGCAGCAGCTCTTCCAACAGTTGGTAGTATTTTAGCTCCTGGCATTGTTCCAGCAGGCGGTTGATCTTACGCAGGACATCCCGCAGGGGGATGGTGGCGTTGGTAAGTTCCAGCTTGAGTTCCAGCAAGTCAAGGCTGTTTTCCCAATAGCGGTATTGGTTTTCCGCGATGGCCGGCCTGGCTTTGGTGATCAGATCTGCTGCTTTTGCAATATCGCCCAGCCCATAGTGGCAGTTGGCTTGCAGCACGTTGAACACGGCCAGGGCATAGTTGTTGTTGATCTCACCCGCGAACTGCATGGCGAGTTTGATCTCGCTCAGGGCGGTGGCGTAGTCTTTCTCCGCCATGGCCAGCAGCGAGAGGATGTTGTGGAAGAACTCCTGTTCGTGGATCTGGGTATAATCTATGTGGGCATTTTTGCGGATGATGCGGCGCAGTTTTTTGGGATTGGCCATCTCATTGAGATAGTAGAAATAGGTTTTCACCAGGGGGTTGATCTGGGTTACCACACCCTCGATCAACTTGGGTTCGTTCTTGCTGATGAATTTGTAATAGTGGCCGAACCCGATGATCTTGCTTTTGGCGAGGGCGAGGTTACGCTCGATCGACACCAGATACTTGTCCGCTTTGATGTTTTTGATGAGTTCCCGAGCTTCCAGCAGCCTGGCCTCGGCCTCTTCAAACTCTCCCATCTTGATCTTTGCCTCGCCCTGATTCAAGAGAGCCCGGCCTTCTGCCAGCAGGTTGCCGCGGTCTTTGGCATAGACCAGCGCCTTCTGCGAGTGAGCGAGGCCAATGATGGTGAATCCCTGCTTGAGGTTGAGGTCGGCAAGGTTGTTGTAGATCCAGCCCAGATGCCGGCGGATATTGTAGCTGTTCCAGATGTTCAGGGCTATGTTGAAATGTTCGTCGGCTTCGGCGACGTTTTTCTGAACGCTGTAGAATTCACCCAGGGTATTGTGCAGCGAAGCCAGTTCGATCATGGCGTCGGGATCTTGGCTGGGGATCAATTCCGCCAGAAAGGTCTCCAATCCCCGGGCCGCGGAATCGTAATCACAATCCCGCGCGTCATATGCTGCCTGCAAGGTCGCCGCTTTGATCCTGAAGGCGAGCGATACCTCCTCCAGATCAATTCCGTCCAGAGTTTTTTGAACCCGGTCCGGGTCCGTGCGGGCATAAACCTGGGCCTGATACAATCTGGCCATTGATCTCTGACATGGGGATGAAGCCATTTTTTCCGCTTTCTCAAAGTTCTTGAGGGCGCTCTTCCGGTCTCCTTGAAACAAGACCAAGGTTCCCAAGAGCACGTATTTTTCAAAACACTGCGCCATGGCGTCCTCGTTTTGGAGGATGAAATCCGCTTCTGTGGTGCTGCCGGTAAATTCGGTCATCCGGTGGAACTTTTGCAGATCGGCAACCAGGTCCTGTTCCGGCAGCTCCATATCTGGTCTCAGATCGATCTTCATCACCCTGGCCATGGCTTCATAGGCCTCCTGCTGCAGGTGTTCCTCACAGTGCAGGGTATGCAGCAGCAGCAGGTAGCGGCGTTCGCTCGCTCTATCATTGGCGATGCGGGCGTTGTGGATCACGCCCTGGCAAACCTGTGGATCCGCGATCTGCTGTTTGTCGAAATACTTGATCACCCGAAGCGAGACCAGGGTTTTCATCCGTGGCTTGCACTGATCAAAAAACTGCTGCTTGGCTTCGGCAAAGGTGAACTGATAGTTGTTGCCCACTTTCTGCAGGATCTCGGTGTATTTGCCTTCGTTGAGCAGGTCGTACAGCTCTTTGTCGTCAACCTTGCAGATATAGCGTATCAATTCGCGCGAGATGGGGGTTTGCACTATGGCCAGTTTCTGGAGGTGCAGATAGCTTTCCGCCGTGAGGTGGCTCATCCGGGTGTAGATGGAATGCAGGGGCCGGGTGGGGATGGTGTATCCATCCAGGTTTTCCGGGAAATGGAGCCCCCCCTCGTAGCGGATCATGCCCTTGAGCGTGAGGTGGATCATGATCTCGCGGATCAGATAAGGATTTCCAGCGGAGCGGCTATGGATTAGAGTGCAGAACTTGTCCGGCACAGGGCCATTCACCAGTTTACGGATGTAGGCGGCGGATTCATCCCGGGTGAACATGGGAACGTTGACCAAGATGCTGTGCTGGATCTTGCGCACCTGTTTAAAATCCGTGCTGCTCATCACGATCATGATGCGGTGCGTTACCACCGATTGGGAAAAGAAATTGATGAATTCGAGCGAATGCTGGTGCAGATACTCGATGTTGCGGATGATGAAGATCACCGGCTTGGTTTTGGCCAGTTCTGTCAGCAGCGTCTTGGCAAAGTCAAAATCCGCCTTCAAATCATCCTCGCTGGGGGTGACGCCTTTAGCGGCTTGCTCCGACATGAACAGATAGCGCCGCATCTTTTCGGAGATACTAAGCAGCGAAGAGTCAGCCGCGATCTCCTCTTCCGTCAGGGAACGCAGGTATTCCTTGATCAGGGCAAAAAAGGCCTCATGCTCCTGGCGGGTGCAGGTGAAATCGAAGATGAAATACTCACCTCGGAGTAGGTTGAAGCGAAATAGGGAGAGGATGTTGTCCTTGCCCATACCCTCGCCGGCGATCAGGGATATGATCTTGCCGTTGGCCGCCTCCACCTGGGGCAGGTAGTCCAAAAGCACGTTCACGATCCTGTCCTGCACCAGGTAGCTGTTGAATTTCATCGAGTTCACCAGCGACCAGGAAACGGAAAAGGGGTACTCGCGGCCGGTGCTGCGGTTGATGTAGTTGATGATCTCTTCGCTGTTTTGGAACCTGCTTTCGGGATTGCGGGCCAACAGCTGGAGGCACAGGTTTTGCAAGGGCAGGGGAATGTTGGGATTGAGTTCCGAGGGATAAACCGGCGAAAAGTATCTCTGCCCTGTGCTCCTCATCGCGTTTATCTGCTCCAGGGTGAAGGGAAAACTGCCTGTCATCAAACGGTAGATCAACACCCCCAGCGAGTAGAAGTCGCTGGAAAAGCCGGCTCCTTTGCCAGTATATATCTCAGGGGCTATGTAGGGCAGGGTGCCGGAAACATATTGGGTGTCTTTATCCAGCTCAAGCCTGGAAAATCCGTAATCTATCAGCTTGACTTCCAGATTCTTGCCGTTCTTTTTATAAAGTATGTTCTCAGGTTTGAGGTCCTTGTGCATTATGTTTTGGGTATGTAGGGCATTCAAAGCGTAGCAGATCTGCACAATGATGTCATAGAACTCATTCACCCTGGTCTTGTTGAAGCGGAAATGGTTCAGGGTAACGCCGTCAAAGTATTCGCTGATGAAATAGATATGGTCGCCCACATGCCCGAAATCAACCACCCGGTTGAGGTTGGGATGCTCAATCTTGGTGATGTGGTGCATGTCTGCGGCTTTGAACTGCTGGTAAAGGTCGCTCGAGGAAAGGTATTGGAAAAGTTTGAGCGTGTAGGTGTTGCCTGTGCGGACGTCCCTAACCTTGTAGACATTCGCCCATGACCCCGTGCCCAAGCTTTCCAAAACCTCATATCTGTGGTCTATGAACATCTTTGAACTCCCAAAAAGTGGTTTATCCCTTATTTCCCAGGGGCGGGGATTGTCAACTGAAACTTGATGGTTGTGGCTGACTTCAGCCGCAGCAGATCCCGGCCACAAGCCGAAAATGGCATTTGCCCCACGTCAGGTCAGGTTTTCATCCACTTTTCGCGACGGGGACCGCATCAAGCCGGTCTGCCGCCAGCGTCGGTGTACCCAGAACCATTGCTCAGGGTACTTTTTAATATATCTTTCGATCACCTGGCCAAGCTCTTTCAGAACAATGGCCTGGTTCTCCTCGTTGTCCTCAAGTTCCGGATGGTGGAGCATGGGTTCAAAGCGGATGTTGATCCCGCCCTGCGGTGTGCGCACTGCAAAACCTGGAACGATGGGGACCTTATGACGCAGCGAAAGCTTGGCCACCCCTCGCCAATGCGAGGCCGGAATGCCCATGAAATCGAGGATCAGGCCATTAGGTCCTGCGTTTTGGTCGGTGAGAATGGCCACCATTTCATTGGCCCGCAACCGGGCCAACAGCTCTTTCATGCCCTGCCGGTGATCGATCAGCCGCACTCCCTGGCGGGTGCGCAAAGCCGCATTGTAAGCATCGAAATAGGGATTGTGTTGGTTTTGAACCACCACTGAGAGAGGCAGGCCCAAGAGTGGCAGCACTCTCGCCGCCTCCCAGTTGCCCAGATGGGCGGTGGCCAGGATCGCTCCCCGGCCCATCTCCAAGGCTTCATCCGCGTGCTCTTTGCCGCTGAGGATGACGGAAGCGATCAATTTCTGCTCGTCAAGCAGATAGAGCTCGGCGGCGGTGATGCCAAGGTTGAGATAGACTTTTTTGAGCAGCTTCCCGCGCTCTTGGGGGGTCTGATCCGGAAATGCCCTGAGCAGATTCTGCTCAGCGACTTTGCGCCTGATCCCCAGCCCATATCCGATCCCCAGGAACAGCCTTGTCAGCAGCCAGCGCCCCCAGGCATAGGGAAGCAGTCGCAGCTTGAAAAGAGCGAACCGGAAGAGCAGATACTCTGTCCGGTTCACCAATTCCGTGCGTTTCAATCCGCTTTCCGTAAGGTCAGCCGCGCAGCAGCTCCAGCTTCTTTTCGATCACAGTCTTGGGGACCACTCCGATGGAACTGTCTTTTAGTTCCCCATCCACGAAGAACATGAGCGTGGGAATGCTCATCACTCCATGCCGGGAGGCCAGTTCGGGGTGGTCGTCCACGTTGAGTTTGGCAAAAGTTATCTCCGGATGTTCGCCGGCAAGCTCCTCGATCGTTGGTGCCAGAGCCCGGCAGGGACCGCACCAGTCAGCCCAAAAATCCACCACCACAAGGCCCTGCTTGATCACAGGGTCAAAGTTGGTATTATTCAATTCCGTTAACATATCTAACTCCTGACAATTTGATATGGGATATAATAACTTATAATGACATTCAGGCAAGGCCGCCGTGAAGTCAATTTCCCAGTAGCCGAAAACCGCGTCTGAATATTTAGCAGTCTCGAGCGTCAACTGCCAATTTCCCTTGACAATTCCCGCGCATTGCTTATTGTATCCTCAAACACTAACATCATAGCAAGGAGTATTTTCATGCCCGAAGAGACCAAAGACCAGATCAAAGAAGAAAAGAAGGAAGCCAAACAGGCCGCCAAAAAAGAGAAGGGGGCCGAAAAGGGAAGCCTCAGCATCCACACCGAGAACATCTTTCCCATCATCAAGAAGTGGCTCTATTCACAGCACGACATTTTCCTGCGCGAGCTGATATCAAATGCTGTGGACGCCATCAACAAGCGCAAATACGCCGATCCCGGCTTCATTGAGCAGGATATGAAGATCAGCGTGACGCTGGACCCCAAGAAGAACACCATCGAGGT
>LAHT01002297.1_pt1 | contig 11898 bp, 10 predicted proteins | sample 329671 | NCBI WGS metagenome assembly LAHT01 (sample SAMN03275702, study PRJNA271635) | activated sludge metagenome | isolation source: Sample C-4 Sludge from methanogenic chamber (fourth chamber) of Anaerobic... | reverse complement strand
CTGAACCTCACGCCCTGCGAGCTGCCTATTTTGCCCATCCGCGCCATGAGCAAGGTGAACCAGGCTCAGAAAGATGTAACCAAAGTCCTGATCCACACCTTGGTTTACACCCTGGGGGTGCTGCTCTCCTTCGGCTCCATCGCGGCTGTGTTTGTGATCGCGCGAGCTTCGGGGGTGAATCTCACCTACGGGTTCCTTAGCCAAAGCCTGCTTTACAACCTTATCATGATGAGCATCCTGTTCCTGTTCGGGCTGTCGCTGATGGGAGTTTGGGAAATGACCGTGCCCGGAATGAACGCCGCCGCCAAAACCACTTCCAAAAAGGGTTACGCTGGTTCCTTTTTCGGCGGGGTCTTCGCTTTTCTGCTGGGCTTTTCCTGCATGGGGCCCTTCATGGGGCCGGCGCTGGAAGTGGCTGTGCGCCTGTCTTCGCCGATGCTGGTGCTCTTTTTTCTGCTGATCGGCGTGGGCTTTGCCCTGCCTTTCATCATCATCAGCCTCTTCCCCAAAGCCCTCAAACTGATCCCCAAACCCGGCGAATGGATGAACATCTTCAAAGAACTGATGGGCTTCATCCTGATGTATCTCACCTGGAAATACTTTTCCAACGTTTGGGGCCTCACCAAAAGCGGGCCCTACCTGATGAAAACAGGGCTCTACCTGGTTTACCTGGGCTTCGCGGCCTGGCTCTACGGCCGCTTCGTGCGCCCCGAACATAAAAAGTGGCTGCAGTTCGTTCTGGGCCTCGCCGCCCTGGCCGCGATCGCCTTTTCCGCCTCCACCCTGCTGCCCTGGAAAGAAGAATACCGGCCCCAACCCGGCACTGCGGCCGCGTTCGACGGAATGCAGCCCGCGGACCATCCCGGCTGGTATGTGTTCAATCCGGAACTCTTTGCGCGCCTCCAGGCCGAGGGTAAAACCGTGTTTCTGGATATCGGCGCCGCCTGGTGCACCAACTGCAAGGTCAACGAAAAGAAAGTGCTGCATCAGCCCGACATCCAGGCGGAATTTGAGAAGCGCGGCGTGGTGCTGCTCAAGGGAGATTTCACCCGTGAAGACCCTGTCCTCAAAGACTGGATACAAAAGGGCGGCAGCATCGGCGTGCCCTTCAATGTGCTCTACATCCCGGGCCGCGATCCCATCAAAATGGCCGAGCTGTTTAGCAAGGCCGACCTGCTCAAAGCCCTGGAACAAATCCCGGAGACCTCCGAATGAAGAGATTAGTGATCCCCGTCCTGGTAGTTCTGGCCCTGTTCGCGGCCAGCTGCGACCGTTTTGCCCACAATTTCCTGCCCCCGGATGTGATCGACTTCCAGGCAGAGCTTTTCACGCCTCTGCATGAGGCGCTGCAGAGCCAGCCGGAAGCCGGGATCGACTCCGTGATGGTCTTCTATGCTGAGGATTATCTGCATTTCGGGCTGAACAAAGCGGACCGCCGGACCTGGCTGGAAGGCATCTTCCAGGCCCAGCCCACCGCCGTGGCCGGAGCCACGTTCCTTGATTCCGATCAGCTTTCCGACTCCACCGCCGTGGCCAACTGGAGGCTGACCATCACCGACAGCAAGGGCGTGATCGTGGACAGCACTTTCACCGGCGAGCGCCTGGCCAAACGTGATGGACGCTGGCTGCTGCGGGGCAATCAGATGAGCTGCGAGCCTCCAGTGGTGAAACAGCGCGTTATCATTGAATACTTCACCTTTCTGGGTTGCCCGAACTGTCCCCCGGTGGAAGCGGAACTCCACGATCTGCAACTGGCTTATCCCAACCAACTAAGCTATCTGGAACATCACATCACCGGGCCCCTCACCGTGACGGGAGACCCAACCTACGATTATTACGGGCCCTTCAGCGTGCCCACCTCCATCTTTGGAGGCGAGGTGATGCTCACCGGCAGTTCCTCCGACATCATTTCCACCTACGCCGCGCAGGTGCAGACCCTGGCCAATATCGACAGCAGGATCAACTATTCCGGCCTGAGCTACACCGTCGACGGCCAGACCATCAGCGGTACTGTGCAGCTGGATCTGTCGGAACCGTTCATCCACACGGACCTCGTGCTGAACTGCGTGCTCATAGAGCGCGTCTCCAGCTACTCAAATACCCAGGGCCAGCCCCTGCGCAACGTGGTGCGGGCCAAATCTGTCCAGAACATTGGTTCCCTGGATTTCCCCAACTCCGTCAGTTTCAGCCTCACCTCCTCAGTTCCCATCCCGGATGACGCTTCGCTGGTGATCTTCGCTCAGTGGCACCCGGTCTTTTTTGGCAACAACGCCACCATCTTCGGTGGGATAGAAGTGGAGCTTGACAGATAGATGAACTATTCAGAACATACAAAAAATAAACTCAAATAGGAGCATAGACATGAAACACTGGATCACCCTGATCATGATGGTCATTCTGGCCTCCACCCTGCTGGCCGAGCCCATGCCGGAATTCAAATTGCCGAATGAGGCAGGAAATAAAATCAGCCTGACCGAACTTTTGGGCAAGGGCCCCGTGATCGTGGATTTTTGGGCGGATTACTGCCAGCCCTGCAAACAGGCGATGCCCGCCCTGAACAGCCTCGTCCAAAGCTACGACAGCCTCACCGTTGTCCTGATCTCCATCGACGCCCCCAAAGCCCAGAACAAGGCCAAGAACTTCCTCAAAGGGAAGGACTACAAGTTTGTCACCCTCTTTGACCCGGATAAGATGCTGGCCAACAAGTTGAACGTCACCGAGCCACCCCACACCTTCATCCTGGACAAAACCGGCGAGATCGTGCTGGAACACAAAGGCTTTACCGCCGGGGTTGAGAAAGAATATGAGATGAAGATACGTTCCCTGCTGGGACTCGGGGCTGAAAAGGGGCACGGCTGCCAGAGCGAGACTCCCTGCGCCGACTGCCTGCGGGCCATGAACACTGAACCAGGCACCGACCCTGTTCCCAAAGAGGGTGGCGCTTCTCCATGCAACGGCTGCCGCTGATCATCCTGGCCGTGCTGCTTCTGGCCTGCGCGGTCCTGCCAGCCCAAAACGCTCCCCTGATCACCGGGCTTAATGAAGCCAGCCTCATCTACCGTAGCGTGCCGGATTCACTCCACGTCTATTTCAGGAACTCCTTCGGCTTCAGCCTGGGCTACAAGAACTTCAGCCTGGGGATGAAATTCATCGCCGAACTGCCCAAATACAGCACCGATCAGGCCGAACTGCTGGACGAACTCAGCTCCGACCGCCTCAGCCTCGGCTGGAAGGAACTTTACGCTTCCTACGCCAAGGACGCCTACCTCATCCACGCGGGCATCATCGAGGAAAGCTTCGGCTCTGGTCTCGTGTTCCGCAGTTATCAGGACCTTGAGCTGGACGAAGATTACCGGGTGACCGGATTCAAATTCCGCTACGACGACAAGCTGCGCCTGAAGGCTCTCTACAGTGGGTTTCCCAGCCCCAGTTCCGCCGGCAAGCTCGATCTGGCTTATGGCGCGGATGCCGAATACCCGGTTTTGGAAGCCCTGACTCTGGGAGCCTCATTTGTGGGGCTGCAAACCCTCATCGGCAACTCCTACCGGCAGGATGACATTTTGGGAGCCAGGGCCGGCCTGATCCTCGATGTGCTCGAGGTTTCAGCTGAAGCCGCCTATCGGGACGACAAGATCAAACCCGCCGAGGAAGACGGACTCGCCATCTACACAAATGCCTCGGTCTATCTGGGGCCGGTGCAGCTCAGCGGTGCTTACAAGCACTACGACCACTTCGAATACCGCAACCGGCTTCAGGATCTGCCTCTGGCCAACCATCACAACGAGACCCTGGCCGACGACCAGGGTTCCGGCGCCGACGAACGTGGCTTCCAAGCTTGGACCAACATCGCCCTGGGCCAGTTCCTCAGCCTCGACCTGGATTATGCCGAAGCCTGGAACGAATCCCGGACCAAGCAGATGAACAATGCCTACGCCGGATTGAACTGGCAGCGCGAATCCGTGTCCGCGACCCTGTCTTACAGCCAGATCGAAAAGGTTGATTCAGCCGGGCGCCATTGGCAAAAGGAAGGCTACCCCGCCTTCGTGGTCAGCTTCCCCGCCGGCAAGGCCGGCCTGGTGCTCTCCGGCGAATTCAAGACCGTCGAGAAGCTGGTTCTGGATACCTTCCTGAATGATTACACCGAGATCGGGCATTACGAACCCCGCCTCCAGGCTGATCTCAGCCTGGGCAAACTGAACCTTTCCCTGGGCGCGCAAAGCTGGTGGAGTGACTTTTCCTCCATCACCACAAGCCATTACTGGCCCAGTGTCGAACTCAAATATCCCATCCTGACGGATTCCGACCTGCTGCTCTTCGCGGGCAGGGAAGCCGGCGGCAAAGTTTGCCGCAATGGCGTCTGCCGCTATGTGGCTCCATTTTCCGGAGTTCGCCTGGAACTAGCCACCAGGTTCTAAAACCATGAGGTAACCAACATGAAAAGATCGATCATTTTGTTCATCCTGTTGCTGACGGCAGCCTTGGCGGCCGTTCCCACCTATTATCCGCTCACCACCATCGCGGAATCCTGCGTGATCCAGGATAACGCGCCCAGCAACACCGCCCTGGCTGATCTGGACGCTGTGCTGAACGTCACTCACCGCGGCGAATTCATCGCCGCCAGGCTCTATCACAGTTCCGGCGCTCTCAGCAGTCCCAGCGTGGAGGACCGGTTCAGCTATTACGATGCCATCTCCGTTCCCACTGTGGTTTTCAACGGGACGGAAAACCTGGTGGGCATCCAGCCTGAGTTTTCTTATGAACAACTCGTGAAGGGCAAGCTCTTTCAGCCCTCGCCCCTCAAACTGCAGATCACCAACTTCAATCCCGCCAGCGGCGCCATCTCAGTCTCCGCCTGGCTGCTCGACCCCGCGGTTGACGTAACAAACCAGAACCTCGTCCTGATGCTGGTGGAGGATAATGTGGGAGCGGAAACCAACGTTACCCGCCAACTGAAATACCAGTCCATCAGCTTGCCTGGAAACGGCAATCCGGTGGTTTTCACAGATACTTTTACGGTCGATCCCGGCTGGAACCAGGGCAATCTCTGGGCCGCGGCTCTCGTCCAGACGAATTCGAAGCAGATCCTGCAAAGCGTATCCACCCTGCCCTTGCCAGACTACAACATACGCGCGGCGATGGATTGGGATCCGGCCGGACTGGTTGCCCCACCCAACGCCTATATGAACTCAGAACCTCTGTGGATCTTCAACACCGGTTCGTATGACAATATGCAGATACGCCTCCTTCCAGACCTCGCCCCCGAGGGCTGGTATTTCAATTACTGTGATGAAGAAGGCAACTGCTATCCCGGCGATTCACCCCTTCCCCTGATTCTCGGCGCAGGAGATTCCAGGTCCTTTCATCTCAACCTATACGTGGGAGAGCCCGGTATCGCCACCTTCCACTACGAGATCACATCTGCCAACCTGGGCACCTACATCATCCCCTTCGTTCTGCAGGCCGGCACAGCAGTGGCTGATCAAGTGCTCCAACCCGCTCTAAGCCTGGAATCAAACAGCCCCAATCCCTTCCGCGGCGGCACCAGTTTTTGGGTTTCTGCCGAAAAGTCCGGCCAGGCAAGCGTCCAGATCTTCGACCTGAGGGGCCGGCTGATCGCCGAGACTTCCTCCCATAGCCTTGATCCCGGTTCCAACCGCATTGACTGGCAGGCGCCCGCAAATCTGCCCTCCGGGATATATCTCTATCGCCTGAAAGACAGCTTCGCCCCGCCGCGCCGGATGCTGTTGCTGAAGTAGAATGCTGCCATGAAGAAACACCTGGCACTGCTGCTGATCCTCTGCCTGACTGGTCTTGTCCTTTCGGCCAGCCCGCTGGCAACCGAGCTGGAAAACGCCATCCGGGTTACCCAAAGCGCCGATAAGGCCTTGCTGGTGATCGCTGATTACCGGGAGCGGATCAGTGACTTGGACGATCTGAGGATCCTCCAAAATTATTGGATGCAGATCGATGCGGATGGCTGCCGGGCATGGTTTGCGGACAAACACGCCGCCCAACCCGAAGCCTCGGAATTTGAATACCTCTGGTTGCGAGGGCTGGAGGACCCGGCTGTACAAATTTCCGGAGGACGAGCCCTGATCCGGCGCGACCCGGTTTTTTACTGGGGTTACCGGCTGTTCAGCAACACCTTATCCCAGATCCTGCAAGATCCGGACACCCCGGACTCCCTTCGTGAGAACATTGTGACCAACCTGGCCAGTGACCGCTCCCTCCTTCAGCAGGGATTGCAAAAATGGCCTGGTGACGATTATCTGCGCCTGGCCCTCTTTCACCATCACGCCTCCCAAGGAGAAAACGAAGCCGCCGAACAGCAATTGCTCAATCTCCAGGATCCCGCGGCCATCGAAGCCAATTTCCGCCAGGTGTTCGAATTCATCGAGGCCACAGGAAAGGTCCGCCCCTTCGAGGTACTCTTTCCCAAAGTGATCTCAAGCACCATCGCCAGAGGGGAATTGATCGCCGCTGACAGCCTGGCCTACTACCAGTTCTATTATCTGGAAGCATTGAAAATGGCCGCGGACTGGCCCCGGATGATGGATTATTTTGCCCTCCACCCCGGTCTGAAAACCGACGACAGCACTCTCAGAACCCGCATTCTGATGCATATTGGCCTAGATCAGCTGGAAACCGCCCTGAACCTTTTGGAGGGTGCGATGGCTGCCGGTCTGGTTTCCTATCCTGAAGCCTTGGCAGAAGAAGATTACGCGCCTCTGAGGGCTCTGCCCCGATATGCTGGGATAATGTCACTGGCAGAGGCAAACTGGGAACAGGGCAAGGTTCAGCGCAAGACCGAGATCCTGGCTGGAAAGACCTCCAGGCCAGCACCGCTATGGGAACTTCCGGATGCCTTGGGAAATCTGGTCCGGTTGGAAGACCTGCGCGGCAAGATCGTGATCCTGGATTTCTGGGCCCTGTGGTGCGCTCCTTGTCTCAAAACCCTGTCCAAATTGCAGGCTTGGAAAAAGGACAACCCTGGTGACGATCTGGTCCTCATCTCTGTTAACGTCTGGGAAAACCCCTCCGATCACGAGGCCGCCATCAAACACTTCACCAACAACCGCTACGATCTGACCATGCTTTTCGGCGGCAGCGAAATTCCCAAGGCTTATGGTTTCTCAGCGATACCCTGGCTCTGCGCCATCGACGTAAACGGCAACATTGCCTTTACCCTGAGCGGCGACAGCCCTGTGCTGGCTGAAACCCTGGACTTCTGGGTGGAGGCTTTGCGCCACTGAGAGGTCCATTGATGCGATTCCTGAAGAATATTCTCACCCCCAAGGAACAGACCGCGCTGCTCGTGATCTGCGGTCTGGCTATCCTGGGCTTGCTGGCCGGGCAGTTTCAAGGCCGGCAAACCTTGCTGCCAGGCTCCCAAGCGGAACTGGCGACCCCGGAATTGCTTGCCGTGGCTACGGAGGAGGACAAACCCGTCCAGATCGATATCCGCACCGCCTCCAGTGAAGAGTTGATGCTGCTGCCTGGGATCGGGGAAAAACGCGCCCAAGAGATCATCGATCACCGCAATAGAAAACCTTTTTCCAGCACCGATGACTTACTCGAGATCAAGGGGATCGGACCCAAAACCCTGGCCAAGATGCTGCCTTCCCTGCTTCAGTTCGGTTCACCTCAGTTTACGTCAGAAAACGCTGTCGATCCCGGTGCAATGACCACTATCGGGCTGATCGAGGCAGATTCCGAAAGCTCCAAAAGTGCTGATAAATCCAACCAAGGCTCCCGGGAAGACAAACCCAAACCCATTCCCAAAACCCAGCTAACCAATATCGTCAACCTCAACTCAGCCGGGCTGGAGGAACTCTGCACCCTGCCAGGGATAGGAGAGGTAAAAGCCCAGGCCATAATTGATTACCGCAAGGAAAATGGGCCGTTTCAGAGCCTGGAGGAGATCACAAATGTCAAGGGCATCGGAGCCAAAACCCTGGAAAAGATCCGCCACCGCCTCAGCATCTGAATAGACGAATGTAACCCGTAACTATACTGGACAGATGGAAACGATGATGTACTGGGCTATCTGTTCTGTAGTATTCCCCGGAAAATGTTGTCAAGATATTGGTCAAGATGCTGTTTACGGAGCTTTTTGTTGCGTTTGGCCGCAGCATTTGCCGAGCCGTAAATATTGCCCAGATAAAATCCCAGCCCCACCGCGCCCACGCTTACCGCGGAAAAATACAACTGCTTTTCCGAGAGCTCATAAGCTGCACCCAAAAGGATGGCATTGGTCAGCAGTGAAGACAGAGCGGTCTGCCAAGCCCCGGTATAAGCGTAACCCAGCCCGGGGACAACGCCCAGGATCCCGGCCAGCAGCGGCGATCGGAAATCCAACTCTTTGTTTTCCCGGACTATCCTGGCCACATCGCTTCTGAGGTTCGTATAAGCGGGATCGGACATCTTTGACAGCCTCTCCTCGGCAACGGTGTATCTGCCCCGATAAGCCTCACTCAGGCTATAGATGAGGCTTTTGGCGGGATCCAGGGCGTCATCGCTGACTATGGAGGCAACGTCGGGGCGGTCCTGCTTCAGATTGGCCAGCGCCACATAGAGCCGGTCTTCCCTTGCCATGTTGCCGTCCAGGTAATCCAGCAAACCCGCATAATCCCCACCCTCCAGATAGCACTCCCGGATCCGCGAGTGGCAGTAGTCCCTGTATTCCCCTTTGAACATGCAACGGTAATACTCAGTGATGGCACGGTAGTATTCTCCGCGGCCGTACAGAGAATCGGCAAAGGACAACTCATCCGCGTGCAGGCAGGCCGCGAATATCAGCACCAGCAGCAGAAGCTGCTTCTTCACCGCTTCTCCGGTAGCAGGCTGGACCCGGGTTCATCCAGATAAATGTTCCTTTGGTTTTTCCACAAACGGGGATATGCCCCCAAGTCATAACCGCATCGCATTAACCTGTCTGCACTTAGAATAATGCCCTTCAGGATTCCAAACCTGGTTATGCTGGCATGTGCGTACTGCGAACAACCCGGTTCCATCTGACAGCGTTCGCCGTCCACGGGTGAGATGTATCTCTGGTAAAAACCGATCAGCCCCGAAGCCCGGGAATCGGATGCGGCAGAGCCGGAGATTTCCGGACCCCGCATCTGAGTTCTGGCCGTCAGAACTGACAGGCTAAAAACTGATGCCAACAGGAGCGGCAGGCACTTTCTGAGATATTGGTGCTCCATCATCAGGCGTATATAGTGGAAATGCGTTGGGAACCGCAATGTAATAGATCAGGCTGACGCCAATGGAAACTGCCATTCCGATAGCGGAATAGGTGATGTTTTTCTTTTTTGCTTCTCTGGTGTAGCCGGCTGTATAACCGGCTGCGTAGTCTCCACCACGGCTTTGCATCAGGTTGTTCACGATGAAATGGTCTGGTTGCGGTTTGGAAAGGGCGGCGGCAAGAACTCCAAATGGACCGCAGGCAAATCCCCCGCAGCCATAAAGCCAGTTTCCATCGGCATCTGCCTTTCCCTGCGCCTGTCCGGAGGTAAAGTCTGCTCCGTCCTAGGCAAAGACCGCGGAAGCCGCCAACATTAGAATCAACGACAATACAATTGTTAAACCGTGTGATTTCATTTCACTCTCCTTTCTAGCTGGTGTTTGATCCAACTCTGTTGAGCTGATAGCTCAAACAGGAACTCTCTTGGATTTGAACTTCTGATACCGGATCGTTCAGATCTGTTGCTGCGGATATGGTTCAAATCCGCAATTATTATCCATCACTCTATGCTTTGCCGCATGGCTGAGAACATTTTTTTTTGCCGTTTGGTACGATGTCAAGTTTTTTCTCCACAGGAACACCTGGCAGCGATATACTGTACCTTACCTGTGACGCCTTGAATATCTGAACACTCCATGTTGTTTGTTGTAAGCCAAGAACTTACGCGTCGCTTCACCTGCGTCTCAGCCGGAATGGTGTTTGTTCAGGAGAGTTACGCCCCGATCCTTTTTCCTTGCTGCCCTGCAACTAATTTCTCTTGACAGAACATAGGCCTGAAAATGAAAGGAGAGAATATGGATGAGGGGCCTATAGCTCAGCTGGTAGAGCTTCCGGCTCATAACCGGATGGTCGGGGGTTCGACTCCCTCTGGGCCCACCATTTTTTTTGCGATCTGAAATCTATCCTGATATTTTGATCCCAACAGCGCATGCCGGATGCCCCGGCTGCAAACCTTAAAACCCTCCAAAGCAAAGTGCTTGGCTATCCCCTGCAGGATCAGCGCGCTGGCCAGAATGATCTCCTCCCTGCCCGGCGGCAAACCCATTATCCGTGAGCGTTCTCTCGTAGTGGTCAATCTGTAAAGCCTGATCTGGCGCCGGATTTCTTCCCGTGAGAGCCAAAAACCCTGCACCAGAGAAGCGTCAAAGGGATCCAAGACCAAGGCCACAGCCGCCATCGCGGTCACTCCACCGCCGCAGGCAACGGCGTGCAGCGGTTCCGGACGCGGGAAGGCTGTCTGCAAAAAGTTTTGGATCTGCCTTTCCACCACAAGCAGTTCTTCCCGGGCCGGCGGATCGCTGGGGATGAATCCACGGGTGTGTATCAGCGCGCCCAGAGGCAGGCTCAGACTGGATTGCAGCTGGGAATCACGCCCAAAGCTGAACTCCGTGCTGCCACCCCCGGAATCGAGCACCAGAAATGGCTCTGTGCCTGGTAACAGCTCTGCCGCTGCTTCAAAGCTCAACGACGCCTCCTCCTCCGGGGTGAGAATATGCAGATTCCAGCCTGTGCGACATTTCAACTGGCTCGCGAAAAGTTCTGCGTCCCCTGCCTGACGAAGGGTTTCAGCCCCCACACACAGGATTTCTGTCACATCCAGGCTCTGGCAGACACTGCTTACCTCCTGCAAAAACTCCAGATTGCGCTCGGCAGCTTTGGTCCCGATCTTTCCGGTTCGCGCCAGTTCCTCCCCCAACCGGGTGACCTGATTTGTTTCCCAGACGATCCGGGAGGCAGGTCCAACACCCTGGACGACAACGCATTTGATGGAGTTGCTGCCAATGTCGATGACAGCCCGGACCGGCGGATTCATCCCAGAGCCAGCAGCACCGCTTCCGGGGTGGCCGGGAAACTCAGTTCCGCCTCTGGATTGGCCGCCAAAACGGCTGACTGGATGGCGAACCAGACCGCCAGGCCATAGATGAAGGGCGGCTCGCCGGTGGCCTTACTGCCAAAAACGCTGGCGTATTCAGCCCCGGCGGGAACGATCTCCAACTCCATCAGTTCGGGTAACTCCCGCACAGTGGGGATCTTGTAAGTGGAAGGATTAATGGCCAGATAACTGCCACTGGCGTCCTGCGGAAGCTCCTCGATCGTGCACCAACCCGCGCTCTGAACATAGGCGCCAACGATCTGGCCGCGGTCTATTTCCTCGCTGAGGCTGTTGCCGTTTTCGTGGACGATAAAGGTTTTCAATACTTTGTGTTCGCCGCTGAGGGCAGCGATCTCCGCCTGCACCAGCGCGCAACCGCAAACGTAATAGTGGAAAGGATTTCCCTGCCCCCGTTCGCGGTCGAAATGCAATCCCGGCGTGCGATAATAGCCGTAGGCGGCCAGGGGGACCCGCGCGTTGTAGGCTGCGCGCACAAGCTCGGCAAAGCTGATCCGCGTTGCCGGATCAGCCACGCACCAAACCTTTGAGTCTTCAAAGCGGATCTCTCCCACGCCGCATTCCACGCCTCGTCTTGCCAGCAACTCCCGCGCCACCGGCACAAGCTGTTCGCTCAGTTTTTCCGCGGCGATCCGGGTGGCGTTGCCATTGAGGTCGCTGCCGGTGGAAGCCGCTGTGGGGGAAGCATTTCCCACTCTTTGGCTGTTGCTGCTTTCCACCCGCACCTGTTCAGCGGAAATTCCCAGGATCTTGGAGACCA
>LAHT01004683.1_pt1 | contig 12058 bp, 12 predicted proteins | sample 329671 | NCBI WGS metagenome assembly LAHT01 (sample SAMN03275702, study PRJNA271635) | activated sludge metagenome | isolation source: Sample C-4 Sludge from methanogenic chamber (fourth chamber) of Anaerobic... | reverse complement strand
GGCGCGACGACGCCGCGCGGCAAGCTGATTTTCGGCTTCGGCGCGGGCTTTCTCACCATCGTCATCCGCACCTGGGGCGGCTATCCCGACGGCGTCGCGTTCGCCATCCTGCTGATGAACCTGTGCGTGCCGCTGATCGATCAATACACCCAGCCGCGCATCTATGGCGGCGCGAAAAAGATCAAGGCGCCGCCCGCATGACGCCGCAAATCCGGGCGGCTCTGCGTAACGTACTGCGCACCGGCCTCATCCTGTTCGTGTTTTCGCTGATCGGCACCGCGATGCTGGCGTTCACCCACGACCGTACCGAGCCGACCATCGCCCGCAGCCAGCAGGCCGAAAAGCTCGCGCTCATCAACCAGGTGTTGCCCGCCGCGCTGTACGACAACGATCTGCTGGCCAGCCAGCAAAACGCGCCGCCGGACGCGCTGCTCGGCACCCGCAAGCCTTCGACGATATGGATCGCCCGCCGTGGCGGCGCAGTCAGCGGCGTGGTGCTGGAGGCTGTCGCGCCGGACGGCTACAGCGGCGATATCGCCTTGCTGGTCGGCATCGACATCGACGGCAACGTGACCGGCGTGCGCGTCACCGCGCACCGCGAAACACCAGGGCTGGGCGATTACATCGACCGCGCCAAAAGCGCCTGGATCGACCAGTTTGCCGGCAAATCGCTGACCGCCCCGCCCCCCAGGCACTGGAAAGTGGCGAAGGACGGCGGCGTCTTCGACGCCCGCGCCGGCGCCACCATCACGCCGCGCGCCGTGGTCAAGGCGGTCAAAAGCGCGCTAGATTATTTTGCGCGCCACCGCGCCGCACTGGTGGCCACGCCCGAGCCAGGAGTCCAACCATGATCACCGCAACAGAATTCCGCAGCCTGTTTCACAACGGCCTCGTCAAGCAAAACACCGGGCTGGTGCAGTTGCTCGGCCTGTGCCCGCTGCTGGCGATCAGCAACAACGTCATCAACGCGCTGTCGCTGGGGCTGGCGACCGTGCTGGTGATGGCCGCCTCCAGCGGGGCGGTGTCGGGGGTGCGCCATTTCGTACCGAACGAAATCCGCATTCCCGTGTTCGTGCTCATCATCGCCGCGCTGGTCACGGTGATCGATCTGGCGATAAATGCCTTCGTGCATCCGCTGTATCTGGTGCTGGGGATCTTCATTCCGCTGATCACCACCAACTGCATCGTGCCCCTGCGCGGTGAACAGACCTATCTGGACCGTTTCTTCACCACCGGCATGACCGGCTACCCCGGCGCCACCCACATCCCGGACCGCCAGCCCGGACAGCAGAAGGACTTCAGCGCCCTCATCGCCAAAGCCAAAACCTGCCAGCCGCCCAAGGAACTGGAAACCGGCACCATCACCGGCGGATTCAACTACCGCACCGTGCTGGGCATCGCCGACCAGGTGGTGGAGGCCGTCAAATCCGGCGCCATCAAGAAATTCGTGGTGATGGCCGGCTGCGACGGACGCATGCCCAAGCGCAAATACTTCAGCGAAGTGGCGGAAAAGCTGCCTTCAGACGCCGTGATCCTCACCGCCGGCTGCGCCAAATACCGCTACATCAAGCTGCCCCTGGGCGACATCAACGGCATTCCGCGCGTGCTCGACGCCGGCCAGTGCAACGATTCCTATTCCCTGGCCGTGATCGCCCTCAAGCTGAAGGAAGCCTTCGGCTTGGACGACGTCAACAAGCTTCCCCTCGCCTTCGACATCGCCTGGTACGAGCAAAAAGCCGTGGCCGTGCTCCTCGCCCTGCTCTACCTGGGCTTCAAGAACATCCGCCTCGGACCCACACTCCCCGGTTTCCTTTCACCCAACGTGGCGAAAGTGATCATCGACACCTTCGGGCTTCAGCCCATCACCGACGCCGATGCCGACGTCGCGGCCATCATGGCCTGAGCTCAACAAGCTCTGTCACCTCGTATGCCAGCGGGACCCTCAGCGGTCCCGCTGCTTTGTTTTGGCGTGCAGATTGGATGCCCCGGACCCCGCCCAGAGCCCTCTCAGGTACGCCTCTGATACACCTCCCCTCAACCTCCCGTTGGTTTGGCGGGTTGTTAATGGGAGGCTGATGAGAGGCGGACCAGCTGAACTTCTGGGCGAAACCCGGGTGAGCTGGCGTGGAGCGAGGCTGTACTACTGATTCAGGCGGTGGGGGAGAAGCAGGCCACCCAGGCCCAGTTGAGCAAAAAAACCACCAGGAAGGCGTAAAGGAGGCCCCTGCGTTCACCGGCTGTGGCTTCCAACGCGAGGCGGCGCCGGAAAACCACGGTGGCAAAGAGTTGGATGAACACCCCGATGGAGAAGAGCAGCATGAAGGGGTTCAGGCTGAGGGCCAGTCCGATCTCGCCTCGAAACAGGGCCAGGAAGGCCCTTGAGAGTCCACAGGTGGGGCAATTGATCCCGGTGAGGGTCTGGAACCAGCAGAGCCGGAGGCCGCCTTCCAGGGCAACGTGGAGAAGCAGATACGCCCCCAGCGCCACAGCGAGGATGAAGAAGGGGCCTTTTCCGCCGGGGAAGCGGCTGGTCTTTTCCAGCTGGAGGCGCATCGGATCAGGAGGGGACGCGGCCGGCAAAAGTCAGACCAAAACAGCAGTTCAGATCAGAACAGCAGGCCAGGTCAAAACAGCAGTTCAGATCAGAACAGCCCTTTCATGCCGGCCAAAGACACTCCGGTCATGAAGATCACCGCGACGATCCCAGCCAGGAGACCGAGCAGGTTCAGGCATACTCCGATGATGCCCAGGACGCGTCCGGCACTGGTGTTTTCACGTCCGGCGGGGTCCATCCTGCCGCTGTCCATCTTTTTGAGGTCCTCGTTGCCGAAGATCCAGGCCAAAATGGCGAAGATGGCGCAGGAGAAGAGGCCGATGATCCCAAATACGAGGATCAGCGTGCCCCGGTGGGGTTCCAGGCGCAGATCCTGATACTGCGGTTGAGGTGGCGCCGCGGGCGGCGCGGGGGTGTATGGGCCAGGTTGTTCGTTGTCCATGGTTTCCTCCCGGTTGATACAATATGGACAGGGGGTGGGTCCCCCTGTCCGGATCGAAGTTTAAGCGCGGATCAGAGCGGCAGCATGCCGCTGATCAGGAAACAGGCGGCGAAAGCGATGATGGCGTAAAGTTCGGGATACACGGCCAGGATCAGGGTGTTCGAAAACACGTTGTTGCCGTTCCCGATGCTCTCGATGCCGTTCGCCACGATGCGGCTCTGGAAATAGGCGGAGATGAGGTTGGTGAGGCCGGAGATGAGGCCGGCTCCGAAGATGGCGGCGGCGGTGATCATGGTCATCTCGGGTTTGATGTGCCCCATCAGGATGAAAAAGGCGCCGAAGCCATAGAGCCCCTGCGTTCCGGGCAAGGCGGAAAGGATCATGCAGTTGGCGAAGATGTCGTCGCGTTTTTTCATCGCGGCCACGGTGGCGGAACCGCCGTTAACCGTGCCCCAGGCGCTGCCGATGCCGGAGAGGGCCACCATGAGGAAGATCCCCACCCAGGCCAGGATGTAGGCCGGGCTGCCTCCGCCGATGGCTGCGGCGGTTTGGGCAACAGGTTGTAAGAGAATATAAGGCATGTAACCTCCAGGTTATGTATTTATCTTTTTTGTTTTGCCAAAGGGTTTGTATTCCAGGCCGGGCCCGTTGAAGCCGGCGTTCTTGTAGAATTCCACAAAGGTGAGGCGCAAAGGATGCACGAAGCCGCTGAGGGCGCCCAGGGCGATGTTGATCCCGTGGCCCAGCACCATGAAGAGGAAGAAGATCACTGGTCCCGCGATCTTGATGCTGAGGAACTGCTGGCCTATGGAATTGATCACGAAGCCCAAAATGGCGCTGGAAACGCCCAGGGCGAAGAGCCGGATGTAGGAGAGGATGTCTCCGAAAAAGCCCGTGACCACGTTGTAAAGCAGCCAAAGCCCACCCAGAACGTTCTTCAGAATGTTCTTGGCGGGGTTGTTAAAGAGCAGCAGCAGAGCCAGGCCGCCGATCATCAGATATCTGATGTAGGGCTGGATCCGCGAGATGTCGGCCTTCAGCATGCCCGCGCCCATCAGGGTGAGCGCCAGTAAAAAGAGGAAGGTGCCAAAGGGCGCCAGGAAATATTTGAAGCCGCCCTGGCGGGACTGCTTGATCCCGTTCACGATGGTGCCAAAGAGGATCTGGATGGCGCCCAGGAGCAGCGAAAGATTGAAGATCTGGTCATTGTTCCGGATGATGATATACTGGTCCAGGGAGGTTTTTTTAAGGTCGAAACCCAGCACGGAGCCGAAGATGACGCCCATGATCACCGAGGCCACGCCAAATAGCGCCACCAGCAGCATCATGCTTTTCATGGCGGGATTTTTGGCCCGATGGCGCAGGAAGAAGGCGAGCGCCACAAAGACCACCCCGTAGGCGATATCCGCGTTGCAAAAGCCGAAGAAGAGCATGAAGAAGGGCGCGAAGAAGGGCGTGAGGTCAAACTCGTTGTAGTGGGGCAGCATATACATCTTGCTGATGGGCTCGAAGAGGCGGGAAAACCAGTTGTTGGTAAGGCTTACGGGTGGATTGTCCTCCACAGTGGCGTCGGCGGCGAAGTGGATCACTCCGTTGGCGTCCAGATACTGTTTCAGCGCGGGTTCCAGCCGGATGGGGATATAGCCCCCCACCACGCGCACATGGTCGTCGGCCTCGCTGAGCCCCTGCAGGGTGGCGTCCTCATATTCACAGGCCTGGCTGAGTTTGCCGATCTCGGTTTCAAAGGATTCCACGGCGGTGGGGGCAATGTTGAGCAGATACTCGTCGATGTCGGTGATCCGGCTTTCCACTTCTTTCAGCTGGCTTTCCAGTTCCTGCATGCTGTGCGGGGGGAAACTGAAGGTGTCGGCGTCCAGGGCGGGTTTGTCGCCGGTGTAAAAAACCACGAAGTAGACAACGCCGTTCACTTCGCTGATCAATTCCACGGCGAAATCTTCCACCCACTGCGGCTTGAAATGGTTCTTCAGGCAAGTGTGGAAATCCACCTGGATGCCCCTCGCCTCGATCTTTTTCTCCAGCTCGTAGTCGAAATGGCCCCAGGGTTCCAGTTCGCGCACCTGTTTGCGCAGGTTCTCGGCCAGGCGGGTTTGGCGTTCTTTTTCCGCGCGGGCTTCGGCCACCTTGTTGAGCAGCATCTTCGGTGTGAGCGCGGTGGCGGATTTCTCTGCCTCGGAGCCCAGCTTTTTCAGATGGCGCGCGGCCTCGGCATATTCTTCGATCAGTTCCAGGTTTTTGGCCAGAGAATCGGTTTTGGCGTCGGTATTGCGGATCAGATGTAGCACACCCAGCTTCTGCAGCTCGCTCAGGAAGCTTTCGTAGTCGCTGTGAAACAGCACGAAGCTGTATTTGCGCATCTTTTCGATCATGCGGCGGCCTCCTTGGCGGTGCGTCCCTTCAGGATCTTCTGCGCGGCTTTGGAGAGGTTCTCCTCGTCCTCCAGAAAGCGCTTGATCTTCAGGATGGCGTCCTCGAAGGCCGGGATCTGCACCTTTTCGTAGAGGTTCACCTTTTGCGTGGTCTTCTTGCGCACATGCTCCAGGATCTGCATCTTGCGCCAGAAGGCGTCGCGCTCGATCTGCAGCGTGGCCAGGCCCTTCACCATGCCGATGCCGTCCAGATACCAGGAAGGCGCGCTGAAGAGGTCGTAGTCCCGCAGCTCAAAATCGATCCGGCCCAGCACGGGAACCTGGGTGCCGGCGATGTTGCGGGTGAGGATCTCCACCTGCTTCACCGCCACCAGCGAGGGGTCGAACTCCGCCCAGAGCTTCATGAACTGTTCCAGCTCCTCGGTTTCCCGCCGGATCTGCTTGTCCAGTTCGTGGGCCTTGTCGCGGGCGCGTTTCACTTCCATGCGCAGGGCGGATTCCTTGTTTTTCAGCGTGGGCAGGGCTTTCACCCTCACCTTCAGCTGTTTTTCGATCTGCAGTTGGGAGATCTTGTTATACTGGAATTTCATCCTTTTTCCCAGTGAAGTTTCATGAATTCGTCTTTGATCGCCACCTCTTCGCGGGTGAAATATTTGCGGAAGAGGGCCCAAGTGGTGTCCAGCATCTCGTCGGTGTCGATGTTCACGTCGATGGCCAGGATCCGGCGGGCGTAATCGCGGGCGAAATCCATGGTCCGCTGGTCGTAATCGGAGAGGTCAAAGCCGTTTTCCATCTTGGTTTTGGCGTTGGTGGCGTCGGCGTTCAGGCGCACGGAAGCGCTCATCACCTGGGGATGGTCGGCCCGGGTGCGTTTGCCCATCACCTTGGTTTTGAGGCGGGAAAGGCTTCTGGCGGGGTCGATCACCACCTTGCCGATGTCCGTGTCGCGGCGCAGATAGAGCTGGCCTTCGGTGATGTAGCCGGTGTTGTCCGGAATGGCGTGGGTGATGTCGCCGCCGGAAATGGTGGTCACGGCGATGATGGTGATGGAGCCGCCTTCCGGGAATTGCACGGCCTTTTCATAGATCTTGGCGAGGTCCGAATACAGCGAGCCCGGCATCGAATCCTTGGAGGGAATCTGGTCCATGCGGTTGCTAACTATGGCCAGAGCGTCGCAATAGAGCGTGAGGTCGGTGAGCAGCACCAGCACGGCCTCGTTCTTCCGGATGGCGAAATACTCCGCCGCCGCCAGCGCCATGTCCGGCACCAGCAGGCGTTCCACGGGCGGATCGTCGGTGGTGTTCACAAAGGAGATGATCTTGTCGATCACGCCGGCGTTTTCAAAGGTGTTCTTATAGTAAAGGTAGTCGTCGTTGGAAAGGCCCATGCCGCCCAGAATGATCTTGTCGGCCTTGGTGCGCAGCGCCACTGTGGCCATCACCTGGTTGTAGGGCTGGTCCGGATCGGCGAAGAAGGGGATCTTCTGCCCGGTGACCAGGGTGTTGTTCAGGTCGATGCCGGCGATCCCGGTGGCGATCAGTTCCGAAGGATCCTTTCTGCGCACGGGGTTCACCGAAGGCCCGCCGATCTCCACTTCCTCGCCCTCGATCTCCGGGCCGTCATCGATCGGGTTGCCATAGGCGTCGAAAAACCTTCCCGCCAGCTGCTCGCTCACTTTCAGCGTGGGCGGATGGCCGAAGAAAACCACCTCGGCGTCCGTGCCGATCCCTTCCGTGCCGGAAAAGATCTGCAGCGTAACGGTGTCGCCCATGATCTTCACCACCTGGGCCAGGCGCCCGCTAACCGTGGCCAGTTCTTCATTCCCCACGTCGGTGGCGCTAACCGCGCAGGTGGCTTTGGTGATCTGGGTTAGCTTGGTATATATCTTGTGAAATGCTGTGCCAGCCATTATTTAGCCCTCCTTTCCTCAAGTATCGCTTCGAGCTCGGATTCGTATCTCTTGAATTCAGTGCTCTCAAAGGGCTGGTAGTTCATTTGCCTCAGCCCGTTGATGAGCTTGGTATAGTAGGGCTGCAGTTCCTCATAGTTGTCGAAAGCCAGGGGGGTGTCGCAGGTCTTCAGCACCAGGTTCAGCATATAGGCCTGGCGCTTCATGGGGGTGGATTTATCCACGGGGTCAAAGCCGTCCTGCACTAAAATGATGCGGTCCACCAGCTCGCTTTTCCAGAAGCGGTTGTGGTAGTCCAGAGGCACGCCGTCATCGCCCAGGATGTTGATCTGGTCTTTGGCCTCTTTGCCGCGCAGTAGCAGGTCTTTGGCCTTGGTAACGCTGTCCACCCAGCCGGGGGAGATGTTGGCGTTCAGATATTCGATCACTTCGTCGTATTCCAGGTATTTGCTGTAGGAATCGATGGGGTCAACAGCCGGATAGCGTTTGCTGTCGGCGCGGTCCTGGGAAAGGGAATAGAAGCAGCGCGCGGCCTTTTTGGTGGACTCGGTTACGGGTTCCTTCAGGTTTCCGCCGGCGGGGGAAACCGCCCCGATGAAGGTGATGGAGCCGGCCTGGCCGTTGTTCAGGAACACATATCCGGCGCGGGAATAGAAGTTCGAGATGATGGCCGGCAGGTCCATCGGATAGGCGTCCGGGCCGGGAAGTTCTTCCATGCGGTTGCTCATTTCGCGCAGAGCCTGGGCCCAGCGGGAGGTGGAGTCTGCCAGCAGCAGCACTCTGAGGCCCATGCTGCGGTAATATTCGGCGATGGACATCGCGGTGTAGACAGAGGCCTCGCGCGCCGCCACCGGCATGTTTGAGGTGTTGCAGATGATGATGGTGCGTTCCATCAACTTGCGTCCGGTGCGGGGGTCGTCCAGTTCGGGGAATTCGGTGAAAAGTTCCACCACTTCGTTGGCGCGTTCGCCGCAGGCGGCCACGATGATCAGGTCGGCCTCGGCGTTTTGCGAAATGCTGTGCTGCAGCACGGTCTTGCCGGTTCCGAAGGGCCCCGGGGTAAAGCCGGTGCCGCCTTCGGCGATGGGGTTCAGGGTGTCGATGGTGCGCACGCCCGTTTCCATCATCTTAAAGGGCCGCGGCTTCGCCTGGTAGGCGCGGATGGGCAGTTTTACCGGCCAATACTGGATCATGTTCAGGTCTTGGCTACGCCCCTCGGAGTCGGTGATGGTGGCGATGGTGTCCGTAAGCTTGTAGCGGCCTTTGGCGGCCACGCTGGTCACCCGGAACTTGCCTTCCAGCTTGAAGGGAACCATGATCTTGTGGTTGATCCAGTTTTCCTGAACCGAGCCCAGCCAGTCGCCGGGAACCACTTCGTCGCCCGCTTTGGCGATCGGCTCGAAGTCCCACTCGCTGTCCTCATCCAGGGGATCGGTGTATTCGCCCCGCGTGAGGAACATCCCTTCCATCTTGTTCAGGTCGTCCTGGAGGCCGTCGTAGTTTTTGGACAGCATACCCGGCCCCAGCTTCACTTCCAGCATGCGGTCGGTGAATTCCACCGCGTAGCCCGGCCTCAGCCCGCGGGTGCTTTCAAACACCTGGGTGTAGGCCGTGTCGCCGCTCACCTTGATCACTTCGGCCATCAGCTTCGTGCCTTTCAGGTCGATGTAGCAGATCTCGTTTTGCGAAACCGGCCCATCCACCGCCACCTGGACCAGGTTGCTGATGATTCCTTTAACGGTGCCTTTGGTCATACGTTTAACCTTCTATGATTTTATCGATTTCACTTTAAAGATGTCCGGAAACACAAAGCTCCCGGCCAGCGCGTCCATGGTATCCTGAAACATTGACTTGCCATAGCCGGGATCCAGGTTCAGCCAGCGTTCCACGATGCGCAGCTGGGCGTAATATCCCAGCAGGCGGTCGATGTTGAAATAGTTGAAGAAATTGTGGTTTTCGATCCATTTCCAGCGCAGGATGTCGTAGCCGCGTTCGCGGTAGAGGATGTTGTTTTGCTCCCAGATGCGGGAAACGCTTTCGAACAGCTCGTGTCCCTTGCCCAGGCCGAAATCCGCCGCGTTGCTTTTGGCCAGCTTGGCCGCCAATTCGCCTTTCCCCACCAGCCAGCGGGCATATTCCACCTGGTGTTCGCGCCCGTTGATGGCGGTGAGGATGTTTTGCAGGTCGCGGTTGAATTCATACCACTGGCTCAGGAATTTGTTACCCAGGCTGGCGCAATATTCGTAGGAACCTGCCAGCAGCCGGTGCCTGGTATCCAAATACGGAGGCAGTTCCTCGGCGGAATAGGCTGCCCAAACGGTGTCGTGCCAGAACTCCGGATAGGGGCGGTAATCTTTGCCCAGAGGCTCGCTGGAGCCCGCGGCCCGGGCTTTCGCCTGTTCCGCGTAGCTTTTCCAAAACAGCTTCGAACAATCTCCCACCGGCCGGCCCTCGTCTTCCTTGCCATACATGATCCGGGCCAGGTCGTCGGCGTCTTCCGGCAAACACAGCAGCAGCAGCAGTCGAAAATCCCCGGCCGTGAGGTGGTTTTTGGCCTCTTTGAGGAACTGCGCTGTGCTGATCTGGCTTTTGGTATCGTCAATGGACAGCGCCGGCAGGCCTGTCACAAAGTAGTAATACTGGGTGCGCATGCGGCCTTAGGAGCTGAAGAGGATCTTGTTGCTGCGGGGCCTTAGGTATGCTTTGAAGAGGTTCGCGAAGTCCTCGTCGGTGAAGCTGAGTTTATAGCCGCCGCCCGCGGGGGAGATGGCGAAGCCGTTCTTCATCTGGGGTGAAAACTCCACCTTCAGGCCTTTGCCCGCGCTCTCGCTCAGGCTGGCCAGGAAACTCTCTTCCAGCTTGCCCGCCAGGCTTTCGCTCAGGCTCACGAGGCCGCCGCTGTCCTTGAAGGTGGAAACCAGTTCCAAGATCAGTTTCTGCATGAACGCGGGGTCGCCAGTGGCGTCTTTTAGTTTGGAGTCGAATGCCTCGCTCAGCAGCACGTCCGTGAGCTTTTGTTTCACCGCGCTCAGGGTGCTTTGCGCGGCCATCTTCAGGTCCGAATCGGTGTTCTTGGCGATGTCTTCCGCCGCTTTTTGGGCTGCGGCCACGGTCTTCTCCGCCTCGGCTTTGGCTTGTTCAAGGATCGCGGCCGCCTCGGTTTTGGCTTTGCCCAGGATCTCCTCCGCCTCAGCCTTCGCCTTGTTCACGCCCTCTTCATAAACGCGCTGTAAAAGGTCTTGCAACTGGTCGCTCATCATTTCTCCAGTGTGTTTTTGACTTTGTTCTCAACTTTTTTTCCCGCCCGGATTTGTCAATGACAAAGTCCGGTTTCACCCGCCCGGCCCCCAGCCCTCCGCCTCCTGGTTCACCAACAACCAGGTGGACCGCCCCACCGCCGAACAGGCCTGGTACCTCTGCGACTACTACTACCGCAATACCCGGCCGTTTTTGAAGCAACTCACCGAAGGCAGCAAACTGGATGAGGAACGCCACCTGCTGAAGATCCTCCAAAAAGCGCCCGGACAGGAACTGGGACACTCCCGCCTGCTCTGCAAATCGAGGATGCCCTCCCGGGACTTCCGCAAATGCGTGGAAAGCCTAATCGAAAGGCAGGCGATCATCTGCCATGAGGATGAGATCGGGTACCGGAACCGGGTGAGTTTGAGGTACGGTCTTAATCCTGTCCTTACCGACATTGACATTAGTTGATTAGCTGACCATCTGGGAGGGGCCGCGGAAGCGACCCCTCTTTCCATATTATCAATTCTATCAATTAATCAATTCCCTTATACGGCCCCTGATTTTCATGGTTTATCAATTAATCAATTAATCAATTCCTTTCCACGGCCCCCGGCGGACCGATCGGACGGGGGAAAGTGACAATACCTGGACGTAAGAACATATATACCATATATATACCTATATAACTACTAATACCTACTAAATTAGTATATATTATATCTATATAGTATATATATCAGTATCTTATATCTCCCCTCGTCCTGGTCCTGGACGTGAATGCATAAAGGCGGTGAAGAAAGGAATTGATTAATTGATTAATTGATTAACTCGGCCTGAGGGGGGCTGTCGTGGGATAGGGTGGAACTTTTTCGGTAAGTACCGGCGCTCGCCGAAGCGCCGTGTGATTGGGAAAAGAGGCGGTACGGCGACCGCCTGTACGGGGGCGGGGTGGGCTGTCGAATTCCCGTTCGACAGAGTCAGCGCAGCTGCCTGGGAAGCGTCCTCCGGCCGCTGTGGCGACCAGATGTCGCCACCCCGGACATTATCAGCTGAAGGCTCCGCCACTCTGTCATTCCGGGGAAGGGGCCCCGGAATCCAGCCCGTCCGGGTAATGCCCTGGTAAGGTGCCGATCCAGGCGCAGCCTGCATCGTCACCGCTTCCGTGTCACATTGGCTATTCCCGCCTTGTCTGGATTCCGGGGCGGGGTGGTGGAATAATAAATCAGTTAATCCGTTCAATCCGTTAATCCGTATGATAATGGCTATACCGGCCCTGCTGTAGTCCATGCTCGCCGCACTCGCTGGACTCCAGCGGATTCGGCTATTCCCGCCTTGTCTGGATTCCGTCACTGCGTTCCGGAATGACGGGTTCGGGGCGGGGCGTTGTAAAGTTGAATCCTTGTAATCCGTATCATCAGTTAAATCCGTTGAATCCGTAGGGGAAAAATGCCGGGGCCCTGCTGTAGTCCAAGCTCGTTTTTCGCTGGACTCCAGCTATGTTACACCCTTTCACCCTTCCACCC
>LAHT01004674.1_pt1 | contig 12079 bp, 8 predicted proteins | sample 329671 | NCBI WGS metagenome assembly LAHT01 (sample SAMN03275702, study PRJNA271635) | activated sludge metagenome | isolation source: Sample C-4 Sludge from methanogenic chamber (fourth chamber) of Anaerobic... | reverse complement strand
GATCGCTCCCCTACCCCTATCGACTGGCGTAACACCCTCAAGGCATGACGGCTGTAAGCCCACCATAAATGAACTTGAGCCTCAGGTTTTGGGGTCAATCAGTTTAGGACGTGCCAAAATGCCCCAAATCCCGCCCTGAGCCCTCTCTCACCCACCCCCCGTTCACATCCCGCTGACTTCCCAATGGTTCAATGGGAACTGAAGGGGAGGCGACCCAGGGGTGAGTGAGCTGGGGCTCAGGGCCGATTGGGACCAGAACGACTACGAAAAAACCCGGCTGGGAAGAGCCGGGTTTGCTTGTATTGATTAGGTTTGGGTTTAGATCAGTCCCTGATCGCACATGGCGTTGGCAACTTTGAGGAAACCAGCGACGTTGGCTCCCTTCACGTAGTTCACATAGCCATCGGCCTGTTTGCCGTTATCGCGGCAGGCTTCATGGATGTTTTTCATGATCACGTGCAGGCGGGCGTCCACTTCATCGCGGTCCCATCCCAGGCGCATGGAGTTTTGGGTCATTTCCAGTCCGCTGGTGGCCACACCGCCGGCATTGGCGGCCTTGCCGGGCGCGAAGAGGATCTTGGCGTTCATGAACACTTCCACAGCCGCAGGAGTGCTGGGCATATTCGCGGCTTCGGTAACGCAGAAACAGCCGTTCTTGACGAGCAACTTGGCGTCTTCCACATCCAACTCGTTCTGGGTGGCACAGGGGATGGCAACATCCACCGGAACTTCCCAGGGACGCTTGCCTTCGAAGAATTTGGCTTTCGGATACACTTCCGCGTAATCGATCACGCGGTCGTTGTTGGAGGCACGGAGTTCGAGCATGTAGTCGATCTTGTCTCCAGAAACGCCGTCTTCATCGTAGATGTAGCCGTCGGGACCGGAAAGGGTGACGACCTTGCCGCCCAGTTCGTTGATCTTCTGAGCGGCGCCCCAGGCTACGTTGCCAAATCCGGACAGCGCCACGCGCAGGCCTTCAAAGCTCTTGTTCTGGGTCTTGAGCATTTCCTCGGTGAAATAGACCACGCCGAAGCCGGTGGCTTCAGGACGGATGAGGCTTCCGCCCCAGGTGCGGCCTTTGCCGGTGAGCACGCCGGTGAATTCGTTCACCAGCTTTCTATAATAGCCATAGAGGTAGCCGATCTCGCGGCCGCCCACACCGATATCGCCAGCGGGGACGTCTGTGTCCGGACCGATATGGCGGAAAAGTTCGGCCATGAAGGACTGGCAGAAACGCATTATTTCGGCGTCGGACTTGCCCTTGGCGTCAAAATCCGAACCGCCCTTGCCGCCGCCCATGGGCAGGGTGGTGAGGCTGTTTTTGAAGATCTGTTCGAAACCGAGGAACTTGAGGATGGACAGGTTCACGCTGGGGTGGAACCGCAAGCCGCCCTTGTAGGGGCCGATGGCGCTGTTGAACTGCACCCGATATCCACGCTGCACATGAACTTCACCCTTGTCATCCATCCAGGGCACGCGGAACATGATGGTGCGCTCCGGCTCGACCAGGCGTTCCAGAATGTTGTTTTTTACAAAGCGGGGATTATCTGTATAGACATCCCAAATGGTTTCGACGACTTCTTTCACCGCCTGCAAAAACTCCGGCTGTCCCGGATTTTTGGCGGCAACTTTGTCCATGAATTCCTGAAAGGTCATGGTTTCCTCCATATATGTAGTTGTTTTTTGACCACTTTTTTTTCACATGAGTAAATGTCAAGTGTTTCCCTTGAGTAATTTTGCCACCCGGGGAGCCCGCAGCCTGTGGGCGGATTCAAAGCCGGAGCCGAGCAGGGGACGCAGGTAGTATTTGAAATCGTCTGTCACCCCGTTGCCGCTTGGATTGATAAATTCAGCAGGCATGTGGCGGGTCTTGCGGGCAACGTCGGCCAGTTTTTCCAGCTGGTAGTTCACGGAGTAAAAACCGGTGCGCTGGATGGAGATGGAGCCGTCCAGATTGTACCAGATGGCGTAATGCGCGGCCCTTTCCCCCACTTCGCGGGCTTCGCGCTGGTCCACATCGGAAACGCAACCCATGAAAGAGCGCTGCAGATAGCCAAAGGTGTCGGAGCGCACCCGCTTGATCTTGAGCTGATCTTTCACCAGATCGGCCAGCAGGTCACCCAGCATCCCGGTGCCGGAAAGCTGTACATTGCCGTGGGCGTCGGTTTCAGTGTTGTTTGTCAATATGGTCATCATGGGCGTTCCGTGTTCGTCCACGATTCCTTCGGAAACCGCGATCACGCAACGTCCGTGTTCGTTGTAAACGCGCTTGACGTCGGCGAGGAAATTCTCCTGTTTGAAGGGCCTTTCAGGCATATAGATCAGATGCGGGCCGTCATCGGGATATTTCTGGGCCAAGGCTGCCGCCGCGGTGAGAAACCCGGCATGGCGCCCCATCACCACTCCGATGTAAACTCCGGGCAGGGCACGGTTGTCCAGGTTTACTCCCGTGAAGGCGGACGCAACGAATCTGGCGGCGGAACCGTAGCCGGGGGTGTGATCGCTGAGCACGAGGTCGTTGTCGATGGTTTTGGGTATGTGGATGGCGCGAAATTCGTAATCCGCAAGGTTGGCTTGTTCGTTCACTATGCGGACTGTATCGGCAGAATCGTTGCCGCCTATATAGAAGAAATAGCGGACATCGTGAGCCTTGAGCACGCGGAAGATCTCCTTGCAGTACTGCTCATCCGGTTTGTCACGCGTGGAAAGCAGCGCCGAGGAAGGCGTGTCGGCCACCTGTTCCAGATTGTGGGTCGTTTCCTGGGTTAGATCTATGAATTGCTCATCCACAATTCCCTGAACTCCATATTGCGCGCCGTAAACCCTCGTCACCTGGGAAAATTTCCTCGCTTCGAGAGTCACGCCCACCAAGGATTGGTTGATCACAGCCGTGGGGCCTCCGCCCTGGGCTATCACCACTTTTCCTTCCAGTTTCATCATTAACCTCCACAGCTCTTCATTTGGGTTGGATTGTCCCGGTTGCAGCCGGATATCTCCTTTAAAAAATGGGCAGGGAATTTGTCCAGCAGAAAATGCTTGCCTGAAAGCAGGGGCTGAAAAAGAATGACGACGGAGTTCAGATGAGCTATATCGTACTTGCCAGAAAATACCGCCCCCAGACCTTCACCGAGGTCTACGCGCAGGAACATATCACAGAGATACTGCACAACGCGATCCTCAGCAACCGCATCGCCCACGCCTATCTGTTCACAGGGCCGCGGGGAGTGGGAAAAACCTCCATGGCCAGGATCCTGGCCAAAAACCTCAACTGTGTGGAGGGACCCACCGTGACCCCCTGCAACAAGTGCCACAACTGCCTTGAGATAGCTGCCGGAACGTCCTCCGACGTGATCGAGATCGACGGTGCCTCAAACACCGGGGTGGACGATATCCGCGAGCTACAGAGGGAGCTGCTTTACGCGCCCAGCCAATCACCGTGGAAGATTTACATCATCGACGAAGTGCACATGCTCTCCAAAAGCGCGTTCAACGCGCTGCTGAAAACCCTGGAGGAGCCGCCGGAGAACGTTCTCTTCATTTTCGCCACCACCGAGCCCTTCAAGGTGCCCCCCACCATCATCTCCAGATGCCAGCGCTACGATTTCAAGCGGATCCCGATCGATTCAATCGTCAGGCGGCTAAAAGAACTGATGCTGGAGGAAAAGATCGAGATCGATTCCGAAGCGCTGCACATGATAGCCCGCAAGGCCGATGGCAGCCTGCGTGACGCCTTGTCGCTCACCGATCAGGTGCTGTCCTACTGCCAAAACAAGGTCACAATCGATAAAGTTCGAGAGATCTTCGGCCTGATCCCCACCCAGATCTATTGTGATCTGATGCGGCTGATCCACGGCAAGGACAATTCCGGGCTGTTGGATAGCCTGCAGCGGATCTTCGAGGAGGGGGCGGACCTGCAGGAGTTTCTGAACAACCAGATGGAATTTATCCGCATCGTGATCCTGCGTAAGATCGGAGTGGCTCCCAGCGAGATCACCAGCGAGGAATATCCTCTATACGACGAGATCGCAGGCATCTTCAGCCGGGAAAACCTGCTCTACATAATGAGTATGCTGATGCAGACCCGCAATGAGATCAAAAGCAGCGGAAACCCCTATCTGATCTTTGAACTGATGATGCTTAAACTCTGTAAACTCGATGAGATGGAAGATGTGGCGCAATTGATCGCCAAACTCTCTTCCGGAACAGTGCCCCAACCTCAGATCCGCGCGGCCGCACCAGCAGCCAAAGCTGTCACCCAACCCTCTGAAGAGAAGAAACAAGAAGTCACGCAAACGCCCGAACCCGCTCCCTCCAGCAAACTGGAACTCACGCAGGAAAACGTGGACAAGATCTGGGAAAAGGTCAAGGCAAGGGTGAAAAAGGGAAGCGGCGCTTCAGGGATCGCCCTCAAAGCCTCCAAATATGAGGTTCAGGACGGATTCAAGCTGCTTCTTAAAGTCCCAGGCAACACCAATTATACAACCATTTCAGGTTATAAGGAAGAAATCCACAAGATCCTGGCTGAATTCTTCGACAAGCCACCCCGCTTGGAGATCGAGCCATTGGCCAGCGAAACCCCAACCAAGGTGAAGGTGGACATCCAGCGCCAGACCCTCGATGACATAAAAAAGCTGGATCCCAATCTTGCCCGCTTTATCGAGATCACCGATTCCAAACTAAGCACCTGAGCCACTCACGGTGCAGAGCATTGGCATCGGCTTGATTGATCACAGCTTGGCAGGCAGGGCATCAGCTTCCAAGCTTTTTTTGTTTAGCAGAAAAAATTCAGGCGCCAGACCAGCCCCATCCTCATATCGACACGAGTGTGGGTAACCTGCCAGGCGCCTGATACTGCGGTTTCCCGAAATATCGGGAAGTAGATCACATTTCGACCAACTGGGCTTGGACGAATTCCACCGCGTTTAGTTTTTTAACGATGGTGTTCAGTTTCCGCTTGTCGCCTTCCACTTCCAGCACTACCAGTCCGTCGTTGGCGCAGAATTCATGGGAAACTTCGTGCAAACCGAGGCGCACCTTGATGTTGCAACCGTATTCAGTGAGGATGTTTTGCACGATCGCCGCTTCTGAGCTGCGATGGTCGATCTTGATCAGGATCACTTTGTACTTCATGTTTACCTCTCGGAATCAGCTTTTACAGGGTTGAAAATCTGTCCACATTTTTTTTTCTGATGCGGCAGGGACAGAAAATTCTGTTGACATTTCGAGGACATGGAGTTTAGTGGCATGAAATTTTTAACTGGAGCAACTGATGAAATATCTTGGCAGCATATTGTCATTGATCGGAGGCCTGATAGTGGTGGCAGCGGCGCTGGCATCATTGATCTCGAAAGACATAGGAAACCTATGGGGCTATGAATTCTCTTCCACACCCGGATTTGTCATTGTGGCAGCGATCCTGGCCATCATGATCACGATCTTGGCTTTTCTTTCCTTTTCCACCAAACCCCGGCTGCTGGGTTCTGTGATCATTGCAGCATCTTTTGCTGGAATAATTGTAGGCAGCACTCTCACAGATATCGCGATGCTGTTCAGCACCCTTGGCGGGATCGCCCTCTACTCCTCGCCCCTGCCGAAACCCAAGGATGAGCTGACAAAACCCCTTCCGGGTGAATCTGACCTGCCCAACCCCAAATAAGCCAGTCTAACGATCCATTCTGGACAGGGTTTACCGGGCGTATATTCTTCGATATCTGGTCGGAGGCTGTGTTTTGCCAAAAAATGTGTGGAAGCATATTCAATGTTTGCGCTGTTCCAAACGGAGCAGGCAAATATCCAGAACCACACTGCTGTAAGGCTGTCAAGTTGTGCATCAACTGGTGAATGATCTTTTACTCTACACGCAGCAAATCAGCAGTTCAAGAACTAGGTAAGTCCTGAAATCTCTCTATTAGTGCGCAAACATCCTGTCCGGATATTCATGCCCCGATCTCTTCAAACCGAAGCCAGCGAGGCTGTTATTTTTTGGCTTGTTTAGCCCAGCTGTCCTTGAGGGTCACGATACGGTTAAAAACGGGCTTGTCCAGTGTTGAATCTTCATCCGCGCAGAAATAACCCTGGCGCATGAACTGGAATCGGGACCCAGTGGCCGCATGGGCTAGCGAGGGTTCCAATTTGCAGCCGGTGAGTACCTTCAGCGATTCTGGATTCAGGTAATCGCGGTAGTCCCTGCCTGCTTCCACGTCGTAGAAGTCGGCGATGGTGAAGAGCTGGTCGTAAAGCCTGACCTCGGCATCTATGGCGTGGGCCGCGCTCACCCAGTGGATGGTGCCCTTAACCTTGCGTTCGTCAGGACTCCCACCTCCCCTGGACTTGGGATCGTGGGTGCAGATGATCTGGATGATGTTACCCTCCGCGTCTTTGACCACTTCCTTGCAAGTAACGTAGTAAGCGTGCTTGAGGCGCACCTCAGCTCCAGGAGACAGGCGGAACCAGCCTTTGGGCGGATGTTCAGAAAAATCGCCCCGTTCGATGAAGAGCTGCCTGCCGAAGGGCACCAAACGCTTGCCCGCGCCGGCATCCTCAGGATTGTTGTCGGCTTCCAACTCTTCGAATTTATCCTCGGGATAGTTCTCGATGGTGAGCTCAAGAGGTTCCAACACCCCCATCACACGGTTGGCCCGTTTGTTCAGATCTTCACGCACACAGAATTGGAGCAATTCAAAATCCACCACCGAATTGGCTTTGGCCACGCCGATGCGGTCGGCGAATTCCCTTATCGCTTCGGGTGAGAAACCTCTGCGCCGCATACCGGCGATGGTAGGCATGCGGGGATCGTCCCAACCGCTCACTGTGCCTGTCTGAACCAATTCAAGCAGGCGGCGCTTGCTCATGACCGTGTAGCTCAGGTTCAGCCTTGCAAATTCTATCTGTTGCGGGTGGCAGGGAACTGGCAGCTGATCCAAAAACCAGTCGTAGAGGGGTCTGTGGTCTTCAAATTCAAGAGTGCAGATGGAGTGGGTGATGCCTTCGATGGCGTCGGAAATGCAGTGGGTGTAGTCATACATGGGATAAACCACCCATTTTGCTCCGGTGCGGTGGTGCTCAGCCTTTTTGATGCGGTAGATCACGGGGTCTCTCATGTTCAGGTTCGGAGAGGCCATGTCGATCCTGGCCCGCAGGGATTTGGTCCCTTCTTCAAATTCGCCTTCACGCATCCTGCGAAAGAGATCCAGATTCTCTTCCACAAGGCGGTTTCGGTAGGGGCTGTCCTTGCCAGGGACGGTTAGAGTTCCGCGGTGGGCGCGGATCTCCTCCTGACTGAGGTCGCAAACATAGGCCAGCCCTTTCTGAATGAGGATTTCAGCATATTCATAGAGTTGATCGAAATAATCCGAGGCATAAAAAAGCTTGTCCTGCCAGTCGAATCCCAGCCAGCGCACGTCCTCCATGATTGAATCGACGTATTCAACGTCCTCCTTGATGGGGTTGGTGTCGTCGAAACGCAGATGGCAGACACCGCCGTAATCGCGGGCCAGGCCGAAATTGAGACAGATGGACTTGGCATGCCCGATATGCAGATAACCGTTCGGTTCCGGCGGGAAGCGGGTAACCACCTTTGTGTGTTTACCGCTGGCCAGATCGCGGTCGATGATCGTGCGTATGAAGTTTGACACTGAGGGCTTATCACTGTTTTCCATGTTCATATCACCTTTAACCAGAATTCTGCGCCAGTTTTTCCAAAACGCATCCAAAGTCAAGGGAATTGCTGATGGATCCCGCCTCGCTTATAATCCGCCTGACGCGTATACTCCGCAGTCTGGTTGCATTGATCTGCTGTCTGACCAACCTGTTCATTCATGTTCAATCGACTCAGTCTATTGCTCAACAAGCCTGAGTAGTCTGCCCTCGCCAGCTGGGATGCTGATCTCTATCAAACCCTTATTCCCCACATACAAGATGTTCTCCACGGGGTCGTGAAGGGCCAGCTTCCTGCCATATTTTCTAACTGCTTTGCTGTCGAATTTAAACACCAGAGTCTGGGGCTCTGCTTCCGGAAAGTAGCTGCCAAATTGTTCCGCCGGCACCTGTGAAGGATTGGAGATGGCACCTGGCCTGAAGTAGTTGCCGCGCCTGTTAACAACCATGAACCAGGGATTCCCGGCATTGTCCTGATAATACCCGCATTGCACGTATCCTTCATAGTCCCCGTTTCTGCTCTGCTTCACCCGGATGTAACTCAGTTGTGCCGTCTTGTGCCAGGCTTTGCCTCGGAACTTCTTGATGCCCACGCTCTCCGCTTCCAACCAGGTGAGGTCACGAATCAAACTCCCATATTGCTTCACGCGCGAGTTGCTGGATTCCACCGCCGGCCAGGCGATCGGATCCCTTTCGGGATATGGATAATTCGGTGAACCCTGCCGGGAATAACTTATCACCCTGTGTCCATAACCCTCGGGGCTTTGGACTTTCCTCAAACTGTAATGGATGATGCCATCAGGACCGTAGCACAGGGGAAGGTAAAGCAAGGCCTTTTGGGTTGCCGTTGGTGGCTGGATCCAACTCACCCATTGGTCTGTTCCACCTTTATTCATCCAGTTTCCCAGCACCTGGACAATTGGCAGGAACTCCCTGCCTTGCTCCTTGTTACGGTAGAGTTTGCAATTGCGGTATACTCTCAGCATTTTGTCGTCCAACACGTTTTGGATAAAGGAGTTGCCAGCACTTCCATCCGTGTTCCAGCCTATCTCTGGAGTGATGGGATAAATATCCGGGGATATGATCCTGGGATTCGCCAGCTTGAGAAAAGCATCCACATGATCGTAACGAACGCCCTTATTGGGTTCAAGAGCATATCTGTTCCGCTGATAGTCAAAAACAGCAGTCATTAACTTTGTGCCTGCTTTGGCAGCCATATCCTGCAGCAGGCGGAAGCTGTCAAACTGCCCCAGCTGTGGCTCGTCCCACGTGTAGAAGGCACGAAGATTTCCGGAAGCCTGAGAAATCACTCTCCGCATTCGTCCGACGATCCTTTCCGCCCACCAATCATGGTTAGTCCTCAGGTCATGGTGGGCTTGGTCCTCAACTTCGACATAGTCAAGTTGGACATCGCAGTTTCCATACCAATAAACCCTGGGGTTGAAATTGATCAGCCGCAGCCTGTTCCTTGAATCGGGAGTGCCCGGATCCAAATCGGTGTCGGCTGTGAGCAGTTTGGCCGCGATCAACTCTGCATAAGGTATTTTTAGTTGGATGTCCATGAATCCGTCAGGGCTGGGTGAATTGGCATGATCTTGGGCCCTGTAGATCGTTTCTGGATTCTTGCTGTCCTTGTTCAGATGGCTCACTATCTTTGCCTGCTGTGAAAAACCATCGCCGGAGAGCTCGAAACCTGCCACATAGAAACGGAGCAGGGGCTGGTCCGGAAGCAGACCAACAACAACGCTGTTGATCTTGAAACGGTAATTCACCCATACGCTTTCATCCTGGAGGCTGGAAGGGTTGGCTCTGTTCAGGGTGAATTCGTCTCCAAAGCGTACGTAAGCTCCATTTGGGTTTGGCCAGCGATAGCGCAAATCCGTGAACAGGTATCCCTCTTTGTCAACGCGGCTGGTGGCTTCCCAGCCCCACCCATAGGACATTTCCGGAATTTCCACTGGTCTGCCGGCGCGGGGTTGTTGTGGCATGTTCCTGGCAGCGTACCAGAATTGGCTGTCCACACCATCGCCTTTCTTCACTTCCTCTTCGCTGGAAAACTCCGCCTCAAACTTCATATAGTTGGAGATGGAAAGCGGATAGGTGGCAAATCTCTGTTCGTTATCCAGAGAAGGATCCCAGCCAAAATCCAGTTAGATGGAGTCGAGTCCAAATTCATCCATCAGGCTCAGCAACCGGGGCAGTTCTTTGTCGGCAGAATTAGTGTTCATCAGACTGGCGTTGTATCCCAGAGTCTGCATATCCCTGCAGAGGGCTTTCTGGATAAGGATGTCATCCTTGCTGCCATTGGTCAGGGATGAATACACTCCCAACAGGAATTGGTCCGAGTGTTTGGCTGCAAGTACACCTTGGCACAGCAGTAAAACCGTTAAGATCAGCCTGATATTAAAGTAGTTACGCATGATATCCTCAACTATCGCTTTATGTTACTATGGATCAACTTTTGTTTAACAGTTGGTTACAATAATCATTATTCAGAGAAAAGCCTCTCATAATCTTTAAACAAACGTTCCCTGGAGTATTTCCGCTGAATATCCCGGGAGGCCTGTTCCCGCACGTTCTGATACTTTCCAGGATCCTCCACAAAGGCTGATATTCTGGCGGCAAAAGCATGTGGTTCAGCCGGACAGAGAAACCCATTTACTCCATCAGTCACGAAGTCAGGCACTCCGCCCACGGGCGTGCTGACCACCAGTTTGCCGCAGGCCATGGCTTCCAGCAGCGACACGGGGGTCCCTTCGTTTACGGAGGTCAGGCATACGATGTCCACCGAACCGTAAAGAAGTTTAAGATCCGCCACGAAACCCGTGAAAGAAAAATGGCGCTGCAAACCCAAGTTTTCCACCTCGGCCTGGCAAGCGTTTTTCAATTCGCCATCCCCTATCATGAGGAAATGCACGTCGTTCCTTTGCTTCAAGACTTCCTGAGCGGCCATGATGAACAGGGACGGAGCCTTGATGGCGGTTATCCTGCCGACAAGCGCAACGGTTGTGACTTTGGGGCCAACCCCCAGCCTGGTCGCGAGGCTTCTATCGGGATCGCAGGGGAGCATACGTGAAAAATCCAGTCCCAGAGGGATGACCCGGATCTTGTCTGCCTTGGTGATCCCATAGGAAACCAGTTCCTGCTTTTGCCGCTCCGATATGGCGATGATGGAAGTGCTTATGCGGGCCAGGATCTTTTCCATCAGGATGTAGAACCGGGTCTTTAGAGGGGAAAAGTAACCATGAAAGATATGCCCATGAAAGGTGTGATAGACGCGTGGGACCCTGGCCATAACAGCCGCCAGCCTGCCCAAAGTGCCAGCTTTGGCGGTGTGGGTGCAAACGATGTCCGGTTTTTCGTGGCACATGATGAGGTATAGCTGGCGGATAACCCTTAGGTCATTCCAAAGAGATATTTCCCGGCCAAAGCCTTTCAGCACCAGAGGTTTGATGCCATATTGCTCAGCCAGATAGGTCATATCACCCTCATTGGCCCCATGCATCCCTGTCAGCAGCTGACTTTGCCATTCCGCGCTGCTGAAATGCCCGGTGAGCATGGTAACGTGCACTGCCGGCCCACCCACATTCAACCTGGCGATAATCTGGATGATCTTCTTCCGCCGCTTCCGTTCGTCCGTCAAGACAATCCCCACAAGGTCAGATAACGCTTGATCGTCAAATCCAGCGTGAAATTAGCTTCAACTCCAGCCCGTGCGTCCCTGCCTCGCTTGGCCCTTTCGGAATCCGGCAAACCCAAAAAATACTCCACCTGACCGGCCATTCCTTCTGCGTCATAAGGTTTGAAAGTGCGCAGCGCCTCTGGAAAGAAGTCTTGGAAAAAAATCACGTCCGTGCAGACGCAGCACCTTGCGGTGGCCAGTGCTTCGATCAAAGCCAGGGAAAAGGATTCGGACAGCGAACTGAGGGCAAAAACGTCCATCGCGCAAAGGATTTGGGGCACATCCTGCCTCTCTCCCAGCAGATGGATCCGCCTCAGGTCAGTTTCCCTCAAACCCTTGAATTGATTGGTAAAACTGCCCAGCTCCAGATCTCTGCCCACCACAACAACGTGCAGTGAGGGATGCACAGCCAGCAGCTTTGCCGCCGCCCGGAAAAAGGTCCGGTAATCCTTGATGGGATGGTAGCGGCCAACTGCCCCCAATACTGGATCATCAACTCCGATGCCAAGCTCCAGCCGCAGATTGAGCCGTGATTCGGGGTTGAAAACAAAGCTCTTTGGGTCGATCCCGTTATGAATCACGCTGGCGTTTCCCTCAGGATAACCGAAGTCAATATGCTCTTGTCTGACCTGTTCTGAAACATAGACAATTTTCTCCGGCAGCCTGGCGAAGAGAGAAGTCAGTCTGAGCCTGACACCACCAAAAATAGACCCGGAAACGTACGCCCTGGCGGAATGATGC
>LAHT01004303.1_pt1 | contig 12254 bp, 11 predicted proteins | sample 329671 | NCBI WGS metagenome assembly LAHT01 (sample SAMN03275702, study PRJNA271635) | activated sludge metagenome | isolation source: Sample C-4 Sludge from methanogenic chamber (fourth chamber) of Anaerobic... | reverse complement strand
ATTCCGTATTGATCGCGGGAGCTTGCCGACGATTTTGATTGACAGGCTGGCCCCAGCGGTTGGAGTGGTGAAGTGAAAAATTACGAGTATCAAGCCAAGGGAAGTTACTTCGCCATAGTGGCAGGCAGTTTGGGACGCCACGCGGCTGAAGAATTGAGCGAATTGAGAGCCGAGGTGGGACGAGAAGTGCCGCGCGGGTTGTATTTTAACTGCGGCAGGGAAACCCTCTACCGGGTGATCTACACCTCCAGGCTCATCCAGAGGGTCCTGGCGCCCCTGGCCTCGTTCGCCTGTCCGGACGAAAAGCTGCTGTATCGCAAAGCCCGGGACTTGATCGACTGGACCGGGCTTTTCCAGGTTGACACGAGTTTCGGGATCCAGGCCAATGTCAGTTCCAGCCGGATAAGGCACTCTCTATACGCGGGACAGGTGCTGAAAGACGCGGTCTGCGACAGTTTCCGGGATAAAACCGGGCAGCGTCCGGATTTTGACACCAAAGGCGCACCGGTTAATTTCAACCTGCACCTTCATGCCGACCGGGCAACCATTTCCCTGGACCTCACCGGAACAAGCATGCACAAACGCGGTTATCGACGCTCGGCAGGAGCGGCGCCCTTGCAGGAAACGCTGGCCGCGGCGGTGATCAAACTGTCAGGCTGGAACGGAGGCAGAAAAATGCTTGACCCGATGTGCGGCAGCGGCACCATCCTGGCCGAGGCCTTGATGACTTTTTGCCGCGTACCGGCTGGTTTCTTGCGCCGGGACATTGGCTGGCAGTTTTTGCCTGACAAGGACCCGGACGCTTTCGCGCGCATAAAAAAGGAAGAGGACGCCGGGATCAGAGCGCTGCCGGATGGCCTGATCTGTGGCTCGGACATGAATGCGGGTAATGTGAAGATCGCCAGGGACAACCTTTCCCTGCTCCCGGGTGGAGACAAAGTGAGGCTCGAAACAGCCAGATTCCAGGACTTGGAACCTGAGAAGGGGCGCTGCGTGATCTCCAACCCGCCCTATGGGGTGCGGCTGGAAGACAGCCACAGCGCAAACATGCTTTATAACGAGCTGGGGGATTTCCTCAAACAAAAATGCCCGGACAGCGAATCCTACATCCTCTGCGGCGACAAAACCCTGGTGCCGCAACTGCGCTTGCGGGCTCACTGGAAGAAGAATCTGAAGAACGCGGACCTGGAAGTGGTGCTGGCCAAGATAGTGGTGAAATGACCTCCAGCTATCTTTGCGAAGTGATCAGGTCGATCGCGAAAGCCATCACCTGAGCGTAATTGCGCAGATCCCGCCGGATATCGTTGCTGCCCGTGTGACCCCCTTCCCGGCGCATGAGATATAGCGCTGGGGCGGGGCCAAGATTGTTCACTCTGAGCTTCTGCACCCATTTCAAAGCCTCCCAGTAGCCCACCCGGATATCGTTCCAAGCAGTAATGGCCAGCACTGTGGGATAGACCCGGGGCGAAACATTGTCGTAGGGAGAATAGGACAGCATGTAGCCAAAATCCTCTGCGGAGGAGGGATCGCCCCATTCGTCGTATTCCTGGAGGGTCAGGGGCAGTTCCGGATCGAGCATGGTGTTGACCAGATCCACAAAGGGGACATCGGCTATGGCCAGACGGATCTTCTCCGGCACCAGGTTCAGCACAGATCCAACCAGCAGACCGCCAGCGCTGCCGCCTTCGATCACCAGTTTGTCCGCTTCGGTGTAACCTCCCGCGATCAAGTGATCGATGCAGGCCGCAAAATCAGCGAAGGTGTTTTTCTTGTTCCCGGTGCGGCCAGCGTCATACCAGGAGCGGCCAAATTCCCCACCCCCGCGAACATGGGCCACAGCGTAGATGAAGCCACGGTCCAGCAGGGAAAACAGAGTGTCGGAGTGATAGGGGTCCTCGCAATCGCTGTATGCCCCGTAACCATAGAGCCAGAGCGGATGCGTGACGCTGGGATCGAGGTCTTTCCTCCTGATCAGCCGCAGGGGGATCAGGGTTGAGTCCGCGGCCGGCACCCAGATCAACTCACAGCAGTAAGCAGAGGTGTCAGCAATTCTTCCCGCGGGGGTCTGATAGACAGTTTTTTCGGTGCCCGTGGCCAGATTGTGACCGACGATCGAGAATGGCTGCAACTCGTTTTCGAGGCTGTACATCAGAAGCGGGGAGGCTGGATCGGCGTTGAACCAGAAATCAATATCTGAAGGGACTGGAGGAGATATCGTCCTGATCGATCCCCCCCTGGCGGAATGGAGCTCGAAGCGCTTGAATGCCTGCTGCCGTCGGATAACGGCGACCGTATCCTCCATCAGGATGAAGCTCTGCAGCGGAGCGCCGGAAATGGGCGGAACAATCTCTTTCCACGCTCTGCCCGCGGCGTCTGTGGGATCAAATTGATAAATGCCAAGATCCTTGTGAAACCTGTCCGTCATCACGTAAAACACGCCATCCAAGTAATCCGGATAAGCCAGGCAGCCCGCATCGGATACTGGCAGGGCGACAAGTTCCGGATCGGTTGAAGAGGCGGCCAGATACCAGACCCGATTAACATCTGCGGCGGAGGAATCCAGAAAGATCAGATCACTCCCCGCGCTGAAATACACATCCAGATCGAAGGCGGGATCCTCCTCCCGGTAGAGCGGGGACAACGCACCTGAAACGGTGTCGTAGAGCCAGGCCTGGTCGCACTGGAAACGCTCGTTGTACGTGGTGATGACCATTCTGCTTCCGTCGATCAACCACAAAGCCTGGCCTGCGTTGCGAATCCCGGAACCCTTGGTTTCACCTGTTTTAAGGTCTTTGATGTACAGTGTGTAATTTTCATCTCCGGAAAGGTCCACGCTGTAGGCAAGTTTGGCGCCATCCCGGCTCACCTGAAACAAGCCCAGGGAAAAGTACTTGCTGCCTCTGGCCAGCTGGTTTTCATCGAGCAGCACCTCCTCTTCCGCTCCGGGCGTGTCTTTGAGCCGGTAATGAACCTGGTGGGCACGCCTCCGGGGTGATCTCACCCAATAGTAGTATCCATCCAGCAAATAAGGATGGGAGGCTTCATCCCGGGTCAGGGAGCGGGTGAATTCATGATACAGCTTGCGGGCAAACCCACTGGATCTTTTTAAGTTCCTGGCCGCGTACTGCTGCTCCTCCTTCAGGACTCGGGGCAGGTCCGGATCGTCGCGGTAGGCCAGCCAGGCCCAGTTATCGGTTAGCAGATGACCATGCACCAACCGCTGAAAAAGTCGCTCCGGGGCCAGCGGCGGAGTGGTTCCGGCGAAAAGCCACAGTGGACACAAAAGAAGAAAGAGGAGAGGAAAAAACCGCAAATGGGTTGGACGCATGATCTACACATTTAGCAGCGGAGTGTGCCGATTCTGGCTGGCCACCAGCAGCCGGATGTCGCTGCGGATGGTTTGCAGAAATTCCCGCATAGTGTTGAGGGCCAGCTTGGGATCGTTGTTGATCTCGCTCAAGTGGGCCAGAACAAGGTTCTGCAGGCCCTGATGCATCACCTGGCTCACCACTCCCACAGCCTGCAGGTTGGAAAGGTGGCCGTTGATGCTTTTGATGCGTTGTTTGAGCGCCCAGTCATAAGGTCCCTCCATCAGCATGCGCTCGTCGTGATTGCTTTCCAAAACCAAGGTGGTGCAGTGTCTGAGCTTGGTGACGGCAAGGGCGGTGGGAAAACCCAGATCTGTGGCCACACCCAGTTTGCGCTCTTCGTCGCCCTCGCGCCTGAAGGTGAAGTTGCAGCTGTCTTCCGCATCGTGGGAGGAGGCAAAGGGATGGATCACCAGGTCGCAGATGCTGAATGACCTGCCGGTCTCGAAGTATTCCACTCCGCCAGGAACATCGCCAATGCGGTGCGCGCAACGGTCCAGGGTGCCTTCATTGATATAGAGGGGGATCCTGAGTTTTCTCGCCACGGCGCCCACGCCGCTGGTGTGGTCTGAATGTTCGTGGCTAACGATCACGGCTTGGAGTTCGCTTATGTCCAAGCCCAGGTCTTCGAGGGCGGCAAAGATCCTCCTGGCAGCCACGCCAGCATCCAGAAGCACGGCCACTTCACCCGTGCGCACCAGCACGGCATTGCCCCTGGAACCACTCACCAACACCGAGGTTTGAAACATGGGTCAGATCTTGGTGAGGTGGTAATAGCGGTTGTTCAGCTTGTCAAACTCTGTCCAGACTGCGGTTTCAGGAGATGCCGCCAGCATCTGGGCAACTCCCACGCTCTGGGCGTCCAGGTTGTCGCAAAGGTGCAGCACCAGGGCTTCGAGGGTCTGGGGCAGGCGCACGGAGGCTTTTTCGTATTCACCGTGATGCGCCAGGATCATGTGCCGCAAGTTGAGCAGGATCTCAGCCGGGAAACCTGTGATCAGCCGGGCTTTTTCGCAGATGAACTGGTCGCAGAGGCTGAGGTGGCCAACCAGTCTGCCGATCTCGGTGAAATCGATCACAGGCTTGGTGCTGTATTCAAAAACCTTGCCCAGATCGTGGAGCAAGGCTCCAGTGAGCAGCAGATTGCGGTTCACGGGATAGAGCCCGGACACGAATTCGCAAAGCGTGGCCACGGAAACTGTGTGTTCGAGGAGGCCGTGCATATAGTTGTGGTGCCAGCTTTTGGCGGCGGGGGCTTCGAGAAACAGGGCAAAGAGCTCCTTGTCTTCGAAGATGGAACGCAGCAATTTGTTAAGCCAGACGTTCTCTACCTTGTCCACAAAACCGAAAAGCTGCTCCGCCATTACTTCAGGATCCTTGTCACTGCGGGAGATGAATTCGTCGAGGTTGTATTCAGATTTGTCGGCATAACGCACCTGGGCAACGTTCAACTGGATCTGTTCCTTGTAGTTGTTCACAGTTGCCGTCACCCGTACCACGTCACCCTCGGAAAAGAGGTCGTTGATTTTGATGGCGTCTTTCCACACATAGGCGGCCAGGGAGCCGCTGCTGTCCTGCAAGCGGATGCGGAGGAACTTGTCGTTTTTTCCATCGCGCAGCTCTTTTGCCGTCACAAGGTAACAGCCTGTGATTTCTTTGCCCACCAAGTCCTTGAAATCGGAGATATTGATGTGTTCTAGCATGTCAGTTCACTTTATGATGTTGATTTTCTTGTTGATTGTGATCATGCCACCTTTGGGGGAAGGCACCTGCACCTGTAGCAGGTAGATCCCGGAGGCGGGAAACTCGCTGGCAGAGAGGGTGATCTCTTCTTGCTGGCTTTGAAGGTCCATGATCTTCTGCCCTCTGAGATTATAGATCTTTGCCGAACCCATTTTCTGCCCCCGGGCCAGGCTGATCCGCATCCAACCTCCCACCCGGAGTGGATTGGGACTTACCCTTAGTTCGGTCACAGGCCAGACCTCGTCGTGGTTGGGGACCACACCTGTGAAATCGCTGTAGGCGGAGTAAAGGATCCTGCCGCCGCCCGCGATCTGAAGCCAGTAATAGAGGCGATAGTTTTCAGCCAATTCGGCCAGCGACAGGTTGCTGAGCGAAACATTGAAACTCAGGTTCAGGGATTCACCAAAGCCCAGGGGTCCGCTGAGGCTGGCCCCGTGCACGAACCAGCGTTGGATCACCCAGCGTTCCATCCCGTCAAAAGTCACTTTTCTGAACAGGCCGATGCTCAGCCGGGTGGCGTTGATCAGATTGTACTCCGTGGCGGCGGTGTAGAGCCGTGTCTTGTCGTTGGAAAGTGTCAGCGTGGTTGTGAGCATATCGTTTTGGGGAACATGCTGAAAGTCGCAGCGGGAGGATGAAACAAAGGATCTCTGGGTTTGTGCGCTCTGGCACTGCTGCTCAAAAAACTCGGAATAATCCGGGGAAAAACCTCCCAGGCGCAGATCTCCATTCACCGCTGTACGGGGCAGGGTGTTGAAGCTATACCAATTGTAGCGGATCTGGGAGGCCACATTGGCCAGGGAATCGCTGAGCACAGGGAAATAATTCAGGACGTGGATGTTCTCAAACTCATACTGGTCCTGCATTGCGGTTATTTGCGCGGAGTTTTCGGTGCGAAGAAAATTTTCCACCAAATAAACAGGATAAACCTCATTGAAGCTGAAGCGGTGCAGGAGAAGTGAGTTGTTTCCCGTGGGTTCCCCGGCCAGGGCGGCACTGCTGAGTACAGCCCTTAGTTTAAGTTGCGTCGGCTCGTCCGGCAGAGTAAACTGATGGCTGGCAAAACCATGGTTTTGGATGTTAAATACATATTGGGAACGCGGAGGGATCGACTCCGTGATCAGGATGGAATCAGCCCGGGCAAAGTCCGGAGAAGGCGAGTATATGTTGATGTGCACCTTGGCGTCGCTGACTGCGATATCGGAATGGTTGTAGACAGTGAAGATTGGACCAACCAGCTGCTGGGGTTGCAACACACCTTCAAGATCGAAATCAACCAGCTGGAGGTCAGGAACACCAAGCACAAAATCCCCGGCCAGACCAAAAAGCAGTTCAGCGTTGAAACCTGCCGCGGCAAGGCTTTGGAAATAGGGATTGATGTTGTTGGTGTTCCAATAGTAACTGTGTGTGCCCCCGCCGGTGGAGGCAGCTACAAAGCGGTTGGCGAAATTGGTGTTGTACGTCACCACAAGCCAGAGGGAATCGCCTTGTACCGTATTGGCAAAGGGGATCTCCAGCTGGTTTGAGGTAACCGCCACCTTGGCTGAAGCCAGGCTGGTTCCGGGTCCTCCGTAGTATTCCGAAAACAGCTCCACTCTCACAGAATCTCCGGTTTGTGGGAGCCAAAGCAGGGCCTTGGTCACTTCAAATTTGCTGCCCAATGCTTCCGGATAAAGCTCCGCGAAGTTGAAGCGGACCGCCCAAGTGTTGGAACCATAAAAATGATAGTCGTCTGTTCCGTTATGATAGGAAAAGCTGTATTCCCGCACTTCTTCAGGCCAGACTTTCAGCCCACTGCCCGGCTGCGAATCCAAGGCGAAGCATAAGCTGATGACAAAGCTCAGCACCATGATGAGCGCGTACTTCACCGGATCCCCTTCCCGATCAGGTCACGGGCCCGGGCCAGGTCCGATTGCATGGCTTCGCGCAGGGCGTGTATTCCGGCGAACATCTTTTCCTCCCTGAAGTATTCAAGCAGTTCCACGCACAGAGAGCTTCCATAGATCTGCCTCTCAAGATCCAGAATATGGGTCTCAACCTCAGTTATTCCGCTGTGTTTCAAAGTCGGGCTGGAGCCGATATTTGTCAATCCAAAAAAAATCTCCGCCCCCGTCCGCACCCTGCTGAGGTAGACTCCTGTCCGAGGCAGCATTTGCCGGGATTCCTCCAGACGCAGATTTGCAGTGGGAAAGCCCAGGTCGCGGCCGATTCCGGATCCGCATACCACCTCCCCGAACAGGGTGTAGGGGCTGCCCAAAAGTTGATTGGCCTCCCTCAGGTCGCCGAGCGTGAGCATTTCGCGGATCAGGGTGCTGCTGACCACCCGGTTCTGATATTGCAGCGGCTCCACATAGTGCAGTTCATATCCATAGCGATCTTGGTGCTCCTGCAGAAAGGCGTAATTCCCGCGCCGCTGGAAGCCGAACTGGGAGTCGTAGCCCATCACAATGGCTACGGGCGCGTGGCGGCGGACGATTTGCTCGCGTAAAAAATCCTCAGCTGAGGTGCGGGCCAGTTCCGCGTCGAAATGGAGCAGAACCACCTCGTCCACCCCCAGCTCCTTGAGCAGCCTCGCCTTTTGGGCAGGAGGCAGCAACAGTTGCTGGTGCAACCTGCGTTCCAGCACCTGGGAGGGATGGTTGTCGAAGGTGATCACCACTGAGGGGAGTCCCATGGTCCTGGCTTGGGCGCAAAGTTCGCTCAGGAGTTTGCGGTGGCCCAGATGCAGTCCGTCGAAGTTGCCGATGCTTAATACTGAGCTGCGCATATCCATCACACGAGATTGATGACCGGAGCGAGTGTCCCCGATTCCCTCCGGGCCACTCCCAGGAGACTCTCGTTGGAGTCCAGAAGCAGGATAGTGTAGTTGTCAGGCCCTTCCCCCGCTATGCTCTGACCCCTTCTGAGGGCGTTGAGATCTTCCCCGGAGAGGCAAAGGAACTCAAACCCGCTAAACAGCTTGCGAAGAGGATGGAAGGCAGCCTGGAAATTGTCTGGATCGAGCGTGTCCAGCGCGTGAGCTTCATCCACACTGATCCCGCCGATGGCTTCGCGCCTGAGCCTGACAGTATGTCCCACAGTTCCCAGGTATTGAGCCAAAAACTCGCTCAGGCTGCGGATGTAGGTGCCCTTGGATACGCGGCAGACGTAGCTCAGATCAGGCGGAGCGTATTCCCTCACCTCAAATTCATGCACCGTGACGGGCCTCGGGTCCAGCTCCACCTCCCTGCCCTGGCGGGCGTAAACGTAGGCGGGACGGCCTTGGACCTTCAGGGCTGAGTGTTGTGGCGGAAGCAGTTCCCTAATCTGAAGGGCTCGTTCACGCAAGGCTTCCGGGTCGATCTTTGTGGGTATGGGTTCACCCTGTTTGATGAACCCGCCCTCGATGTCGCCAGTGATGGTCTGGCTTCCCAGCCGCAGGGTGGCGGAATAGGTCTTGTCCTGGGCCTCCAGGAATTTGCACATCCGCGTGTAGCTTCCGATCGCGCAGATCAGCAGGCCCGTGGCAAAGGGGTCGAGGGTGCCAGTGTGACCTATCTTCCTGGTTCCGGTGATCCTGCGCAGTTGACGCACCACATCGAAGGAACTGGCTCCGCCTGGTTTGTCGATCAGCAGGAATCCGCTCTGTTCAGACATTTGCGGATACTGAAACCAAAGCCGTTTTCAGTTTGCCCAAAAGTTCCGATTTAAGAGAATACAAATCTCCCCGCAGGTTGGCTCCGGAGGCGCTTCTGTGACCTCCGCCGCCATAGGAGGCGGCCACGGAATTCACATCCACCCTCGGCGAGCGCAGGCTGAGCTTGTAGCTGCCCGGTTCCTCCTCCCTAAGATAAGCCACGATGTCTATGTCGCGAACACCCTGCACCCAGCGGGTGATGTTCATGATCGCGTCGGCTGTGAGCCTGTTGCGATGCTGCATGTCCAGAGTGGAATACATGAAGAGCACGCGGTTGTCGAGGTGCAGTTCGATTGTGGATAGCACCTCCCCGATGTAACGCATTTCGAGGGCCTCGTGATTGAGGAAATACTCCTTGTAGAGCAGTGAGGGGGATATACCTAGTTTGGCAAGTTCGGCCGCGATGAGGAAGGCGTCGGGGTCTGTGTTGGCATTGATAAAATTGTTGGTGTCGTTAACGATGGTTATATATATGCATTCGGCTATGGATTTTCTGATCTCTGCTGGCAAAGCCTCTATCTCGGGTTTTAATGCCCGGAAGATTATTGCTCCCACCGAAACAGACGTGGTGTCCACAAAGCTGTAATCCGTTTTAATGACCCCGTTTTCCGGCACGTGGTGGTCGATGAGTATCACGTGGCCTGAGTCGCGGACAACATCGCCGCGGGCATTGATCCGGCTGTAGCTGTTGCAGTCCAGAACGATCAGCAGGTCATAACTCAATCCGGTGGCGTGGTCTCTTATCATCCCCCCCTGCATCAGGAAGGCAAAGCGGTCCAGATTGGTCCCTGGATCCACAACGATCTCGCTTAACATGCCCCGGGCGCGTAGAAACAGCTGCAAGGCCAGGCTGGCTGCGAAACCGTCCCCATCCGGCTCGATGTGGGACATGATCCCCACAGTCCGGCCAGGCTTCAGCTCCTCCAGCAGTTTGTTCCTGAGTTCTTGCGTGTCTTTCATGGCGTTTCCCCGCTTCCGGCGCGGTGGCATTGCTTCCGGATCAGGCAGACCCGGTCCGGTTCAGATGCGCTTTGCAGGTTCAGGATTTATTTGTCCTCGTCTTCTTCGTCTTCATCTTCTTCGTCTTCGATGAACTCGTTGTAAAGCTCTTCATCTTCATCGATGTCGTAGATATCGTCGTCATCCAGATAATCGTTCGGGTCAATGTCCAGGTCGTCGTCGTCTTCGTCATCGTCATATCTGTCTTTGAGGCTGGCCAGCAGTATGTCTACCTTCTCAGCCCTGTCCTCGGTCTCGTCATAGAGGAAACTCAGCTCGGGAATGGTTCTCATGATATGTGCTCCTGCGATTTCTTTTTTTAGGAAGCCAGACGTTTTGATCAGGTGTTCCCTGATTGTGTCGTGGGTGGCTGGATTGTTGTAATGCGAAAAATAAACCTTGGCATATCTCAGGTCCTTGGAAATGACAACCTCAGTGATAGTCACCCAATCCAACGCCGGATCGCGCAGTTTTTGGCTGATGACAATGTTGGCGAGCTTTTTCAGCTCCTCCTGCAGGCGGGGTATGCGATGCGATTTCATCAGAGTTTCTTGGCCACTTCCTCAAGCACAAAGCACTCCAACACGTCTCCTTCCTTGATGTCGGAGTAGTTGGCCAGCGACAGGCCGCATTCCGAGCCCGCCCGCACTTCGCCCACGTCGTCCGCGTAATGCTTCAACGAGGAGAGGTTGTCTTCTGTCACCAGCACGTCATTGCGATACAGGCGCACTTTGCAGCCGCGCTTGATCACGCCGCGGTCCACCTGGCAGCCGGCGATGGTGCCCACTTTCTTGATCTTGAAGACCTGTCGGATGGTGGCCGCTCCGATCACCTGTTCCTCTATCTCAGGCTTGAGCATGCCTTGAAGGGATGCCCGAACTTCGTCGATGGCGTCGTAGATCACCTGATAGAGCTTGATCTCCACGCCTTCATCCTCAGCGAGTTTACGTGCCTGCTGGCTGGCCCGCACGTGGAATCCGATGATCACCGCGTTGGAGGCCGAAGCCAGGCTCACATCCGCTTCGTTGATGCCGCCAACGCTCTTGTGGATGATATTCACGTACACTTCGTCGCTGATGATCTTTTCGAAGGAATCAGCCAAAGCCTCTGCGGAGCCGTCGGTATCCGTCTTGATGATTATATTGAGCTCGTTGAGTTGCTCTTCCTTGATGCGGGCAAAAATGTTTTGCAGCGAGGATTTGTTTTGGAACTTCTCGCGCTCCTAGCGGATCTGGTTGCGCTCAGTGCTGATGTTGCGCGCGGTCTTTTCGCTGTCCACCTCATTGAGGACGTCGCCGGCCTTCGGGGTATCGTTGAGGCCGTAGATCCTTCCCACATCCGAGGGATAGAGGGTCTTCACGTCCTGGCCGCGTTCGTTCTCGATCTTGCGGATCCGGCCGTGGGTGGCCCCGCAGACGATGATATCGCCCTTGACAAGGGTGCCTTCTTGCATCAGGATCGTGGCCACGGAACCCATCCGGGTGTCCTTGGCGGATTCGATCACCACTGCCATGCCCGGCACTTCCTGGCGGGCCTTGAGTTCCAGCATCTCAGCTGTCAGCAACACCATTTCGATCAAGTTGAGCACGCCTTCGCCTGTCACCACCGAGGTGGCGCACCAAGGCACCTCTCCCCCATACTGTTCCAGCAGCACTCCGTAATCCAGAAGCTGCGCCACCACCCGGTCCACATTGGCGTCCGGAAGGTCGATCTTGTTGATGGCAATGATCATGGGTACGCCCGCGGCCTTGGCGTGGTCGATCGCTTCCACGGTCTGCGGCATGACGCCGTCGTCGGCGGCGACGACCAGCACGACGATGTCGGTCGCCTGCGCGCCGCGGGCGCGCATCGCGGTGAACGCCTCGTGGCCCGGGGTGTCGAGGAAGGTGATCACGCCCCCGTCGGTCTCGACGTGGTAGGCGCCGATGTGCTGGGTGATGCCGCCGGCCTCGCCGGCGGCGACCTTGGTGCGGCGGATGTAGTCGAGCAGCGAGGTCTTGCCGTGGTCGACATGTCCAATTATAGCAACATTCCTGAGCTGTTTAGTATCCATTTCAAAATCCTTCCTTAACATAAAAGCCTCAAGGTCTGAACAACTCTTAAATTATAGCAGTGTAAAACAACTAGTACAATGTTTAATTGTCCCTAAATAAATATAATATATATAAGGAAGACCAAATTTTGTTGGGTTTGCCCGCAGGAAAGCGGACAGAAAGTTTCCGGGATAACCGGAAACGAAAGCTCTGATAAAACAGAACAAAGAGAAAGACGAAGTGCGAAAACGGTTGAACTTGAAGCGGAAGGAAACGGAAGTCAAGGGGGAGCCCAAAGGTCCAGCGAGAAGTTTTTGTAAGAAGAGCCATCGAATGGATTCAAAAGAAGAAGACTAAGCAGGGGAGACCCTGTAAGGGATAATTTTTTTGGAGAGTTTGATCCTGGCTCAGGACGAACGCTGGCGGCGTGCCTAA
>LAHT01007474.1_pt1 | contig 12403 bp, 9 predicted proteins | sample 329671 | NCBI WGS metagenome assembly LAHT01 (sample SAMN03275702, study PRJNA271635) | activated sludge metagenome | isolation source: Sample C-4 Sludge from methanogenic chamber (fourth chamber) of Anaerobic... | reverse complement strand
ACCTACCATAGACGAAGCGATTCAGATGATCGGCTTCTATATCAGACACGTATATGGCGAAAACGTGCACAGCAGCCTGAACGGCCAGACACCCTGGCAGGTATTCAGCTCGGCACCGCTACCTCAGGATAGGTTAGTACAGCCCGATAGGCTCAACTTCATGATGCTGGCTACCGAGCGCAAGGCGATCCGCAGTGAGGGCATTGTGTTCAACAAGCTGCTCTACTGGCATGAAGCCCTGATCGACAACATCGGCAAGCCGGCGATCATCCGCTACGACTTTGCTGATGCCAGGTGGATACTGGTCTACGATACCAAAGACAACTATATCTGCCAGGCTGAACTCCGCAGAAGCCAGCATCCCTTTATTCATATCGATAAGAGCAATCCTGTAGCCCATCGAGAGCTCAATAAAGAATACACCCACATCAAGAAGCTGCAACGCCTGACCGAGCAGCATGCCAGAGACTTCGTGATCAGCAATCAGGAAGCTGTGGATAGGCTGCTCGAACCCTACCTGCAAGCAGCAATCGCATCCGATAACCCCACCTTCAAACAAGGCTCCATGATTGCGCCTCCCGAACCGGGTGCCGAGCAGTTCATGGAGAACCTGGAGCAGGAACTGGTCAAGGACTTGCCTGAACTTGAGTTCGTACCCCCGGAGCAGCAGAACTATGGATCGGAAGAGGAAATCCCGGTCCAGGATGATAATCCGGCTGAGGAACCCAAACTTCAGCCGGAAGAGATTGAAGACGATGATGACGATAGTTTCTATTCAATGCTGAAGACAGTCGGCATCATAGATTAAGGAGGATCAATGAAACCTAACAAGCTCGTACAAATCAAGAACGTGATCAAGACTGATGCCTGCATTCAGTTCCTGATGAACCGCCCCAAGACCGAGATGGTGGGACTGGGACTGATCTATGGCAAGCCCGGCTTGGGCAAGACTACCTATGCCAGCCGGATCGCCTTTATGAGAGGCTACATCTATATGCGGCTGGAAGCCACCAGCACCCCCAAGTCCTTCGCCATCGACCTCTTAACCGCATTATACCGCCGGTTCAAACTGGGAGAGTACATCCCCAGTGGCACAACCAACAACCTGTTCAAATACTGCCTGAAGATCTTGGAAGACAATCCGGAGACGGTGATCGTGATCGATGAGATCGACTATGCCTTCAAGCATGATAAGCTGCTGGGAGCGATTCGGGACATCGTGGACGAGACCTTGACCATAGTCCTTTTAGTGGGCATGCAGGATTCCAAGACCAAGCTGGCCGGGATCAACAAGCACTACTTTGACCGCTGCAACTACTTCTATGAGTTCAAATCCGTAGGCAAGGACGATATCCGCAAGATTGCCCGGGAAGTAATGGACATCCCTGTGGACGAGGCAGTGGTTACCAAGATCGACGCACACTGCAGTGGTAACCTACGCAGAGCCATGAAGATCATGTACATCCTCGAAGGTGCCAAGCTGAAGAATCCGAACCTCGATATCGCTTCAATAGATCTGGGTAGGGACTTATGACCAGTAAGGAACTCGTCCTCAACTTCGTCAATCAATACCGCAAGCCCTTTGATGCCAATCAAATCGCTGAGATGACCGGTCTTGGTGTGAGCGATGTTGAGCCCATCATCAGCGATCTGGTTGCCGATGGCACCATCAAACGGATCAGCGACCGGGAAGATATCTATGCCCGCAGCAACCGCTTCATCACCAAGTCGGCCAATCAAATGCGTCCCAACTGGTACTTCGATCCCCAGGCAGCCTTGGCTCTACTAAATCTGATCGAGCGAGGCAGTTACACTTCGATCAGAGGCATAGCCGCTGACTTTGGTAGGAGCCGCCAGTGGGTCTTCGTCTATCTGGAAGCCCTAGCATCCATGGGCGTAATCGGACTCAATGAACATGGCTACTGTGTGCTCACCAAAAGGGACGTAAACAAGGTCGGCATCAAGATCAAGCCAGGCATCCTCAAGGAACTTATCGCTCATTGTAATGAGTTGCGTAAGCAGCAGAAGCTACAAGACAACCTGGATGCCTGGAATCTCAAAGTGGAAGGCCAGGAGCCGCTGGAAAAGGAGATAGAGGCCTTTGATAGATTTAATCAGGTAGCCATGCAAGCACTGAAGATTCTGCAACGCAAAATGACACTTGATGTTGATATAGCGATAGAATAGAATGGTTTTTGCATGACAAGATACCTGGCTGTGCTGAGTTAACAGATTTTTCTCCTTTACAGAATTACCTTTGAAGACAAACTGGACTTTACGTATGGAATACCTAGTTCAGCCAAGTTATCAACAAGGATTATGGATGTATGACTTCAAATAATACCCATGGTTCTGGTGCAGATTCGGTTAAGGAAACCGATAGCTATATCCTGTTGCCTGAAATAGAGCAGCAAGGAAAAACCATGTTTGCACAGAAGTCAATAGTCGCAGAAGTAAACAAGGCTTTTATGAAAATCTGTTTAACGACAGGAGAGGATGAATCTGGTCCTACAAAAACCACGTTGTTCGAATGGGCTGTGGAATCATGCTTTTCCGAGTTATTCACTTTCTGCCGCAATACTGTATTCAAAAGATGCAGAAACCTGCCGTTGTCAGAGGAAATAGCCCAGGAGAGCATACTATGCCTGCTAAAAGCAAAAAGCGACATCGAGCAACTCAAACCATGGTTGTTCAGGGTGTCCATCAATAACATGGAAAACCACTTTAGGAACCAGGAAAAAGAAGATAACCTGCGCCGGCAACTCAGAACAGAGATTGAATTGCTGGATTCTATCGAATCATCCTTACCTTTTACAGAAGATCAATACACGTTGCTCGCCAACCTGCCGACCTTGCAACAAAGCCTTGAGTACAAAGCATTCAAGGAATTGGCAGATTGCCAGGATCTTCAGGAATACGCACGGACAAAAGAAATCACACTGGATCAGGCGAAAAAGGTAAGCATGAAGATCAAACACAACCTTAAGGCTCTGTATCTGCGCCAATCTGGTTGGGAAGCGGGATTGGAGATCCTTCCTTATCAGAAGTATATGGTGTTAAAGCGCTTTGTCAACAGCCTGGCCAGAACTTGGGATGGTGAATCACTCAAGACCATGAGGAAGTATTCTTCTGAAGTAAGCATGGAAAAACTGCGCAAAGTATTCGAAGGTATAACGGCTGTCGATTATTGGGATCTTGCGTATAAGGGAGAGGAACGCTACTATGTTTATGTTTTTTGTCTTAATCCCTCTCAAGGCCCATTGTTAACAACAGTAAAGTTAAAATTCAATGCCAAGAACCGCATCGAAGTTGAAGAATGTAGTAAAAATGCTCTTGCCGGAGTTCACAAAAAACCGGAAAACTATCGTCTTCCCCTCGAGAAGGGCAAGCTGATGTACTCTTTCCTGGAACTGAAGTCGATACTGGAAAAGATGACAGAGTTCAATCAATAAAACGCTCGAACATAATTTCACGGATGGCCAGGGCAGCAATTTCGGTCTAAAATCACAATATCCAAAAAAAAACCCAAAAAGTCGGCACCAAGTCTTGGAATCTCCGTCTAATATATAAACGCTTTAAAAGGAGTTCGTATGTTAAAGAGATCGGTGCTTGTCATGGCAGTGCTGTTCGTCGTCACGTTTCTTGTGGCCTCTGAGATTGACTACTCAGCGATAGACCCATTTACGCTTCCTGTGTATCTAGGATCGCTAAACGCCCCAGGGGTTGAAATTCGATATGAGGACCCCGACGGTGAGTACATCATCATCGAAATTGGCGATCTCATTTATGTTTTCTACGCTCTTGAATGACATGAAATATAATCCAATAGCAATATAGTGTGATTCAAGCTCAAGTATTGTCAAACCATGTTTATGATTCTCATGGGCTACTTAGTCATTGGATATTTGTCAAAGCCCTTAGGAACACTGACTATATAAAGATGTTGAATAGGCGTGAACCCAGACTCGAGTTCACATGGTTTGACTAGTAACGCGAAATGTATAAGAAGCAACTTGACATGGAGTTCTAGTTCGAAAATCGTTTCCGTGTTGCTCTTACGCAGTTGCAAGAAGACAAATAGGAGAAAACATGTCTTACAAAGCAGTTAACAGGCCACAGAACATGTCAGAAACCGTTCGTAAATCCAATTCTTGGGAGTGCGGAACAATCAGCGCAGTATCCAAACTCATAGTCACCACCTTTTTATTGGTAATGATAACCGGGCTGTTTGCAGATCCTCTGACTCTGCCCAATATAAGAGGATCAATTTCCTTAAGTTACAGTCCTGCTGATGTTGTATATACTAATGTTAAACTCTTTAACGCGAGCAACGACAACCAGATCAATCAGGTGTATCCCGATCCGGATGGGAGCTTTGTCTTTAGCACCAGTGCAGGTGATTATTATCTTACTATTGAGATGTTCCGCCCGGACTTGGGTAAGTTTTCTTATCCAATCCAAACTCAAGACATCTATATTCCAGACACTTCCTATTGTGAGAACCTCGGAACCATTCAGGTGGAACGGTATAGCATGAGTTCAGTTATAGTATCTTCTAATCCTAATCATCCTTATTTCAGGACCATCGATGAAGCTCTTACTCAAATATTCAGTGCAGTCAATAATGGATATAATGGTGATTCTGTTACCCTATACTTGTTTCCGGATGAATACCAGCTTTCTTCATTCAGCTTCAACTACACAAACACTGCTAATGATGCCTTGAACTTGAATATCATTGGGCTGGGATCTGAAGGTGCGTCAATCGAACCGTGGGATAATTTCCTATCAGTAACGGCTCACCGAGTTAATACTACCTTCAGTAAGATAAAGTTTGTGAGGGAGTTGAATACTAATGGCAATTACTTCCTGATCTTCAGCCCCAGCACAAGCGCAGAGTATTCATTTAACAGCTGCCACTTTGGTAAGGCGGCATCTAATAGTCGATACGCTTGTGTATCTTTTGATGGATTATCAGGCTTATCTTTCTATAACTGTGATTTCCGATACCTCAGTAACTTGGATACCAACAACTCCTATATCACCACCGGCAACGGTTCTTTGAAGTTCTTGAACTGCTCAGATATCAATATGAACTCCTCGAACTTTACTAGTAATGAGGCTTTTGGCGGTGGGGCTATGTATCTGGAAGAATGCGAGGATGTGTATATTTCCAGTTGTCAGTTCGAAGCGAATGCTGCGGTTTCCCAGACAGAAACGGGTGGCTCCATTACCTGGGGATACCCAGGTGGAGCAATATTCGTTAAGGACACATCAGATATTAATATTCAAAATAATCAATTCTACCATAATACTACAACTGGAAGTGGAGGTGCAGTTTATCTGCAATTCACTTCACAGTTCAACATAACTGGAAACCTATTCAGAGATAATGTGGTGCATCAGGTTGGTCTTTCAGATTTTCACTCGGATGCTCTGGGATTTGATGGATGCCCATTTTCACCCAATGATATAATCTCACGCAACATAATTCACAGTGGTTATGAAAATAGTCCGATGACTCCAACTGACTTCATCACCATAGGTGGCGATTGTACTGGGACACTCAATCTGTATAATGGAGTATTTATAAAAGGTAGCCTTGATGCCAATGAGTATAAAAAAGTAGTCATGTCGTTCTCACCTGTGAATATGAACTTCAGCAATTGCATTTTCTAAACTAGAGATGTTGATGCGAGCTTCGACATTTATCCCCCACAATCTGGGACTGTCAGTGTATCACATTCATTGTTTGAAAACGGTTATACAGGACTAACCTGTACAAGTAATATAACCTGCGATGTGAGTGACATGCAGCTTGATGCAAATTACGTCCCCATTTGGAATCAAACCACGATGTCTCCCTGCATTGATAGTGGAAACCCCAATTCCTCCATAGATCCTGACGGCACTCCTGCCGACATTGGAGCAGTTCGAGCTATTGAGCATAGTTATTGGGATTATGAATTCGATGAACAGCACGATTGGCAAAAGTGGTACTGGGTAAGCTACCCGGTGCTGAATTCAGTTACGACAGGCGCTTTAGAAGCAGACGAGTTCTTTGAAGCATTGTTACAAATGCACCAAGTCTTGTTCAACGGTAACTTAGTCAGTGTTCCCGTTTATCTTGACGAGATTAAGTGGTATAATCAGGGTCAGTATTCAATTCATTGGGATTATCAATATTATGTATGGTCAACTGATTTAAGTAATCACTCAGTCTCCAGCCCCCAAGGTTACAAGATCAAACTTAAGGAAGATATTGACCCGGCATTTAGCTGGCCGGTACACTTGGTGGAAAGCGGTTTCAAAACCCCTGAAAGCACTCAGTTCACGATCTATGCAAATACAGAGAACTGGCTGGGATACTTCAAAGAGGATCCTGCCAGCCCTCAAGACGCTTTTGCCAGTATATGGGATGATATTGATATGGTTCGGGGGAAAAACTGGAGTCTTCAACGTGTGAATGGACTACTGACAGGAAAAGCAGGAACGATCAATTACGGTGACTTGGTGATCGTGAAGACCTATTCCGCCCATAATGCTTTCCAGTGGGAATCAAGCATTGTAACTCCACCCGAGACAAAGGCAGCGCCTAAAGAGTTTCTTTTCGACGAGAAACCGGATTACATCCCCGTATATGTGAGTTTGCCTGATAGTATGGTGTCAGAACTTAGCGAAATTGGTTTGTACGTGGATGGTGTATGTAAAGGAGCGGTTGTGGTGGAAGACAATCTGGAACAGCTCTCTGCTTATGTGGACAGTGCTTCAGAGCTTAGCGAGGGTACAGTGGAGTTTGTTCTCTTCTATGAGAGTAGTAAATCTATGGAGAGTGAACTGCGCTCCATGAATATCGGAAACGGCAGATTGCAAGCCCAATACGGCGATGCCGGAGCTTCGTATCCCTTCTTTGAATTCAAGGTAACTGCTGAAGACATGGGATGCATCATTCCCCCTGAGTTTTCACTCCGGCAAAACTACCCTAATCCGTTCAATCCTAGCACCACCATTTCCTTTAGCCTGCATGAAGCTTCGAAGGTACGGCTGGACATTTACAACGTCAAAGGACAGTTAGTCAAGACCCTGGTCAATGGTGATGAGCCTGCCGGAATGCACAGTGTGGTATGGGGCGGCAGAGACAGTAATGATGCTGCTGTGGCCAGTGGAGTATATTTCTATCGCGTTAGCACTCCCCAGGCGACACAAACCAAGAGAATGTTGTTAATGAAATAAGCTTAAAGAAAGCGAAATGAGCGGCTTCGTTGCGTCAGTTGCACTGCGTGCCGTTAGTAGAAGTTTCGCTGAGATGTTCAAGTCCGGGGAAGGCTTTATCTCCTTCCCCGGCAATAGGAGGAAGATGATGCGCTTTACTATAATGATCCTGATCGTGATCCTGCCCTGCCTTGTCCTTGCTGCCACCTTAACTGTGAAGCAAGACGGCACGGGAGACTACACAGTTATCCAGACTGCCATAGATGATGCCAATCCGGGAGATACAGTATTGGTCTATCCCGGGAGGTACTTCGAGAATCTTATAATCCAAACTAATGACATCAGTTTGATTAGTTTGGAGGTAACAACCGGGAATCAGGCTTATGTAGATTCAACTATTGTTGATGGAACAGCTTCAATTGGAGGCATAATAGTAGATCAATATATTACAGGTATCAACCTACGCGGTTTCTCAATTACAAATGGCAATAGCCCAGGAATGGTCTTTGGACAATCTTCTGACTCAATTGTCACTAATTGTAAAATCTTCAAGCGATCTTCCACAATCGGTGGGGGATTGAATGTCGGAGGTGCCACAGTATATCTTGCTGGAGTAGATATCTTCGATAATTATGCACTCCACCAGGGTGGTGGTCTCTTCGCATCTGAACCCACTGGTCATCAGAATCACATCAGTTTTGATCCCATCAACCGCTGTTCTATCTACAACAATCGCGCTGGAGAGGGTCAGGATATCTACATTCAATATGCCACTAGTGATCTGGATATTCCCCTGGAGACTTTCTCGGTTGCAGAGCCAGGTTATTACTATGCCACATACCTTAGTGATCGTCCGACTATGAACAACTTCAGAATCAACTTCGATATCCAGAATGCCCATCATCAGGAGATTGATAGCGACATCTATGTGTCCACTACCGGCAGCGATGATAACGATGGGCTCAGTCCTGCCACAGCTTTGAAAACCATCCATGAAGCGATCTACAGGGTTGCCGCTGATAGTCTGAACCTGAATACCGTGCATATACTGCCGGGGGAGTATTCCCGCACGGATAACGATCAGATATTTCCTATAAGCATCAAGAACTGGGTGAATATCCAAGGCAGTGGTATTGATGTAACTACCGTGATTGGAGAGCAACACCCAGACTTGGGACTTGATATCAGTATGAGTATCTTCCGAGCTGCGAAACAGTCAGCTATCTTCCTGAAAGACATGTCAATAACATCTCGTGAAACAAATAACGGTTGGCGAGCTATATCTGGATCGAACACGTTATCAAGCATGCATTTTGAGAATCTGCGACTCTATGGAATGGTTTCAGATGATGGGTTTGCTATTGTTAATTCGGTGGTAACAAACGAGAAAGCCAGCAGTTGGGAAAATGTGATCATTAAATCGGGAGAGAATATATTGGTAAGACTGGGAGGAGGGATATCTGAGAATGGAGTGATATCTGCCTTCAGAGGCAAGATATCAAATTGCAGCTTCCGTAATTCAATTAACCCCTATTCATCCACCTCTGTTTGGGCGTTGCCTTTAGTGGGAATAATTGCAGACACAGATCTGGTTGTTGAGAATTGTGTGTTCAGCAATTTAACCATGCTCGATGATAATTCTATTGCCATAACGTTCGGCGGAATCCAATACCCTCAACAGCAGAATCATTTCTCCTTTCGCAATTGTCTTTTCTCCAACAACTCGTCGCCGGGTGGAGATGTGGGGGGGATAGTTTCGATTTGCTCCTCAAACAACCCTCGCATCGATATCAGCAACTGTACTTTCGCCGGGAACCAGGGTGATGCTTACACCTTAAAGACCAATGGGGACGTGAACATCACCAATTCGATTTTTTACAACGATACCCCCTACCAGATCAAGGTAGAGCCCATGAATGGCGATCCCAATGAGCATACTCATCTTACGATTGACCACTCTCTGGTCAAAGATGGGATCTCAGGGATCCTACCCTTCCCTGTGCCTGGTAATACAGTTAACTTTTTGCCCAGCAGCATCAGTGATAATCCTCTCTTTACCGGAGGCTTTGACATCAATGATCCCTTGAATTACGGTCTTTCAGCCTTGTCACCATGTATCAATACCGGCACATTGGATACCCTGGGTCTGTTCTTGCCTCCTTATGATCTGGCAGGTAACTGGCGAATATGGAATGGTAGGATAGATATGGGTTGTTATGAATACGGTTCTGAGCTTTGGGTAAGCAACGATGATCCAGTGGTGCCTGAGATTCCAGCAATAATACTTGTCGCATATCCCAATCCCTTCCAGACGTTTTCTAACATCAAACTATCTATACCGGTTGAATACAGCAACAAAATGACTGGCATAAGTGAAACGAGCATTGATATTTACAACATCAAAGGGCAGAAAGTGAGGGCATTTCCCTTTAACCCAAGAAGTTCCCTCGAACAGGTCATAGTGTGGGATGGTAAGGATCAAAATGGAAACAACTGCACCAGTGGTCTATACATTATAAATCTCACAATAGCCGGTGAGCATGTAGCAAACAGAAAAGTAACTCTAGTTAAGTAGTAAATTGCCGTTCATATCGCCATTTCATAGATGAGGCTGAATGGCTGGGTAAACAGCACTGCAATTTCATCTTATCTGCCCCATACTTGCACAAAGAGTGAAACTGGATTTGCACAAACGGTGATAACAGATTTGCACAAAGGTTGAAACTCTGTCCGACCAAAAAACCAATCCGAAGGTATTAGACCGATTGCTGTTGGCGAAGTTGTTCTCCGGCATATACTCCACTATTATAGTGATTCCTTTGCAGAATTTTAGTACTATCTCTTCATTAAGCCACTCGAACATATTTTCACGTATGGTCAGGACAGCAATTTTGGTCTAAAATTACAATATCCAAAAATAAACCCCCAAAAGTCGGCACTTAGTCATAGAATCTCCGTCTAATATATAAACGCTTTAAAAGGAGTTCGTATGTTAAAGAGACTAGTGCTTGTTCTGGCTGTGCTGTTCGTCATCACGTTTTTGGTGGCTTCAGAGATTGATTACTCAGCGATAGACCCATTCACGCTACCTGAGTATCTGGGTTCGCTAAACGACCCAGGAGTTGAGATCAGGTATGAGGATCCCGAAGGTGAGTACATCATAATCGAAATTGGCGACATCATTTATGTATTCTATGCCCTGTAATGTCTTAGGGCATGCTCGAATATTCTGGAAGCAAGAGATGTGATTATGAATGTGTGTTTAGATTATAAACTGAATCGCCCCCCTCTGTTCCCTAAATTACATACCTCCAGCGAAATTCCGAGCAAACTATGAAAACCTCGTCGATAAGAGACAAGAAAATGGTCTTCTTACGGGATTGTCGGTGATTGATCCAAGTACGAATCAGGTCATCCAAAACTATTCCGAATACCTTTACTATGAATACATCGGCAGCAATTACATTATTACCCGCAGTCCTACTGCCAGTTCTTTTACGATAATGTCCATAACCTCAAGTGGTCTACAGGCATATGGTTCTATAACGCTGCCATACGCCACAGGCATTTTCCCGAAGTTCTTGTATATCGACAGTAACACCATAGCCACCCAAGATCATAACGCCTTGAAATTATGGCATGTTACGGCACCGGACAATTGGCAGGAAAGAGGTTCGATTGCAATTGGGCTTCATTACACATCAGTTACGTATTGCAACAATTATTTGATCTTTAACACTGTCACAGCTCCGCTAAATATTTTCACCGTTTATGACATCTCAGATCTTGATAATCCTACAGAAGTTCAATCCCAAGATTTCCCCGACGGATTGGAAAATAACCCATCAAGCGGAACACTGATCTCCTATGGCGATTATCTCTTTGCTTCCACCAATTGTTGGGGATGCGTAAACTTGAAAGTCCAGGATACAGGCATCATCGAATTCGTCTCAAAGTGCTTCAGATTCAATCAACTGTCGAGTGTCGGGCATAAATACGGACATTATATACTGCAACCAGTCATGTATGATGGAATCGCCTGTTTTGATATCTCTGAACCCAGCAATCCAAACTATGAGTTCTCCATTCTCACAGACTATTATGGATGGATCGATCTGTGTGGTGATTATATGTTGGGCCAGTTTGGCGATGGAACAACAGCATCCTTGCGTGTTTACAACATAATTAACCTTCAATCGCCTGTAATGATCTACAATCTGCCTGTTTCAATGTATTATACTCTATTCTTCAATTACACGGAACCCGGATACTTCTATGTACTAAACAGCCAGACTGCCCGTCTCTACAAGTATCTGATTGTGGAAAACAATCCCATCCTGGTGTTTAATCATTATCTGGGTTTCAATCTGCAGTCGCCGGTATTTGCTGGAAATTTGCTATATATGTGCGAAGCCAACGCTACTGCTAACGCTGATTTGTATGTCATTGATGGATTGGTCAGCAACGAACCGTATCTTTCCCACATTGTTCCGGATCTTGTTCCACCACCCGGTTATGTATTCTATGCGGGAAATTATCTCTTTCTGCGCAACCATTTGAATCCAAGCCAACCGGCAGGTTTCTTTAATCCTTTGGGTTCGTTTCAAGTTGAAAACAACATCCACTGGGGGAATTTTGGAGACTATGTGTGCGTCAGCAGTGAATTAGGGATTAATTTTTACAATACAGAGGGATATCCAACTGGGTTTGTTACGCCTGATTATTATCTTCCACAAGGTTCATATACCGGCCATATCGAGAGTGACGATGCATATTTGTATTTCTTTGCGCAGGATAATGTCTCGATCTACTCATATACGACCGCAGATATTGATGACCAGGCAGCTGTCCCGGAGATTAGTTGGATAAGATGTTATCCAAACCCGGCAGTCGATAACCTCGTGATAGAGATCAAGGGGCACGCGGATCCTAATCGACCAATCCAAGTGTTCAATATCAAGGGGCAACTCATTAGGTCAATTTCAGTTGGGCAAAGAACTAGTGAAGGCGTTAGATTTGTCTGGGATGGCAAAGACAATGACGGTGATCGGGCATCATCCGGAGTATATTTTATCCGCCTGCAGGCTGAAGGGATATCCTTAACTCATAAAGTGCTATTGATGAAATAGGTACATTGGCAGTCCGGGGGTTTGCAGATAACTTGATACTGGATTTGCAGAAACCCTGATAC
>LAHT01001758.1_pt1 | contig 12486 bp, 9 predicted proteins | sample 329671 | NCBI WGS metagenome assembly LAHT01 (sample SAMN03275702, study PRJNA271635) | activated sludge metagenome | isolation source: Sample C-4 Sludge from methanogenic chamber (fourth chamber) of Anaerobic... | reverse complement strand
AACAGGATTGGGGTCCAAACGACCTTGCCGGCAGCCTCGGGCCTGGACAGAGCACACTCTGGACAGTTACAGAAGGGATCTGGGACCTCAAGCTGGTGGACGGCGATTACCGGGAATATTTCCACTACAGGATAGAAGTCACCGTCAATCAGACCCAGAGCCTGAACCTATCGGGATTCAGCAAGGCTGCCGATGCCCCGCAATCCAAGAAAACTCAAACCGAAGGTTCGGATAATCCACCCCAAAACGAATAAAAAGGAATGATCATGACACCTGAGATCACTGCTCCGCGCCGGGAAAGGCTGGCTGAACTGCTGGCCGATGGCGAGCACGTCATAGTCTTTGCCAATCCCCAGGTTAATCTGGCCAAGTTCAACCAGGACAAGAATTTCCTCTACCTCACCGGGCTCAACCATCCTGAACTGATCTATCTGGCGGGCAAATTCGCCGGCCGTTTCAACGACATGCTCTTCATCGAACGCGGCGATCCCGAACGCGTGGTCTGGGAAGGTGAAAAACTCAACGCCGGGGAAGCCACCCGGATCAGCGGGATCAAACGGGTGCGTTATCTGGACGAGTTTTATCCCACCCTGTCCGGCATGAGCCCCTTCATGAAAGTGATCCATGCCAATCTGGGCTTTGCGGCACTGAACAAGCCTCCCACGCTGGCGATGCACATGCTGGAACCTCTGCGGCTCAGGCAGCCCCAGATCGAGATCAAGCAACTGAACGACCTGATCGCCCCGCTGCGCAAAGTGAAGGACGACTGGGAAGTGAAGCAGCTCCAGCAGGCGATCGACGTCACCGGCGAAGGGATCTCGGACATATTGAAGTCGGCCAAAGCGGGGATGAAGGAATACGAACTTGAGGCCACCCTCTACTATCGCATGCAGGTCAGCGGGTTTCCCACATGGGGTTTCGCGCCGATCATCGCCTCTGGCATCAACGCCACCACCCTCCACTATGAGCAGAACGATTGCCTGATCGGAAAAAACGAGTTGGTGCTGATGGATGTGGGAGCGGAATGCAACGGTTACAGCGCGGACATCACCCGCACCTTCCCCAGCGGTAAAAAATTCAGTCACCGCCAGAAGCAGATCTACCAGATCGTTCTGGACGTACAGAAAAAGGTGATCGCCAGTGTCAAACCCGGCGTGAAGCTCTCCGAGCTGAATGACATCACCAAAAAGGGGCTGGCGCGAGGTTTGATCAAGATCGGGCTGATCAAGACTGAGGATGAACTCAGCAGATATTACATGCATGGAGTGAGCCATTTTCTGGGTCTGGACACCCACGACCTGGGAGGCCGTGAAGCCGCTCTGGAAGCGGGCAACGCGATCACTGTCGAGCCTGGAATCTACATCCCCGAGGAAAAGCTCGGTGTGCGCATCGAGGACGATGTGCTGGTAACCAAAACCAGCAGTAAAGTGCTTTCAGACAGGATCCCCAAAGAGATCGCCGACCTCGAAAAGATCCGCCGTCAGGTGGCTGAATAATGAACGGCAAGGCCATCTACCCCGGCACCTTCGATCCCATCTCCTTGGGGCACGTGAACATTCTGGAAAAGGCCTCGCAGCTCTTTGAAACTGTGATCCTGGGCGTGGCGGACTACACCGGCAAGCAGTGCCTCTTCGACCTTCGGGAGCGGCATCAGCTCTGCGTGGAGGCCGTGAAACACCTTCCCAATGTGGAGGTGCGCACCTTTGGGGGACTGGCGGTCGATTTTGCCCGTTCACAGAACTGCAGGGTGATGATCCGCGGGCTGCGCGCAGTCTCAGACTTCGAATACGAGCTTGCCCTGGCCCTCACGAACACCAAGCTCGATCCCGGCATCGAGACCATCTTTCTGGTGCCCAGCCTGCGCTATATGTATCTTTCCTCTTCGATGGTCAGGCAACTCGCCGAACTGGGAACCGAGCTCAGGGATTTTGTGCCGGAAGGGGTTGCCAAGGCTCTGCGAGAGAAGGTGAAAGATGGCCAAAAAAGCTGACACCGTCCCGAAAGAGATCACCCAGATCTCCGACCGCGCGCTGCCGACCGACGTGAATGCCGAGGCTGGCGTGCTTTCGGCCATGATCATCGACTCGGGCATGGTGAGCAAGGGAATCGAGACCGTCAAGGAGGAGTATTTCTCCCGCACGGCCAACAAGCTGGTCTTCCGCTCCATCTGTGAGCTCTTCAATGAAGGCGTGGAGGTCGACCCGGTGACCCTGGCCGACCGGATGGCGCGCAACAACTCCCTGGAAAAGGCCGGAGGCATACCCTACATCAACGATCTGGCCGATTTTGTGATCTCCAGCGCCAACTTCGATTATCACCTGAACATCATGACCGAAAAGGCGCTGCTGCGGCATCTGATCATCGCCTGCAACGGCATCATCGAGTCCTGCTACAGCTCGCCCAAACCGGTGAAAACCATCGTCGACGAGGCCGAGCAGCAGATCTTCAACATAGCGGAACTGCCCAAGCATCAGGGCTTCCAGCGTTTCGACGAGATCAGCCCGGAAGTGGTCAAGGTCATCGACATGATCGCCTCCACCAAGGTCCCGGTGATCGGTGTACCCAGCGGTTTCGGCGATCTGGATCGCCTCACCGGTGGTTTCCGTCCCGGCCAGTTCATCATCATCGCCGCCCGTCCGGCCATGGGAAAAACCTCCCTGGCGCTGAACATCGCCTCCCACGCGGCCGTGAACATGGGCAAAAAGGTTGCCATCTTCACCATGGAAATGGCCTCGGACGAAGTGATCATGCGCATGTTCAGCAGTGCCGCCGAGGTGAACATGGACGCCATGCTCAAGGGCTACACTATGAACGAGGAAAAGCTGATCCGCATTATGCAGGCTTCCGAAGTGCTTTCCGCCAAGCCGATCTACATCGATGAGTCCGGAACCAACACCCCGCTGGAGATCCGGGCCAAAACCCGGCGCCTGTCTGCGGATATCGATGGCGTGGACCTCATCATCATCGACTATCTGCAATTGATGACCCTGACCAAGGAACGCGACAACCGCCAGCAGGAGATCTCCGAGATCTCCCGCGCCTTGAAGATCCTGGCCAAGGACATGAAGATCCCCGTCGTGGCCCTCTCCCAACTAAACCGCATGCTGGAAAACCGCGAGGACAAGCGCCCCCGTTTATCGGACCTGCGCGAATCCGGCGCCATAGAGCAGGACGCGGACCTGGTGATGTTCATCTACCGCGACGAGGAATACTACCACGAAAAATCGGAGAAGCCAGGCATCGCGGAAGTGATCATAGGCAAAAACCGCCACGGCTCCACGGGTTCGGTGGAGCTCGGCTTTGTAAAGGAATTCACCCTCTTCCGCAGCATCGATAAAGCGCATGAAGTTTGAGCCTCTCACGGGTCTCGGCGCCTACCTGCTGTTTGTGGGCAGGGTGCTGAAATTCGTTCCCAGCCTGGGCAAACGGTGGCAGGAATTTATATTACAGGTCAAGCGCACGGGTGTGGATTCCCTGCCTCTGATCGCTATCAGCTCTGCGTTCACGGGGCTGGTCACCGCGCTGCAGCTGGTTTATCAGGGCCGCGGCTACATCCCGGACCACCTCATCAGCGTGCTCATCAGCAAATCCACTATGATCGAACTGGCGCCGGTGCTCACAGCCATGGTGATGACGGGCAAGATCGGGGCCGCCATCGCCGCGGAGACAGGAAGCATGAGGGTCAGCGAGCAACTGGACGCCTTGCTGAGCATGAGCATCGATCCCGCGGAATTCCTCTATCTGCCCAGGATCGCGGCAGGGATGGTGGCCTGTCCCCTGCTGACCATCTTCGCCAATTTCGTGGGGATCATCAGCGCCTGGTTTTTCAACTGGACGCGCAACGGGATCCATTACCACACCTTCTTCCACAACATCCGCAGCCACTTTCAGACCTTCGACCTGCTGAGCGGGATCGTGAAATCAATCGTATTTGGCTTCGTCATCACCTCCCTGGCCTGTTATTATGGAGATCGCACCACCGGTGGCGCTGAGGGTGTGGGACGCAGCACCATGCTCACCGTGGTTTACAGCGCTGTCTGGGTGCTGGTGATGGATTTCATCGTGGCCTATTTTATGCTGGGGAAGGCATGATGCGGGAAATCACCGAACCTCCCGCGGCCAGGATCAACCTGAATGGAGGCGGCATCTGGATTCTGATCCTCGCGTTGGCCTTCACCCTGGGGGCCTGCCGCAAGAAACCCGAGCCGGCGGTGGAAAAACCCGCCCCAACCTCGTTCCTGACCATTTTCGCCCTTCAACACATCCGCTCCACAGGCTTCGAAGCTGTGGTGATGAAGGATTTTGAGCAGAAGCACAACTCCGCCCTCACTGTTGTAACCTTCCCCGACCTGCCCACCCTGCTCGATTCCCTCGAGTTTGTGGATGGAAAACCCAATGCCGATCTCGTGATCGGGTTGGACAGCGCCTTCGCCCTGTCAGAATCGATCCTGGAACCCTTCGCCACCGTCCCGGAGGTATCGCTGTCGGAGCTCGATCTCGAGGTCCCCCGGGATCCTCAACAACGTCTCATCCCCTATGCTACGGCCAATCTGGCCTTCATCTACGATTCGCGCCTGATCCCGGACACACCCCGCTCCTTTGGGGAATTGCAGGATGTCCGCTTCGCCGATCAGCTTGCCCTCTGCGATCCCTCCACCTCTGGCTTGGGACGCAGCGCGTTGCTCTGGTCGGTGGCGCTGTTTGGGGAAAGGGGCTGGGAGCAGCTTTGGAACAGCTACCGCAAAAATGTCAGCCAGCTCTCGCGCGACCATTTTGAGAGCTTAAATGCGATCCGCAGGGGGGAATGCAGCCTGATGATCGGCTACAATTCCGTTCCCGCCTGGATCAACGAGTTCCATCCCTCCGAAAGCCACATCCGGGCTGTGATCCCGGAAGAGGGATCCTTCCGCCACACCGAGTTCGCCGCCCTCTGCTCCGGGGCCCCCAACCGCGCCACAGCGCTGAAATTCCTCGACTATCTGATCTCTGTCGAAGCCCAGCAATTTGTGATGTTCAAGCTTGCCATGATGCCCGTTAACGGCCGCACCCCACTCCCCCGCGACTTTGCCCGCGTGCCCTGGAGCGTGTTCACTGTCAACGACCGTTTGGACAAATACCAGGCCCGGCAAAACATCCCCGCCTGGCTGGAAAGTTGGGACAGCCTCATCAAAAGCCGCCCCGGCCTCCATGAACCGGAGGTCCCCACCAACGCTGGCCGGATGAGCAGGGGGGCGGATTAACAGATTAACAGGGGCCCCAAACAGCCTTCCTTTTCATCATTGTAATTCATGATCATCCGCGTCATCCGCGTCATCCGCCTTCCATTCTTCCTGCGGATTCAACTGATTAAACTGATTATACGGATTTCTTGTATCTGTGAAATCTGTGTGATCTGTGTGAGACCATTTTTATCCTGATCATCCTGTCAGCCCTGATCCATTCTCTTCTTCACCCTGATCATCCTGTCGATCCTGTTATCAGTGTTCCATTCCCCGTTCATCTGTTCATCTGTTCACCTGTTCATCCGTCAAATCAGCAGGCAGAGGAACTGGCCTTGGCTCAGCTGGTGGCGCGAATGATCTGGGGAATGTCCTGGATCACGGCGTCGAGTTTTTCCGGGGAGTTGCCTCCCCCCATGGCGCTGTCCGGTCTTCCGCCACCTTTGCCGTCGAGACGGGCAGAAACTGCTTTGACGATGTCTCCGGCATGGAATTTTGGGCGCAGGGACTCCCCCACCACGCAGAGGACAGTGACTTTGTTTTGCTCAACGCTGAAAAGCAGGGCCACCGTGTCGCGGGCTTGGTCCTTCAGGGAATCGCCCAGTTCACGGAGTTTGGCGGGATCGGCATCGAGCTTGGCGGAGAGGAGCTTGAAATCGCCCTGGTCCGTACTTTGGGAGAGGAGTCTGGTTGTTTCGGCTCCGTATTGCTGAACGGTGAACTGTTTGATTTGCTGTTCCAGTTCCTGCACGCGTTTTTGCAGGGCTTCGATTTTGCTGTCCAGCATCTTTTCAGGCACGTGGAGGCTTTCGGCAAGCTGGGTAAGGTGGTTCTGCAGTTCCAGCACGAACTGGTTGGCGACCCTGCCGGTGACGGCTTCGATGCGCCGGATCCCAGCCGCGGAGGAGCTTTCGGAGACGATCTTGAAGAGTCCGATCTCACCGCTGGCCGAAACGTGGGTGCCGCCGCAAAGCTCTTTGGAAAAGCCTTCCACACTCACCACGCGCACCTGTTCGGCATACTTTTCGCCAAACAGCGCGATCGCGCCTTCGCCGCGGGCCTCGTCCAAATCCTTCACCTCCACCTTGACGGCCCGGTTGTCGCGGATCGCTGCGTTGACGATGTTTTCGATGGCCTGGATCTCCGGCTTGGTGAGGGCCTGCATGTGGGTGAAATCGAAGCGTAGATGCTCCGGCCCCACCAGGGAGCCCTTTTGCTGCACGTGTTCGCCCAAAACAGCGCGAAGGGCCTTGTGCAGCAGGTGTGTGGCGGTGTGATTGCGCATCACGTCGAGACGCCGGGGCTGATCGACTTCCGCGGTCACAGAAGCGTGGTTAACCGCGCCGCTGGTGAGGGTGCCGATGTGGATGAAATGGTCATCCTTTTTGATGACCTGGCTCACCCGCATCTCGAAATCCGCGTTGTGGATGCGGCCGGTGTCGGCCAGCTGGCCTCCGGATTCGGCGTAAAAGGGAGTGCGGTCAAGCTGCAGATGCAGCAGGTCGTCCGCGTTGATCCGGTAGCGTTGGATACGCGCTTGGGAAGATAATTCGTCATAGCCCAGAAACACCGTCGGGGACTGGGGTTCGAGCTCGATCCAGTCAGAGGAGTCGGCCACAAGGGAAAATTTGGAGCTTTTACGGGCCCGTTCACGTTGGGTTCGCATCTCCTCCTCGAAACCGCGGGTGTCCACCCGGAAATTCTTTTCAGCGGCGAGGATCAGGGTGAGGTCCAGAGGGAAACCGTAGGTGTCGTAGAGCATGAAGGCGTCTTTGCCGGGGATGAGGTCTCCCCCGAGCCGGGCGCAGATCTGGTCGAGATGCTCCAAACCCCGGTCCAGAGTAACGTTGAAGCGTTCCTCCTCCGCTTTGATCACCATGCGGATATAGGCTTCCTTGCCCGCCAGTTCGGGAAAGTGGTGCCCCATGATGGCTGTAACGGCATCCACCAGGTGAAACATGAAGGGTTCGGCAAAGCCCAGCAAACGCCCGTGGCGCGCCGCCCAGCGCAGGATGCGGCGCAAAACGTAGCCCCGGCCTTCGTTGGAGGGAAAACCGCCATCTGCCAGGGCGAAACAGAGGCAGCGCACGTGATCGGCTATCACCCTGTGCGAGGTCCCGGTTTCGGGGGTGTAGGCCACGCCGCTGAGATCGGCGATGCGCTGGATGATGGGCAGGAAGAGGTCGGTCTCGTAGTTGCTGGCTTTGTCCTGCAGCACCTGCACCAGGCGCTCAAAGCCCGCTCCGGTGTCCACAAACCTGGCTTTGAGGGGTGTCAGGGAGCGGTCCGGCCCGCGGTTATACTGGATGAAAACCAGGTTCCAGAGCTCGATGTAGCGTCCGCAATCGCCGCAGATGAGGCATTGATGGCCTTCCTCGCCCTGCCGGGAGCAGTGGTCGGGGCCGCGGTCGATGTGGATCTCGCTGCAGGGGCCGCAGGGGCCGGTGTCCCCCATTTCCCAGAAATTGTCCTTGTCGCCCTGATAGGAAATGTGGTCGGGGTCGATGTCGGTCTGCGATCTCCAGAGTTCGAAAGCCTCCTCGTCCGTGGCGTGGACCGTGGCGTAAAGTTTGTCCTTGGGGAGTTTCCAGACTCCGGTTAGCAGCTCCCAGGCCCAGTGGATGGCCTCTTTCTTGTAATAGTCGCCAAAGGACCAGTTGCCCAGCATTTCAAAGAAGGTGTGGTGATACCCGTCCTGGCCCACTTCCTCTAGGTCGTTGTGCTTACCGCCGGCGCGGATGCACTTCTGGCTGTTCACGGCGCGCTTGGTTCCTGCTTCTTTAAGACCGAGGAAGACATTCTTGAACTGGTTCATGCCGGCATTGGCGAAAAGAAGGGTAGGATCGTCATCCGGAACCACCGGCGAGGAGGGGATAAAGCTGTGGCCGCGCTCCAGGAAATAGTCGATGAAGGTTTGGCGGATATCTTTACTTGTCGGCACTTGAGCTATCTCCCTGCCCTTCAATGTGGTCATAGTTTTCCATGATCCATTTTTCCGCGCTCCAAGCCGCCACCGCGCCGTCACGGGTGGCTGTGACCACCTGGCGCAACACTGTATGGCGGATGTCTCCGGCGGCATAGATGCCGGGAACGTTGGTGTGCATGTTCTCATCGGTGATCACGAAACCGCCGCTGTCCAGCTCCAGCCGGGATTCCAGCAGCTCGTTGTTGGGCAGGATGCCAACGTAGATGAACACGCCGTCGATCGGGACAAATGAGATCTGCTGGGTCTTGCGGTTCACCAACTCAAGTTTTTCGATCTTGGCCTCGCCGTGGATCTCCTGGACGACTGTATCCCAGACGAACTCCATTTTGGGATTCTTGAAAGCCCTTGCCTGGATGATCTTTTGGGCGCGCAGCTCGTCCCGGCGATGGATCACGATCACTTTTTTGGCAAAGCGGGTGAGGAACAGGCCTTCCTCAATGGCGGAATCGCCGCCGCCGACCACCGCCACCACCTTGTCGCGGTAGAGAGCGCCGTCGCAGGTGGCGCAGTAGGATACCCCGTGGCCGGTGAAACGCTCTTCCCCGGGAACGTTGAGCAGCCTGGGATGGGCTCCGGTGCAAACGATCAGGGCTTTGGCGCGATAGCTGTTTTCGGGGGTTTCGATGATCTTGCAGAGCCCTTCCATGCCGATGGCGGTCACTTCTTCATCGATGAAACGGGCTTGGAAGCGCTCCGCCTGCCGCCGCATGTTGTCGGTGAGGTCAAAACCCGAAAGAGGCGCGGGAAAACCTGGATAGTTCTCCACTTCGTCGGTCACGTTGATCTGCCCGCCGATGATCCCTTTTTCAAACAGGCCTGTCTTCAATCCGCCCCGGGCCGCGTAGATGGCGGCGCTCAGACCGGCGGGGCCACCTCCGATGATCATCACGTCGTAATTCATTATCCACCTCATGAGGGAAATTTCACAGATTTAACGTGTCTTTTGAACCGCCCTCCTCCGTCAAGATATTTGTGGCTTGAGTCCCATGGTGGGCGGCAAATGGGCAGGGGGGCAGGGGGGTCAGATTAACAGGTGAACAGATGAACAGATGAACCGGGGCCCCAAACAGCCTTCCTTTTTATCTGTTCATCTGTGAAATCTGTGCCATCTGTGTGAGACCTTTTATATCCCGATCATCCTGTCGATCCTGTTATCCGTGTTCCTCTTTTCCGCGTGAACCCCGTTGATCTGTTCATCTGTTCATCTGCGTAAACCTTTTCATCCCCGTCATCCCTTTCATCCTGTTCATCCCTGATCTATTTATTCGTGTAAATTCGTGTAATTTGTGGACAATTCCACCATTTTTTACCCACTATACATAGGGGGGTCCATGCCTTGGCACGCGCTAACACCCTGATTGCATCCCAACAACAACCCAACTGGCCAATGGGATATCAATGCGGGGCAGTCAAGAGGCGAATACGCCTGGCCGCAGAGAGGGGCGAGATGAGAGGCGGCGTCGAAAAGAACTTGACCGATTACGCCGATGACGGTTTCATGGAAAAAATTTAAAGATGGGAGTGACGCCATGGCCTCGCATAGCCTGAAAGCCTTGTTTGAGCTGAGATCAAGGGCTCGGAACCCGCTGGGGACAGGCGGGCTGAAATGACCTACCGCGTATCCGTGCTGCAATTTGAGCCCCGCTTGCTGGACCTGAAAGGCAATCTGGAGCGGCTGGCCAAGCTGCTGTCGGGGCTGGAGACCGACCTCGTGGTGTTGCCTGAGCTCTGTTCCTCGGGTTATATGTTCCTCTCGCGGGCCGAGGTGGCTTCCGTGAGCGAGGAGGTGCCTTCCGGAGCGGCTTTCTGCACATTCAGCACCCTCGCCTGGGAAAACCAGTTCAGCATCGTGTATGGCTTTGCCGAAAGGGCCGGGGACAGGTTCCATAACTCGGCGGCCCTGATCAATCCAGACGGCAGCCACCATATTTACCGCAAAACCCATCTGTTCAACCGCGAAAAACTGTTCTTCACTCCAGGCGAAACCGGATTGAATGTATGGCCAGCCAAGCACGGAGTGATGGTGGGGATGATGATCTGCTTCGACTGGCAGTTTCCGGAGGCGGCGCGGACCCTGGCCCTCAAAGGGGCGCAGATCATCTGCCATCCCTCAAACCTCGTTCTGCCCTGGTGCCAGCAGGCGATGATCACGCGCAGTCTGGAAAACAGGGTCTTTTCCATCACCTCGAACCGCACGGGCAAAGAGGCCAACGGCCCGGAAAGCCTGGAATTCACCGGCCAAAGCCAGATCCTGGGAACCAAGGGCGAGATCCTGATCCGGATGAACGAGACCGAAACCGGGGTGAGAACCTGCGCCATTGACCCCGCGCTGGCCCTGGACAAACAGGTGACGCCCAGGAATGACGCCTTCGCGGACCGCCGTCCGGCCTTGTATGAGCTATGAACGAAGAGCTGAAAAACCAAATCGCGAAACTGAGGGCTGAGCTCGAGCGGCATAACACGCTCTATTACGAGCTGGCCAATCCGGTGATCAGCGACTTTGAGTATGACCAGCTGGCCCTGAGGCTGAAGGAACTGGAAGCCAGGCTGGGCCAGGAGGAAGCCGGGGAATCCACGCTGGACAAGGTGGGAAACGATCTCCGGCCTGGCGCGGAAACCAGGCCCCACCTCCAGAGAATGTACAGCCTCGACAACACCTATTCCGCCGCGGAACTCCAGCAGTGGTGCGAGAAACTGGCCTCCGACCTGGGGTATTTTCCCGCGCTGACAACGGAACTTAAGATCGACGGGCTTTCCATCAACCTTTATTACGAAGACGGGGCGCTGCAGTATGCCACCACCCGGGGAGACGGGATCACCGGCGAGGTGGTTACGGCCAACGTTCGCCTCCTGAGCGGCATTCCTTTCCAGATGGACCACCTCTCCCCCATCGAGATTCGCGGCGAGATCTACATCCCGGTGGCGGATTTTTTGAAGCTCAACGAACAGCGGCTGGCCAACGCAGAAAAGACCTTCGCCAATCCCCGCAACGCCGCGGCGGGCTCCCTAAAGCTCAAGAACCCGGATGAGGTGAAAAAACGACACTTGCAGGCCATCTTCTACAGCGTGGGACAGCATGGGGTTTTACCGGCTGCGAAGCAGTCCGAACTGCTGGCCTGGCTGGCCCGGCTGGGCTTTCCCACCGCCGGTCAACACACTGTTTGCGCCTCCCACGCGGAAGTTCAGGAATTTTGCGACCGGTGGGAAAGGGAGCGTTACAGCCTGCCCTTCGAGATCGACGGAGTGGTGGTTAAACTGGATGACCTGGCACTGCAAAAGCGTTTGGGCTACACGGCCAAGAGCCCGAAATGGGCTGTGGCGTATAAATTCAAGCCGGAGGAGAAGGAAACCCGGTTGCTGGAGGTGCAGTTTCAGGTTGGACGCACCGGAGCCGTGACCCCGGTGGCAATTCTCGAGCCGGTTTACATTTCCGGCAGCACGGTCTCCCGCGCCACCCTGCACAATGAAGACGAGATCCGCAGGCTGGACCTGCATCTGAATGACACGGTGAGGCTCGTCAAATCCGGCGAGATCATCCCCAAAGTGCTCACGGCCATCCCGGACAGGAGAAGCCAGAACGCGGTCCCGGTAGCCTTTCCCTCCCATTGCCCCATCTGCGGCAGCGGGCTGGAAAAGGATGAGGAGGGCGCCATCAGCTATTGCCCCAACGCGTCCTGTCCAGCCCAGTTACAGCGCCGGATCGAGCATTTCGCCTCCCGTGACGCGATGGATATCAGCGGCCTTGGAGAAAGCCTGGTGGCCAGATTGCTGGAGCAGAAAATGATCTTTGGCCTGGCGGACATCTACCGGCTGGATTATGAAGCCCTGGCCCGGCTGGAACGCTTTGGCGCCAAAACGGCCGAGAACCTGAAGCAGTCCATCGAGGACTCCAAAACCAAGAATTTCGACAGGGTGCTGTTCGCTTTGGGCATCCGCTATGTGGGCACAGTGACAGCAAGGAATCTGGCGGAGTATTTCGGCAAGGTGGACGAACTCAGCATAGCCAGCCAGGAAACCCTCGCCCAGGTTCGGGAAGTGGGATCCAAGATCGCGGTTTCGCTTAGGGCCTGGTTCAGCAATCAGGCAAATTTGGCCCTGGTGGAAAAACTGCGGGCCGCGGGCATCAGCTTCAACTACATGATGCGGCGGGAATCCGAAGCCCTGGCGGGAAAGTCCCTGCTGATCACAGGAAGCCTGGTAGGCTCATCCCGCAAAGAGATGGAGGACTTGATCCGCAGCCACGGAGGCAGGATGGTCAGTGGCGTGGGCCCCGGCCTGGAC
>LAHT01006415.1_pt1 | contig 12616 bp, 9 predicted proteins | sample 329671 | NCBI WGS metagenome assembly LAHT01 (sample SAMN03275702, study PRJNA271635) | activated sludge metagenome | isolation source: Sample C-4 Sludge from methanogenic chamber (fourth chamber) of Anaerobic... | reverse complement strand
GTTCTTCTTTTTCTTCTCGATCTCGGTTCTGCCTTTTCTAATCAGTTGATTGATCGTTGGCACTGATTTACCTCCATGGTATTATTATCTTTGGTTTAGAAATTGTAAAAATCCTCCGCTTCCTCATCCAGGTTATGATGGGCAAAGCGGTCGATGATCTGGGCCACTGTCTCGCCGTTGTTGACGGCTTCCTCGAGCTGGCTGTTGTAGATTTTGGTGCCGGTGCCCACAGGGATGCGGTGGCCGAGGATGATGCTTTCCTTGAGCCCTTCGAGGCGGTCTACGCGGCCCTCGATGGCAGCTTTGGTGAGCACCTTGGTGGTTTCCTGGAAGGAAGCTGCGGAGAGCCAGCTGTCGGTGAGCAGCGAGGTTTTGGTGATCCCCAGCAGCAGTTGTTCGAACTGGGCGGGGGTTTTGTCGAACTGCATGATCTCGCGGTTTTCCTTTTCCACCTGGATCTTATCCACGATGTCGCCTTCCAGGAAGGAGGTGCTGCCGCTGTCGGTGATGCGCACTTTCTTGAACATCTGGCGGATGATCACGCTGATGTGCTTGTCGTCGATCTTCACGCCCTGTTTGCGGTATATCTCCTGCACTTCGTTGAGGATCATCAGCTGGGCTTCGATGATGCCCTTCACCAGCATGTCGTGCGGGTCGAAAGGACCGTCGGAAAGGGCGTCACCGCTTTCCACGTGGTCGCCTTGGTGCACGATGATGCGTTTTCCTGAAGGGATGGAATATTTCCGGCCCGCGAGGGGCTGGCCTTTCTTGACCATGTCGCCGTCGGCCACAATGCTTTCCTGCATTGTCGGGATCGGCATCACTTTGCCGCAAAGCGGAGCTCCGGCCTTGACGTTCTCGTCGTCGTTCACGATGATCTGCATGCCCTTGGGGATGTCGTAAACCATGGGTTCCTTGGCGCCGCGTTTGGCCACGGAGACCTTTTTCACCTTGTTTTCCTCGATGAGGGTCACTTTGCCGTCTTTTTCGGCATAAACGGCCTTTTCCGGAAGGATTACCACCTGGCTCACATATTCATCCGATTGCACCAGCACTTTGCCGTCAACCGGGGCGACAATGCCGTTGGCCGGGGTGACAAAGATGTCGCGTCCAGTCTTTTTCAGTCCGCCGATGGTGACGATACCCTCGATATCGGATATCTTGGCCTTGTCCTTGGGCACGCGGGCTTCAAAAAGATCCTGAACCCGGGGCAGGCCGCCGGTGATGTCGCGCTGTTTGATTGTCATGCGCGAGGTCTGGCCCAGGATGTCTCCCGTGTGCACGAAGCTGCCATCCTCCACACGCACCACCAAGCTGGCGGGAAGGGGAACCTGCACCGCGGTGCCGTCTTCACTGACAATGCGGAACTGGGGTTGCTTTTTGCGGTCTTTGGATTCGATGATGGTGATATCGCGGGAGAAGGTGATGTCGTTGTATTCCTCCCTGAAGGTGATGTCCTTCACGAAGTTCTCGTAGTGAAGCACGCCCTTGCCAGTGGAGATCAGGGGATTGTTGAACTGGTCCCAGCTGAGCAGCTTGGTGTTGAGGGCGATCTTCTGGCCGTCCCGCACGTGCACCGTGGCGGCATATTCCACCTTGTATTCCTCGAGGACCTTGTTTTCATCCTCTTCGTCCACCACCAGAATGCGGCCCAGATGGCTCACCGAGATCAGTTGGTCTTCGATATTGGTGACCGTGTTCATGCGGTCGAAATGTACGATCCCGTCATGGTTGGAGACCACCTCCGCCAGTTCCGTGGCTGTGGAGGCGGCGCCACCGATGTGGAAGGTGCGCAGGGTGAGCTGCGTGCCGGGTTCGCCGATGCTTTGGGCTGCGATGATGCCCACGGGGTCGCCGATGGTGGCGGGTTTTTGGGTGGCCAGGTTGCGGCCGTAGCATTTGGCGCAGATGCCGCGTTCGGCTTCGCAAGTGAGCACCGAGCGCACGTGCACGGAGATGATGCCGTGGTTCTGGATGGTGCGGGCCATCTTGTTGCTGATCTCCTGGCCGCTGTGAACCAGGATCTTGCCGGTGACTGGATCGACCACGTCGTCAACCGCGGTACGGCCCTGTATACGGTCGGCCAGGGTGCTAACCACCTCGTTGCCTTCCTTGAGCACGCTCATGTGCACTCCGCGGCCGGTTCCGCAATCATCGATGGTGATGATGGCGTTTTGAGCCACGTCAACCAGGCGGCGGGTCAGATATCCGGCGTCGGCGGTTTTCAGGGCCGTGTCGGCCAGACCCTTGCGGGCGCCGTGGGTGGAAACGAAATATTCGAGCACCGTGAGGCCATCCCGGAAGTTCGATTTGATTGGGGTTTCGATGACGTCAGCGCCGCCGGTGGAGCCGATCTTGGTGGGTTTGTCCATCAGTCCGCGCATGCCGCCCAACTGCTTGATCTGGTCCTTGCTGCCGCGAGCTCCGGATTTGAACATCATATAGATGGAGTTCAGCCCGTTCCTGCTTTTGGAAAGGTCTTCCATCATCTCATCGGTAACACGCACGGTGGTCTTCTTCCACAAGTCCACGATGCGGCCGAAACGTTCGCTTTCGGTGATCCCGCCTTTCTGGTGGAGGTCAAAGACCTTCTTCACGTCTTCCTCGGATTCGGCGATGATCTCGTCCTTGCGTTTGGGCACCACAATGTCGCCGAAACTGAAGGTCACCCCGGCGCGGGTGGCATAGCCAAAACCGATCTCCTTGAGCAGGTCGAGGAACTGGGCTGTGCGCCACTGACCGACAGCGTCGAAACAGAGCATGGCCAGGTCGTTCAGCTTGCCTTTGTCGTAGGTGATGTTCTGGAAGCCTACTTCAGCCGGGATCACCTGGTTGAAGATCACTCTGCCCACGGTGGTGACGATGAAATTGCCGTCCACCTTCACGCGGACCCAGGTGTGCAGGTCCAGGTTGCGTTCGCCGATCACCTCGCCTTTCACGGAATAGTGCTGCTCCTCGGATTCATAAGCGGCGATCACCTCGTCCGTGCTGTAAAAATGGCGCAGGTTGGTGTGTTCCTTGGGCTCCGGGAATTCCTCCATGGTGAGGTAATAACAGCCCAAAACGATGTCCTGGTTCGCCGCCATGGCCAGCCGGCCGTTTGAGGGCAGCAGCAGGTTGCGCGTGGACAACATCAGGATCCTTGCTTCGATCTGGGCCTCGTGTGACAGGGGCACGTAAACGCCCATCTGGTCTCCGTCGAAGTCCGCGTTGAAGGGAACGCAGACCATGGGATGGAGCTGAATGGCCTTGTTGTCCGTGAGCACCGGCATGAAAGCCTGGATGCCCAGACGGTGCAGCGTGGGCGCGCGGTTTAGCAGCACGGGATATTCGCGGATCACATCCTCGAGGATGGACCAGATCTCCGGCTGTTTCTTTTCAATGAGTTTCTTGGCGTTTTTGACCTTGTCCACCTCGCCCATCTTTTGCAGGCGCTCGATCAAATAGGGTTTGAACAGCTCCACGGCCATGTCCTTGGGGATGCCGCACTGGTAGAGCTTGAGTTCCGGGCCCACGGTGATCACCGAGCGGCCGGAATAGTCCACGCGTTTGCCCAGCAGGTTCTGGCGGAATCTGCCTTGTTTTCCTTTCAACTGGTCGGTGAGGGATTTCAGGGGACGATTGCCTCTTCCCCGCACTGGGCGAGGTTTGCGTGAGTTGTCGATCAGGGCGTCCACCGCTTCCTGCAGCATGCGTTTTTCATTGCGCAGGATCACCTCGGGGGCGCGGATGTCGAGCAGTTGTTTGAGGCGGTTGTTTCTGGTGATCACCCGGCGGTAGAGGTCGTTGAAGTCCGCGGTGGCAAAGCGTCCGCCTTCCAGCGGCACCAGCGGCCTCAGGGTGGGAGGCAACACCGGCAGCGCTTCCAGAATCATGTGTTCCGGCTGGTTTCCGGATTTGATGAAGGCGTCCACGATCTTGAGCTTGTTGATCAGCTTCTGCTTGTGCAGGGTGGCTTTTTCCATTTTGAGGCGGGAGCGGATGTTCAGGGCCTCGTTGTGCAGGTCGATGCGGGAAAGCAGCTCCCGGACCGCCTCTGCGCCCATCATGGCGATGAAGTTGTCGCCCACCTTGTCGCGGATCTCATAGTATTCATCCACTTCGATCAGTTCGTATTTCTCATAGGGGCTGTCGCCCGGATCGATCACGATGAAGGATTCGTAATACAAGATCCGTTCCAGGTCCTTCACCGTCATGTCCAGCAGGGTGCCGATCTTGCTGGGCGCGCTCTTCACGAACCAGATATGGGCGATCGGAACGGCCAGGGCGATGTGCCCCATGCGGGTACGCCGGACACGGGAGGTGGTCACCAACACGTTGCAGCGGTCGCAGACGGTGTTTTGGAAGCGTTTCTTCTTATATTTGCCGCAGGCGCACTCATAATCCCGTTCCGGGCCGAAAATCCTTTCGCAGAAAAGGCCGTCCTTCTCTGGTTTGAGCGTGCGGTAGTTCAAAGTGTCGGGTTTGGTAACCTCACCGTGCGACCATTCGTTGACGATCGTTTCCGGCGAAGCCAGTTTGATACGCACAAAGTCGTATTCGTTGGGACGGATTTCACGTCGGGTGTCTTTCAGCATGGTTACCTCCCTTCGCCCTTTTCGTTATCCTTGAGGAATTCGATGTCGAAACCAAGGGACTTGAGCTCACTGATGAGCACGTTAAACGATTCCGGGATGCCCGGAGGAGGCGGATTCTCACCTCTGGTGATGGCTTTGAAGGCATTGTTGCGGCCATCCACGTCGTCGCTCTTGATGGTGAGCATCTCTTGCAGCAGATGGGCGGCGCCGTAAGCTTCCAGCGCCCAGACCTCCATTTCGCCGAAACGCTGGCCGCCGTGCTGGGCCTTGCCGCCCAGGGGCTGCTGCGTGATCAGGGAGTAGGGGCCTGTGGAGCGGGCGTGCATCTTATCCGCCACCAGGTGGTTGAGTTTCATCATATAGATGACGCCGACGGTAACCCTTTCCTTGAAGGGATTGCCGGATTTGCCGTCGTAAAGCACCTGCTTCCCGTCCGTGGGCAGTTCTGCCTCCTGCAGCGCTGACTCGATGTCCTCCACCGAGGCGCCGTCGAATATCGGGGTCTCGACCTCAAATCCCAACGCTTGGGCAGCCATGCCCAGATGGGTTTCCATGATCTGGCCTATGTTCATGCGGGAAGGCACACCCAGAGGGTTGAGCACGATATCCACAGGAGTCCCGTCCTCCCTGAAGGGCATGTCCTCGATCGGGGCCACAATGGAGATGACGCCTTTGTTTCCGTGGCGTCCCGCCATTTTGTCACCCACTTCGATCTTGCGTTTCTTGGCCACGTAGACCTTCACCATCTTGCGTACGCCGTATTGCAGTTCGTCGCCGTGTTTGATGCGTTCGCGGGATTTGCGGTAGATGTTTTCGCTTTGTTCCAGCGACTGCTTGATCTTCAGGATGATGTCGCCGTAGATCTGTTCGTTTTTCGGGGCGTCCTGCACCAACTGGGCATCAAGGTCCAGTTTCTTGAAATTGATGCGGGCGATGTCGGCCTTGGTGATCTTCTTGCCGGGGGCGATGAAGTAAACGTTGGTCTTCTCGTCCCAGATGGTTTGGGCCACCTGTCCCAGCAGGGCGGCGGAGAGTTTTTCTTCCTTGAATTCCTCCACTTTCTTGCGGCGAAGGTTCACATCGCTCTTCAGTTTGGCGTATTTCTCGTCCTTGTCCTCTTCCTGCTCCACGCCCTCTTCCAGGCGCGAAAACATCTTCACGTCGATCACCACGCCTTCCATGCCGGGCTTGGCTTTGAGCGAGCTGTTGGTGAAGTCTCCGGCCCGGTCGCCAAACAGGGCGCGCATCAGATTCTCTTCCGGGGAAGGGTCGATCTCGATGCTCTTGGGCGTCACCTTGCCCACGATGATGTCGCCGGCCTGGATCACCGAACCGACCCGGATGATGCCGGTCTTGTCCAGATTTCTCAGGGCGTGCGCGGGAACGTTGGGAATATCGTAAGCCAGTTCCTCGCGTCCGTTCTTGACGTTGCGGACCAACACTTCCATCTCTTCGATGTAGATCGAGGTGAGGGTGTCCTCACGGGCAACCTTCTCGCTCAGGATGATGGCGTCCTCATAGTTGTAACCGTACCAGGGCATGAAGGCCACCGTGAGATTGGTGCCCAGGGCCAGGCGGTTGTCCTCAACGCAGCCCCCGTCGGAGATCGGCTGCCCCTTGCGGACCTTGTCGCCGATCCGTACCACCGGACGCTGGTTGTTGCAGGTGTCCTGGTTGGTGCGCACGAATTTCTTGAGCTCGATGCGGTTGGCTGTGCTCAGATAATAGGCCTCGTCCTTTTCGCTGAGAGGTTTGACCTCGATGTAAGCCGAGGTCATGTTGGTCACGATCCCGTCATATGGCGCCACCGCGATGTTGGAGGTGTCCATGGTGGCGATCTTTTCCATGCCGGTGCCCACGATCGGGGCCACGGGATTAATCAGCGGAACGGCCTGGCGCTGCATGTTTGAGCCCATCAGGGCGCGGTTCGCGTCGTCATGCTCCAGGAAGGGGATCATGGCTGCGGAAACTGAAACCATCTGTTGCGGGGCCACATCCATGTATTGCACCTGTTGGGGGTGCACCAGGATGAAATCACCCTTCGCGCGGGCAAAAACCGCCTCGTCGGTGATCCTGCGCTTTTCGTCCAGGGTGACGTTACATTGCGCGATGATGTACGTTTCTTCCTGGGCTGCCTCCAGAAATTCATATTCCGTGGTCACCACTCCGTCCACAACCTTGCGGTAGGGGGTTTCCATGAAACCGAACCGGTTGATACGGGAATAGATGGAAGGTGAAACGATGAGGCCGATATTAGGTCCTTCCGGAGTTTCGATCGGGCAGACCCGGCCATAGTGGGAGGCATGCACATCACGCACTTCAAAGCCAGCCCGGTCGCGAGTGAGGCCGCCGGGGCCGAGGGCGGAAAAGGCCCTTTTATGCCGCAGGGCGGCCAGGGGGTTTGTCTGCTCCATGAATTGCGAAAGCTGCCCGGTAAGGAAGAACGACTGCACCACCGAGATCAGTGCGTTGCTGTTTACCAGGTCGTGAACCGTGATCTCGTCCGTATTGGAGATGGCCATGCGTTCCTGGATGATCCTGGCCACCATGGCCAGTCCGGACTTGTACTGCTCTTCCAGCAGCTCGCCCACGGTGCGTACGCGGCGGTTGGAAAGGTTGTCGATGTCGTCAACCACGTCCTGGTCGTGATAGATGTTCACCAGGGTCTTGAAGATGTGCACGAAGTCCTCAACGCAGAGGGTGAGAAGTTTGGGGTCCACATTGATGCCCAGGCGGGAGTTGATCTTGTAGCGGCCCACCTCATCCAGGTTGTAGCGCTTTTCATTGAAGAACATCCTGTCCACCAGCGCCTTGGCTGTTTCCATGGGCGCGTCCTCGCCGGGACGGATCAGGCTGTAGATCTTTTTAAGGGCGTCTTCCTGGTTCTCCGTGGGGTCCTTGGCGATCGTGTTTTCCAGCACCTTGCGGGCAATCTCAAAGTTGTAGTCTATCACCACGACCTTTTTAATGCCATGCCCTTCCAGGGTCTTGATCAGGGCATCGGTCACCTGTTCGTTGGCGAAAGCCACAGGTTCGTCCAGCCCCTCGACGCTGATCTCTGAGAAGAGATGGCGGCCTTTCGCCTCTTTCAGCTTCAGGGTCTCGCTCTCATAGAAAACCTTGCGCAGGTCCTTGTTCGTGGAGAGGCCGATCGCCCTCAGGATGATGGTGACCGGCAGCTTGCGCCGTTTGTCGATGTGCACGTACATCACGTCGTGGATGTCGATGTCGAATTCCAGCCAGGAACCGTTGTAGGGGATCACTTTGGCAGAATACAGGGTCTTGCCGCTGGGATGCTTCTCTTCGGAGAAAAACACGCCGGGTGAGCGCTGCAACTGAGAGATAACCACGCGCTCGGCCCCGTTGATGATGAAGGTCCCCTGCTCGGTGATGAGGGGGATCTCGCCCAGGAACACATCCTGTTCGATGGTGTCCTTGTGTTCCCGTCCCTCTTCCTTTTGCTCAAATATGCTCAGCCTCAGCTTGGCTTTCAGCGGTGCCTGGTAGGATAGGTTCCGTTCCCTGCACTCGTCGATGGAATACTTCTCCTGCAGGATGTTGTATTCCTGAAATTCCAGCAGGAAATTGCCCTTGATGTCCTCGATCGGGAAAATGGCCTCAAACACTTCCTGAAGCCCTTGTTTTTCCCGGCGCTTGGGATGGATGTCCTTTTGTAAAAAGTCATTGAACGAATCCACTTGCATGGCGAGCAGATTGGGTATTTCCACCTCCGGAATGCCCAGTTCGGCAAATCGTCCGGATATCTTGGAAAAACTCTTGATCTTTCTCAAAAGCTCACTCCTTTGCGGTCTCTAACCGTTGCATGGTAAATATGTTGCTTGCGCTTAACCGCCATAGTCGCGGTAAAAATAATATGCCTGCCGTGGCACCAGGACAGGGGGTGTCGCTCGGACTGTGGATCGGGATCGGTTTATCAGACATAAGAAGTCCAAAAAAAGTCCCGCGGGACTTTTTTTGGACATAACATAGGGGTGGGCACCCTATTTGACTTCGATGGAAGCACCAACTTCTTCGAGTTTTTTCTTAACAGATTCGGCTTCTTCTTTGCTGACTTTTTCCACGACCATTTTGGGCGCGCCGTCAACCAGGTCCTTGGCTTCCTTGAGGCCAAGCTTGGTGATTTCGCGCACGACCTTGATCACGTTGATCTTCTTTTCGCCGGCACTGGAAAGGATCACGTCGAACTCGGTTTTCTCTTCCTCAGCCGCGGCTGCTCCGGCTGCCGGGGCTGCCGCCATGGCAACGGGGGCGGCGGCGGAGACGCCGAATTTGTCTTCCATCGCTTTCACGAGTTCTGAGACCTCAAGCAGGCTCATCTCGGAAACCAGGTCAATAACTTGGGTTATTTTATCGGACATTTTTTTCCTCCAGGGATATTATTGTTGTTTAGCTTGCCTTGGTTTTGGCAACGGCATCAAGCGCGTACACAAGTTTGCGGGCGACACCTTGGGAAACATTCAGGAAGTTCGTGATAGGAGCGTTCAGGCTGCCCATGATCTTGGCCAGCATTTCTTCGCGGGAAGGCAGTTTGGCCAGTGATTGCAGCTGGGCTTGGGTGAAGATCTGGCCGTCCACGATGCCAACCTTGAAGCTGGGGTAGGCGGCCTCCTCCATCACGTCCTTGATGAATTTGACAAGCACCTTGGCCGGGGCGACCTCTTCGTCTTTGCAGATGGCTAGGGCTGTCGGTCCCATCAGATATGCGTCAAGCTCGGTAATGCCCAGATCATTGAGAGCTATCTTGATCAGGGTGTTTTTCTGGACCACGTAATCCACCTTCGCCTCCCGGTATTGGGCGCGCAGTTGGTTCACCTGCTCCACGTTGATTCCCTTGTAATCCACCAGTACAATCGCTTTGGCGCCTTCCAAACGTTCTTTCAGTTGTGCTACGATGTCGTATTTTACACGTTGAACCATGTTCTCTCCTCCCTCAGCTCTTCGCTTCCAGAGTTGCGCTTGCGATTTGCAGCTTGATGCCGGGTCCCATGGTCGTGCACAGGGTGATGCTCTTGATGAAGACTCCCTTCAGGGTCGCCGGGCGTTCCTTCAGGACCGCGGCCAGGATGACCTTGAGGTTGTCTTTGAGCATCTCTGCGGAAAAGCTGATCTTGCCTGCCTGGATGTGCAAATTGGCAAACTTGTCCACCCGGTAGGCGATCTTGCCCCCTTTGGCTTCCTCGACAGCTTTTCCCACGTCCATGGTAACGGTACCAACCTTGGGGTTGGGCATCAGGCCGCGCGGGCCCAAAACCCTTCCCAGTTTACCGATCCGTCCCATCAGCGTGGGGGTGGTGATCACGACGTCGAAATCGAACCATCCGCCCGATATCTTCTCCACCAGATCATCCAAACCAACGTGATCGGCACCGGCCTTGGTGGCCTCATCTGCCTTGTCGCCTTCGGCAAACACCAAAACGCGCGAGACCTTCCCCGTTCCGTGGGGCAGGACCAGTGAGTTGCGGATCTGCTGATCGGCTTTACGGGGGTCGACGCCGAGATTGAAATGGATCTCAACGGTTTCATCGAACTTGGAAGCCGGATACGACTTCAGGATCTTGATGGCTTCGTCGAGTTCATAGCGTTTCTGGCGGTCATACATCCCGTGGGCAGTGTTGTACCTTTTACTATGTTTCATTGACTCTCCTTATGAGTTGTTATCTCCTGCACAAGGTGGGTTAGTCGTCAACGACCACACCCATGCTCCTTGCAGTGCCAGCGATCATACTCATAGCAGATTCAAGGGTATCGCAATTCATGTCCTGGATCTTCAGCTGGGCGATGCCGCGCAGCTGATCCTGGTTGATATGGCCCACTTTCACCTTGTTCGGCGTGGACGAGCCTTTGGCCAGGCCGGCCTCTTTCTTGATCAGCACCGACGCGGGCGGGGTTTTGATCTCGAAAGTGAAGGATTTATTCTTGGCGACATAGATCACCACCGGGAAAACCATCCCCGGCTGGTCGCCTGTCTTTTCATTGAACTGGCGGCAAAATTCAGGTATGTTCACCCCCACCTGCCCCAGCGCGGGTCCCACCGGCGGGGCCGGGGTGGCTTTTCCTGCTGGAAGCTGAAGTTTCAGCATTGCCACTGCGTCTTTTGGTTTTGCCATGTTTATTTCCGTCCTATTTTCTTAAAACTTCCACTTGGCTGGCGTTCAATTCCACCGGGGTGCGCCTGCCAAAGACCGTCACGTCGATCACCAGTTTCTGCCCGTCGTCCGCGACCTTTTGCACGATGCCTTCAAAATCCGTGAAGGGGCCGGTGATCACTTTCACCATGTCTCCGGGCATGAAGGAGAACGCCTTGCCCGGCTCTTTTCCCCGGTCCGCGATGCCCAGCAGGCGGTTCACCTCATCCTCGTCAAGCGGGATCGGGTCCTTGTGGTCTTTGGTCTGCCCCAAAAACTTGGTCACGCCTGCGATGTTCAAAATGTAGCTGCGCAGCTCCGGGGTGAGGTCCGCCTGGATGAACACATAGCTGGTGAAGAGCTTGCGTTCCTGCTCCACCCTTTTCCCCTCACGCACGATGAAGGCCTTTCGGAGCGGCACCAGCAGTTGGCCGACGTGCTCTTTAAGCTCGGTCCCTTCCAGGCCTTTTTCGATCGCAGTGAGGACCTTGTTCTCGTGGGAGGAGTAGGTATGGATCGCGTACCATTGCATGGCCACAGAATCTTTCCTTGGTTAAAAGACCAGGTTGATCAACTGCCCAAAGCTAAAGTCAACCAGGCTCAAAAACAACGCCACAATGCCGGAGATCACGATCACCACGATCGTACCTTCCTGGATGTCAGCCTTGGTGGGCCACGAAACCGCGCGCATCTCACTGAGCACATCGTGGAAAAAGCGGCTGATTCTTTCAAAATTGATTTTCATTTTTTCACCATTTATTGACTGGAACAATGATCCGCGTCAACCCAAAAATGTGGCAGGACAGGCAGGAATCGAACCCGCAACCCCCGGTTTTGGAGACCGGTGCTCTACCAGTTGAACTACTGTCCTGCAACATATCTCTCAGCGCTTAGCGCTGTTTATGCAGTGTGTGTTTCCGGCAGGTGGGACAGAATTTCTTGATCTCCATCCTGTTCGGATGCTTGCGCTTGTTCCGTGTGGTCGTGTAATTGCGGTTTTTGCACTCTTCGCAAGCCAGGATAATGATGTCTCTCATTTTCCTTGCCCAGTACTATTCGATGATATCGCCAACCACTCCGCTGCCGATGGTGCGGCCGCCTTCGCGGATGGCGAAGCGCAGGCCCTGCTCCATGGCGATCGGGGTGATGAGCTCACCGGTGATCTGAACGTTGTCGCCGGGCATGACCATCAAAACGCCTTCAGGCAGGGTCAGGGTCCCGGTCACGTCGGTGGTGCGGAAGTAGAACTGGGGGCGGTAGCCGGTGCGGAAGGGTTTTTGGCGTCCGCCTTCGTCGGCGGTCAGGACGTAGGTCTGGCCGGAGAATTTGGTGTGCGGGGTGATGGATTTCGGTTTCGCGAGCACCATGCCGCGTTCCACGTCGGTCTTGGCGAAGCCGCGCAGCAGCACGCCGATGTTGTCGCCGGCCTGGGCTTCGTCCAGCAGCTTGCGGAACATTTCCACGCCGGTGCAAGTGGTTTCCACGGTCTCGCGGATGCCCACGCGCTCAACCTTTTCGCCAACCTTGATCACGCCGCGTTCCACGCGTCCTGTGGCCACGGTGCCGCGTCCCGGGATCGAGAACACGTCTTCCACGGGCAGCAGGAAGGGTTTGTCGGTGGCGCGGTCAGGCTGCGGGATGTAGCTGTCCACGGCGTCCATCAATTCCTGGATCTGGGCTTCGCCTTCGGGATCGCCGTTCAGCCCTTTCAAGGCGGAACCGCGGATCACGGGCAGGTCGCTGCCAGGGAATTCGTATTTTTCCAGCAGTTCGCGCACTTCCATCTCCACCAGGTCCAGAAGCTCGGGATCGTCCACCAGGTCACACTTGTTCATGAATACCACGATGGCCGGAACGCCCACCTGGCGGGCAAGCAGGATGTGCTCGCGGGTC
>LAHT01004581.1_pt1 | contig 12633 bp, 8 predicted proteins | sample 329671 | NCBI WGS metagenome assembly LAHT01 (sample SAMN03275702, study PRJNA271635) | activated sludge metagenome | isolation source: Sample C-4 Sludge from methanogenic chamber (fourth chamber) of Anaerobic... | reverse complement strand
GTCCGAACTTACCCGCAATTCGTTGAAGTTGATGCTGCTTAACCCCAGATCATACATGCTGCGCAAAGTGTAGATCGTATAGGGGAAGGTGGCGTCCACCGAGTTCTCGAGCTGACCCGTTACAGTGATGCCGTTCACCTGATTGTCGGGGCCGGTTTCGTTATTTCCTGCCAGGCTGATGTTGCCATGGACAGCTCCTTTGTGGATAACCGGCTTGTTTCTCATCAGAGGTTCCTCACCCAAAACTCCCGCGCCGATGAGCAGGTATCCCTCTCCCGTAGTATTGACCACCATGGTCAGGATCTGGCTATCGCCAGTGCTCAGATTCACGGTAGTGAAGTCCTTCAGCTCGTTCCAGGTTCCTCCACCCAGTTTGATCATATAGGTTCCAGGAGCCAGGATCCAAACCTTGTCCGGCTGGCCCAGGTCGTCGTCGCCGATGCTGGTGCCAGGCCCCAGAGGGTAATAATCGTACTTGTTTTCTTCTTTCACCCAAACGTCATAAGGCTGCCGTACTCGGTTGTTGGCTTCATCGATGATCTTGATGGTCAGTTCAGCCCAGCCGCCACTCACCACTGTTCTCATCATGGGCTTGATCTCCACTTCAAGCGGGATGTTCTGGTTTTCACCGAGGGTGATCGTATAGCGGCCTGGCGGCAGGGTGAGCTCTTTATTGAACTCGCCGTCGTTGCGGGTGACCCCGTTGTCAACGCCAAGAAGGTTGTAGCGGATGACGTCATCTGTGGCAGTTCCGAGTTTGACCAATAATTCTCCCTCAGATGAGGCTCCGGCCGTTCCAGAGATTTCTTCCAGTCTGAATGCTTCGGGTTCGGCAGGCATTATGGCGGAGAGATCCGGCTGATCCAGACCGCCACTCAGGAAGTGGCGGCACTTGGCAGAAAATACATCAGTTTCCCGCATCAGCAGCTCATTGTAGGATTGGATCAGATAAACCATGCTGTCATCCAGCAAGTCCTGAGAGTTTTCCGCTTTGTGGCTCAGGATTATCTCCTGGGTGTTGGCGTCGCGGAGGAAAAACTCCATCCGCAGATAGGCGCGGGGATTTTCGGCCTCGATCTTTTCCAAGTTTTGGATCTTGGTCTCCAAAAAGTAGTCGGGATCAAATTCTCCCGTGGTCCGGTCAACCTGGCTGAAGATCCTGTATGCGCGCAGCCTCTGGACGATCAGGTCCGGAACAGCATCGCTCAACCGGCTGGCCCAAAGATGATCGGGCAGATAGCTCACCCGGGAAAAGTTTTCCTTCACCACCAGTTGGCTTTTGGAATAAGCACGGTTGACCTCGGCGTCCAAAACCTCAAGGGTCTCTGGATAAGGCTGGGAAACGCGCAGGGCTGGATTTTCGGATCCTTCCCTATATTCCAGAATATAATAATTGGGCCGCATCCGTTCGGCGTTCCACGAACAGCCCGTGACCAGGATCACCAACGCCAGAACCGGCAGCCAGATGATTCGCTTGTTCATATGCACCTTCCTTTAGTTGCCCCTCCAGATCAAAGCCGGCTGGTCTGAGATTTGCCTCGCGAAGTCGTTCAGGTTTTCGCTGGCTTCGCGCAGATTTTCCAAGGTCTCATTCAGGTTCACCCGGTTTCGGACCAGGGTCCTGTCGATATTGGTGATCAGTGTGTTGGCTTTATTCACGGTCAGGATCAGTTCTTCGGCCAATCCCTTGATATTGGCTTCGTTGAGCTTGGCCGCAAGTGCGTTCACATTGCTAACCAAGGTGTCGAACTCCGCTGAAGCCAGAATCTGGTTGACCCGTTCCATGGAGCTGTTGATCTTCAGGCTTACAGCCGCTATCTCCCGTGTGGTCATCAGGATCAGGGAATCCGAGTGGGCGCCGATCTTTCCCATTTGCAGTCTGGTGTCCGTAAGTAGCAGATTGGTCGACGTGTTGATCTCGGAGATGCTCTTGTCCAAGTTGGCGCTGATCGAGGCCAGTTGACGATTAAGGTCTCCCGTAAGGGCTTCCAGGCTCACTTTGGTTTGGGTCGTGAGGCTGTCCAGGCTGGATGCGGTCCGGCCACCGATCCGATCTATATTGCGGGAGGCTACAGTGGAAATGGTATCCAGGTTGGTGGTCAGATTGTCCGCTATCCGCATGAAACTGCCTTCAGCTCCTGCCGTGAATCCTTTTGTGGAAAGGGCGATCTGGTTGAGGCTGTTCAGCGTGGTGGATAGCTTGCTGCGGGTTTCGCTGATCAGGGCGCTGGTTTCGGAGAGGATGGAAGCCAGGTTGGCCTGGTTTTCCCCGGCTGTCAGTTCATCCAGATTGGCAGCTATCCGGTCCACTTTTTCCACAATGGAGACTGCCTTGCCGGATATCTCGTCGATCTGGGTGGCCCCTGTTCTGATAAAGCTTCCTGGTTTCAAGGTCTTGGCCTGATTGCTTCCACCGCGGATCTCAACCGCCTTGGTGCCTGTGATCCCCATGTATACAAGCACCGCTTCGTTATCTTCCTTCAGCGGCGTGCCGGAGTCGATGCCCAGCTCAAGGATCACGCTTTCCAAGTCTTTGGGATCCACGCTCACCTTGTCCACCGTGCCCACGGGGATGCCTTTGTAATAGACTGTTGCCCCGGCTTGCAAGCCAAACACCGACTGGTTTTTAAACCGCAGAAAGTAGGTGTCGCGCTTCAGGGTCAGTTGTTTGCCAATCACCAACGCGAACAACAGAGCGATCAGCGCCACGCCCGCGATCACGAAGATTCCCAGGCGGATGCGAGCTGATTTGGACGTCATGATACCTCCCAATCAGGGATTGAACGTGATGTCTCCTGTCAATAATTTGCTTTTGAGGTGAACCGGACGCTCCGATAACAGATTCACCTTTCCTTCGCAGATCACATCCTCCCCGAAGCTGATGTCACCGGTAATCTTGAGCCCGGAGCACCCAACCAGCGAGGGGATCCCCTCTTTGAAGCGCTCCAGAAGCTGGTCGATCCTGCCATAGTAACGTTCATCCAGATCGATTGGGGGAATTGTCTCAATGCCGCGGCGCAGGACCACCTGATATTGTTCGTTCAGTTCATAGAGATCGGACCAAATAGCCAGCAGGTCGTTGTTCTTCTTCACGGGGGCAAACCTGGAACGTGGGACCATCAAAGCTCGGGCGCCGTTGAAAACGCTGATCGCGGCACCCATTGCCGTTTCCAGTTGATAGACAGGCGTGCCGTCCACCACCTTGGGATTCACGATCAGGGGCAGCAGCATGATCCCGTCTCCGGCGATCAGGTTCCATTGCAAGGCCTTGAGGTCTATCCAAAGGTTGTTCGTGTTAAAATACCTATAGATTTCAATATTCTGAAATTCTTCCAGTTCCTCCGGTGGACACTGCGCCACTTCCCTAAGCATTAGCTGTCCCTGCCTGTCCTGGCAGAGATGGCCGCCTTTCTTATCCGCTTCCGTGCGGTCGGGTCGCAGACCTCCATCAGGAAATGGATGTCGTTGGCCTCCATATAGGCAGGGATGCAGGTATCGACCGTGGCTCCAAGATTGTCGGAATTCGATACGAAGGCATAGCGGTAACCGGCGTCGATCATCTTGTCCAGCAGGCCGGAAGAGCTCAGGGCGGCATAGATGTCCCCGTGGCCGGGAGGATTCCACATCTTGTCCGGGTCCTCATTTTCGTAGGGCTTTAGGTTGTCCCCGCGGATGCGGGGAAACTTGTTCTGCACAAATGAGATCGGCAATTTCTGGCGCTCAAGGTCAGGATACTTGTGCAGATACTGCAGTGTTTCGGCTTCAGTATTGTAGCTGTTCATAAACATCAACAGCACCTCGTATCCCGCTGAGGATCTGAGCGACAGCACCTGCCGGGTGATGATGTCCAAAAAGTTCATGTTGCCTTTGACGGGTAGGAGGCTTTTGGCCGCGCTCAGCCCCATGCTGGTTCCCAGCCCGCCATTGAGTTTGATCACGGCGATGCTTTTGAGTATAGACTGTTTCCGGTGGGACAGAATCGAGGAGTAGTCCACCACATTCTCCGGCGTGGGGGGATCGATCGTGTCGCGGGGGATAACTCCCTGTTTACCTTCATTAAGCAGTTTGTAATAGGCGCTGAAAGTTCTGATCACCCCATCCGAGAGGCCGGCAGCTTTCATTTGTTTGACAAACAGATTCAACATTCTGACATCCTTAATCCTTTCTGGCGTTCAGCTTCGATCAACGAGGTCCGCCAGCATGGTTTCGTCCACGGCTTCGGGGATGGTGATGTGGCCTTCGCCGCTGTGCTTGGCATTCCACTCCGCGACTGTCTGGATGGCGTTTGGATTGCGAGCCCAATTGCGTCGTCCCACTCCCCCCATCACATCCCAGGACAGGGCAGAGGTTACAACCTTGTCCATATATTCGCTGCCGTCCAGAACGATCCCGTTCCCTCCATTGATGGACCTGCCAATGCCCACACCGCCTCCGTTGGAGAGCACTACAAGGCTCATTCCGCGGGCTATGTTTCCGGCAAAACAGTGGGTGGCCATGTCCGCCATCACATTGCTGCCGTCGCGGATGTTGGCGGTTTCACGGAAGGGAGAGTCCGTGCCCGAGGTGTCATGATGGTCGCGGCCCAGCATCACAGGCCCGATCCTGCCTTCGCGTACAAGTTGGTTGAACCTGAGGGCGATGCGCACCCGGCCTTCCTCATCGGCATAGAGGATGCGGGCTTTGGTACCCACCACCAGTTTGTTCGCGTGTGCCTCTGAGATCCAGTGATGGTTGTCGCGGTCCATGGAATTGCGGTTGGGGTCGATCAGTTCCTTCGCGACTTGGTCTGTGATCTTCAGATCGCCTTCTTTTCCGCTCAGGCAAACCCAGCGGAAAGGGCCGTAGCCAAAATCGAAACAAAGCGGGCCCATGATGTCTTCAACGTAGGAGGGAAAGATGAAACCTTCGCTGGTGTTCACACCGTTGCGGGCAATCTCTTTGGCGCCGGCATCGAACACCGAGGCCATGAAGCTGTTGCCATAGTCCCAGAATCTGGCGCCCTTGGCGCAAAGCCTCCGGATCACTTCAAAATGCCGCAGCAGCGAGTCGTTCACCGCGGCGCGGAATTTGTCCGGATCGTCAGTCAACAGATTTCTGCCTTCTTCAAATGTGTATCCGGCCGGGGTGTAACCCCCTTCATAGACCGCGTGGCAGGAAGTTTGGTCGGAAAGGAGTTCCGCCTTGATGTTGTGCCTGTCCACGTATTCCAGCAGATCCACGATATTGCCGTAATAGGCTATGGACAGAGTTTTGCGGCTGGCACGGAATTCATCCACCCACCCGAATACCTCAGTGGGATCGCTGGAAACCCGCCCCACCCAGCCTTGCTGATGCCGGGTTTCGATGCGGCTGCGATCGACTTCCGCGATGACGCCGATACCCCCGGCGATCTCAACCGCCTTGGATTGCGCGCCGCTCATGCCTCCCAGCCCGGAAGAGATATACAGAACACCGCCCAGGTCACGGTCAGCGGGAATGCCCAGATACTTGCGCCCGGCGTTCAGGAGCGTGATAAAGGTGCCATGAACTATTCCCTGGGGCCCGATGTACATCCAACCGCCAGCGGTCATTTGCCCGTAATTGGCCACGCCGAGAGCCGTCAGACGCTGGAAATCCTCTGGATTGTCCCATTTGCCGATCACGAGGCCATTGGTGGAAATCACCCGCGGTGCCTCTTGGCGAGAAGGAAAAAGTCCCAGAGGATGGCCCGATTGCACCACCAGGGTCTGTTCATCGGTCAACACTTCCAGATATTTCTTGATCAGGCGGTATTGCATCCAGTTTTGGCACACTTGGCCAGTTTCTCCATAGGTGACAAGTTCGTAGGGATAGAGGGCGATCTCAAAATCCAGGTTGTTGTCGATCATCACTTGCATCGCACGCCCGGAGACGGTGCCCTTGTATTCATCGATTGGGCGGCCCCAGATCCTGCCTTCGGGACGAAATCTGTATCCGTAGATGCGCCCGTGTTCACGCAGTTCCCGCAGAAACTCTGGCGCCAGGTCGGCGTGTAGCTCGGTGGGAATGTACCTTAAAGCGTTTTTCAGCGCCAGCTCGATCTCTGATCTGCTCAGGTTCAATCCCCGATGGGGCGCTCGGCGGTATTGGGGATCAAAAACAGGTTCGGGTGGCAGCACCGGATCCAGTTTCACTTCAAAAACTTTGCCTGTTGGCATGACAAACCTCATCCATTCTTTCTAGTCTGCTCATCCACTCGCGGGTAAGCTCTGGCATTAAAAACAAATATCATTTCTGCCATGGGCGGATGACGGAGCGGAAAATTTCCTTTAAGCCTATACTTGCCCATAAGGCCATTTTTGTCAAGCTAAAAGTCCGTTACGGGGGATTATCGACCTTCGGTTATTCTTGGAGAAGTCCGCCCTTAGGCCCAGCCTGCTCACCTCTCATTCACCCCCGCCTCAGTTCCTCCCGGTCAGCCAGGAAGTGAGGCGGAGGCGTATAAGAGGTGTATAAGTTGTTCGCGGCAAAGGATCTGATGTGGCAGAACTGAGGGTGTGGAGTATTCTCCATGCTCAATACATTTGATATCACCATGACTCAAGACCACCTGTCCCAACTGAGGATTCCTGCTCGCCACCCTTCCTGAAAAACTTGGGTTATCCGACCATCCAGTTTTCCACCAAGCGGGGCAGGACCTCGCCTGCCCGGCCTTGGTGAAATTCATCTATGAATTCGTGGTTTTCGGTGGGATTGAGATTTACGGCGATGGTTTTGGCCCCCAGATAGCGGGCTGTCATCACAAATCCCGCCGCGGGATAGACCACGCCGCTGGTTCCCACAACGAGAAAGACGTCGCAGTTTCGTAACAGGTGATCGATCTCTTGCATGCGGTGGGGAAACTCGCCAAACCAAACAATGTCAGGCCTAAGCAATCCCCCACATCTGGGGCATACTGGAAGATCTGGCTCGAGATCCACCTCATCCACTTGGAACCTGATTTCACAGGAGGTGCAAAGACAGGTGCGAAGAGCTCCGTGCATCTCGATCACGCGGGTGTTTCCGGCTGTGGTGTGGAGTCCGTCAACGTTTTGGGTGATGAGGGTGAAATTATCACCCAGCCAGTTTTCGAGTTCAGCCAAAGCCAGGTGCCCAGGATTGGGGGTGGACTGCCTGGCCTGTTCCAAGCGGGCTTTATAAAATCGCCAGACCAGTTTCGGATCGCGCTGGAAAGCCTCGGGAGTGGCCACATCATCCACGTGGTGTCCTTCCCAGAGGCCATCTCCGTCGCGAAAAGTCTTCAATCCGGATTCAGCGCTGATACCGGCCCCGGTGAGGACAAGCAGCTTGGTGTCTGACGTTATCATGATCATTTCATCAGCATCATCTTGCGGGTGAGAACATCGGTTCCGTTGCTCAGGCGATAGAGGTAAACGCCGCTGGAGACCGGATCTCCTGAACTGTCCTGTCCATTCCAGACAGCGCTGTGAGTTCCCGCTGGCAGTTCGCCATCCACCAGGGTGCAGACTCTCTGGCCCCGGAGGTTGAAAATATCCAAACGCGCCGCTGAGGCCGCGGGAAGGTTGAATACTATTGTGGTGCTTGGATTGAAGGGGTTGGGGTAGTTGTCTGCGAGGTCAAATCTTAGGGTTTGGACCGGATCATCGGACAAGGTGGTGAAATCGCTTTCCGCGTAGAGGTCATCTATGTACCATCCCTCGCCGCCCACATAGGCATCCGAGCCGAACAGAAAGCGGAATCTGGCCATTCCGGTGTAGGCGGAAAGATCAAACTCCGCCTGGGTCCATCCAAACGAGCCTGAATACACATAGGTATTTCCCGCGAAGGGGGACGCCGAATTAGTGTAGATCCGGTATGGATAGCCACCAACAGGAGTGATCTGCGTCCAGGGGCCGCCGTCAATGGAAATCTGCACCAAGCCTCCGTCCCAAGCCTGAATTTGATTGTCGTGGCGTTCGGCATCCATCCAGTGATGAAAGTAAAGGCGCCCGTTGGTGCCCAGGGGAATTTCCGGGCTGTCCAGGGCTCCGTAAGCCGAACCTGAATACTGGGTGCTGCCCGATCCCCCGAATTTCATCGACCAGGTTCCACCGGGAGTGTTGTTGCGTGAGCTTTCGCGATGCCACTGGTTCAGGTAATTGGATAGCGGGGCAAGGCTGTTCCAGCCCATGGCGTCTGTTTCAAACGTGTAGTGCTGGTTTCCGATGTAGAGCACGAAGTTCCCTTCCAGGGTATTGCCGTTTTCCGCTCCCAGCATGTAGCCGACATTGATTGAACTGCCAATCGGGGCGTCAGGCGAGACCAAGAGGCTGAAGACGTTTTCACAGAGAGTGAAATTGTCCGGTTCAATGGGGGGGAGGAGCGCCTCGGTTGCCGAGATGGTGATGTAAGGATCATCCGCGAAGAGGATCAACAGCGGCGTTTGAGCGTAACCGGAACCGCTGTTGCTCACGATCAGGTTCATCTGAGGGGAGTCGCCAGGCAGCACCTGGGGATTGGAGTTTACGAACTGATAGGTGTCCAGATGCAGATACGGGGCGTTTAGGATCAGGGCAACTGGAGTGGACGAAATGTAGGTGTCGAAGCTGGCCTCAAAATTCAGGTAGGCGATCTGGCGGTCGGGATAGTTGCCCTGAATCTTGAACTGGAAGAAATCGTTGATCTGGGTGGAATCTGCGGCCGCCAGAGGATCAAAACTGTGAGATCCGCTCAAGACGCTGAGATTGGGGGAATTGCTCACCAGGCTGATGGTTCCCGGTTCACTCTGGTTTTGGAATCCCACGTTCTTGAGCGTTACGTTCAGCCCGATCGTTTCCCCGGTGTGATAGAGACCGTCAGCGTCCAGAAATTGGACCTGGGAGGCCACAATGTATGGCTGATCGCTGGCCTGGACCGTTACCACGTTGTGATAGGCGATGAAATCGCTGGCGATGATGCTGATTTCCATGTCTCCAGGGGTTAGGTTTTCTACCAGTTGGATGCTGATGAGTCCGGCCTCATCCGCTGCGGCTTCGCAAAGGATCTCATTGCCGTTTTTCAGCCTCAGCAGCGAGCCGGGGGCATTTGTCTGCACCTGGTAATCGTTCAGCCCGACGTTCCAATAACCTGGAAGCTGAACACTCATTTCATGCGGGGTGTCGCCCCAGACCATCAGGCCCGGATCGCCGATCAGGTTTGTTTCGTAGGTTACCCAGTACATCACAGGCGAGTTCTGAATGAAGGGGATGTTGTCCACCTTGCTGTCCACAAGGGTGTAGCCAAGCTCGCGGATGTTTTCCCCAAAGATGGCGTCAACATATTCGCGGTGGATGTGCTGTGAAGCACCGTCAGTGGAACCCTGGGTGCCCCAACCATAACGGGAATGGGCAAGCATGGCAACCGCAGCAGTGGAAATGCTGGTGAATCTTTCCGTGATGCAGTCTTCTCCGTATTGACCGGGATTGGTGCCACGGTTGTCAAAAGCGCCGGCGTAGCAGCCCTGGGAAAAGATCACCGAGAAGTTGTGGTCAATGCCGTTGTTGGTGATATTGGCTTCTGTTACAGAGTTGTTGGAAAGCCTCATGCAGTAAGTGGTGGCAGAGTGGCCCAGGTGGTTTACCAAGTTTGGCCCATTGCTTAAAAGCGGCAGGAGCTGGCTTCCGTTCCAGGATTCTGCGGCGTTGAACGTGCGGTCGTAGAGTGTGGTGATGTTCCAGGTAGTAGGTACCCCAACGGTGGTGTAACCGTGGGCAGAGCTGCCTCCGATCATCTCATCCATGTAGTCGCCACCCCAGGTGGGACCTTCCCAGAGCCATTCCCCCACAAACAGCGCGGTGGCGCCTTCGGCGATCACCGGTTGGTTAAGATAGGAGTTGGTTTTGTTGATGAAACTTGCTATTTCAGTATCCGAGTTGTAGCAGAAGCGGCCCACAGATAGTTCGGGCACGAAATCCGCCTCCATGTACTCGCCCCAGTTGGCGTCACCGTCGGTGTTCCAGTTGCCGTCCAGGCAGCTGTAATACATGTCAGCCGGGATGTCGGCATCCGATTCGCCGCCGCTGCCCATGTTCACATAGAACCCGCGGTGGGGGATCAGATCTGTGTCACCTGCCAGCAACACGTGACGGAGGGGATTGCTTTCGTAAACGCCGATGATATAGTTGCGGATCTTGTCCTGGGTGTCGGTTCCGGAGATCTGGGCCGTGATCTCCTGGACGGATTTCATCAGCACATTCATTCCACGTTGCTGATAGATCGCCTGAAAGGGGATCCACTGTTCCAGTTTGGCTTCGTCGTGGATGATCAGGTATTCCCAGCCGCTGGTCCGGGTGTCGTAACGCTGCGTTTCGACAGCGTTGTCCACAGCTTTGCCCAGATATTCGCGGGTGGCGGTGTTCTCCCTGAGAAATTTTAATGAAGCTGCCGCCCTTTCCGTCGAGTTGGTGCGCACGTTGATTCTGATCTGGCGATAAAAGATCAGTTCATTGGTCACCGGATTATATCTGAAAGGGCATACAGCCGTGAAATTGATGGGATGCCCCGCCAGGAATTGAGTATTGGGACCATTGTGAGGAAACGCGGGAAAGACGGAATCGTTAAGATAAACCGCCGGATCGGGTTCTGTGGGGGGCTGGATCACGGTTTGGGACAGGGGAAGCTGCTCCTGCAGCGGCATGACAGGGAGCGTGAGTGCAAGGGACCGGGGTTCGCTCATTTCCACCTCGATATCCACCGCTTCTTCACCCTGCGGCAGCAGGATCTTGGTGCCAAACCAAGGCAGGTCCGGCTGGCCGGGGTTACCCCAGCTTTGGGCTCCCTGCAGATGCAAAGAGGTGTATTGGGCTGATGTCTTGACAACAGGCTCGCCCAGAGTATAAGAATAAACAACGTCAGCGGCGAGAGCCATCAAGGCCGCCATCAAGATCAAGGTTAATAGTAGATGTTTCATAATCGCCAACTTTATAAGATTAATATCTGAGATAAATGCAAGCGCCATTCCAAAACAGGTAATATCTTTGTCTGTTTATCCGGGTTAACTTCAAGTTGCCAGTTGGATAGAAAGAGATGTTGATGCCAAATAATTGCTTCGTATTACCTACGCGTTCACATTCGTGCCAATGATCCACTTCATTCAGAGCTCCCGCAAGCTTAGTGTACGAGCTTTATGGATCCTTTCAGATCCTTGTAAACAAGGTTGAGCATGCCAGTGGGCAAAGGCGGATGAATATTCTGCTTGACTTAATTGCCGACCCTCCATATGAAGGAAACAAATACATTTTCCCGGGAGGAAAAATGGCTGTTAGCAAGAAACAAAAAACTGTTATCGGCGGCGCGATCGGAGCCATCCTGATAGCGGTGCTGGGGTATCTCGGCATCAATGGAACGGGCACTCCGAACCAGTTCACATCACCCACTGGGCAGCTTTTGACCACCGAAAACCTTCTTAACAACATAACCGGGCAAAACCAGACTGTATACGTCACCAAATCAGGCGATAAGTATCATCTGGAAGGCTGTCGCCATCTCAGGTTCCGCTCCAAGATCCCGATCTCGATAGCCAATGCCGTCGAGGAAGGCTATGAGCCCTGCAAGACCTGCAAACCAAACGAACAAGTGACCTACATTCCCCAAGAGACCTATCCGCAACCGACCACCACCCCTCCGCAATCGAAAAAGCCCGCTGAATCAAGGAAGAAGACACCTGAACCGATCATGGAAGATCCTGATTAAAGCAGCATAGCCTTAGAACATCATTCAACTCACCGGGGTGGATCGACTGCCCCGGTTGATTTTATCCGGATGTCAGTGATTTGTTTTCCACACAATCACGCCAAAGCCCCGCATTTTGATTGACAATATTCCCGTCCAGACAAATACTGACAGGTAGAGACATTATGACGACCAGAAGTGGAAGCAGTATATTATCTGAGCGACTGACCTTTTATATCTTCAAAGAAATACTGAGCCGAGGTTCTGTGAGATGAAGAAAAGCATTTATGTTGTGACCGGCGCCGCGGGGCATCTGGGCAGCTATGTGCTCAGTGAGCTTCTAGCCATGGGAAATGAGGTGCGGGCTTTCACTCTGCCTTGGGAAAAGATCCCCGCCCACGTTGACACCAACCGCCACCTGTTAACCAGATACGCTGGTGACGTTCGCCATCCGCAATCGCTGGATCAGCTCTTCGAGAGCGGGGAAGGGGAAGAGGTGGAATTCACGGTCATTCACTGTGCGGGGATCATCGCGATCAGCCTCGGAAAGGACAGGCGGATATTTGAGGTAAACGTGAACGGAACCGCCAATGTTATCGCCGCCTGCCAGAAGCATCAGGCCAGAAGGCTGGTTTACGTTAGCTCCGTGCATGCCATCCCATTGCTTCCCAGCGGCCAGGTGATGCGCGAGGTCTTTTTTTTCAGCCCGGACAGGGTGATCGGCTACTACGCCAAGACCAAGGCGATGGCAACCCAGAAGGTCCTGGATGCGGCGAAACAAGGTTTGGACGCTCTGGTGGTGCATCCCTCCGGGATAATTGGGCCAAATGCCCAGCCCAGCGGTAATATGGCCCAGATGATCACAGCCTTCTTGAAAGGGCAGTTCAGCGCCGTGATCAAGGGAGGATACGACTTCGTGGACGTCCGCGACGTGGCTGCCGGGATCGTGGCAGCTGCGGACAAGGG
>LAHT01000403.1_pt1 | contig 12795 bp, 9 predicted proteins | sample 329671 | NCBI WGS metagenome assembly LAHT01 (sample SAMN03275702, study PRJNA271635) | activated sludge metagenome | isolation source: Sample C-4 Sludge from methanogenic chamber (fourth chamber) of Anaerobic... | reverse complement strand
AGGTCAGCTTCTTCAGCCTGGCGCAGCGCATCGTAGATTTTTACGATGCCAAGCTGCTCACCTTCCACACCGACCAAACGCACCTCAGGGGCAGTAATTTCGCCGTTGATGCGTGTCTGTTTCTTTTCTGTCGCGATGAGTTGTTCTCCAAATAAAAAACCTGACGCTACGCGCCGAGGCGAAAAGGCCAAACGAAAATAAAGAAGGCGCGGGACAATCCCCCTACACGGGAAGCCCCGACGCCTTGTTTGACCGCTGCTACTGGCGCGCCAGCGTTTCCGCTTTCAGGCGCGCCATCAAGTCATCCAAACCGAACTGCCCCAGATCCTGGTTGCCGCGGGCACGGACGGAGACCGCACCGGTTTCCATTTCCTTGTCGCCGACAACCACCAGATAAGGCAGCTTTTGCAAGCTATGTTCGCGGATTTTATAAGTAATCTTGTTATTACTCAAGTCCGACACTGCGCGGATGCCGGCCTGCCGCAGCGCCTGGGTGACTTTTTGCGCGTAGTCGGCCTGACGCTCGCTGATGTTCATCACCATCACCTGCACCGGCGCCAGCCACAGCGGGAAGTTGCCGGCATGATGCTCGATCAGGATGCCGATGAAGCGCTCCATCGAGCCGAGGATCGCGCGATGCAGCATCACCGGCGGCTTGCGGCTGTTGTCCTCGTCGACGAACTCGGCCCCCAGGCGCACCGGCAGGTTGAAGTCGAGCTGGATGGTGCCGCACTGCCACAGGCGGCCGAGCGAATCCTTCAGCGTGAACTCGATCTTGGGGCCGTAGAACGCGCCCTCGCCCGGCTGCAGATCGAACGCCAGCCGGTTCTTTTCCAATGCCGCCGCCAGCGCAGCTTCCGCCTTGTCCCAGGACTCGTCCGAACCGACGCGCTTCTCCGGCCGGGTCGACAGCTTCACCAGCACGTCGCTGAAGCCGAAGTCGCCGTAGGTCTTCTGCAGCATGACGATGAAGTCGGCCACTTCCTGCTCGATCTGGTCTTCGGTGCAGAAGATGTGCGCGTCGTCCTGGGTGAAGCCGCGCACCCGCATCAGGCCGTGCAGCGCGCCCGACGGCTCGTTGCGGTGGCACGAGCCGAACTCGGCCATGCGCAGCGGCAGGTCGCGGTAGGAATGCAGGCCGCTGTTGAAGATCTGCACGTGGCCGGGGCAGTTCATCGGCTTCACCGCGTAGTCGCGCTTTTCCGAATCGGTGGTGAACATGTTGTCGCGGTAGTTTTCCCAGTGGCCGGACTTCTCCCATAGCACGCGATCCATCACCTGTGGCGTGCGCACTTCGAGGTAGCCATTTGCGACGAACTTCTGCCGCATGTACTGCTCGATCTGCTGCCACACGATCCAGCCCTTGGGATGCCAGAACACCATGCCGGGCGCCTCGTCCTGCATGTGCAGCAGGTCGAGCTGCCTGGCGAGCTTGCGGTGGTCGCGCTTCTCGGCCTCTTCCAGGCGGTGCAGGTAGGCCTCGAGGTCCTCCTTCTTCGCCCAGGCCGTGCCGTAGACGCGCTGCAGCATCTCGTTCTTCGAGTCGCCGCGCCAGTAGGCGCCGGCCAGCTTCATCAGCTTGAAGTGCTTGAGCCTGCCGGTGGACGGCACGTGCGGGCCGCGGCAGAGGTCGATGAAATCGCCCTGGGTGTAGGTGCTGATCACCTCAGAATCCGGGATCTCGTTCAAGATCTCCAGCTTGTAGTTCTCGCCCAAGGCGCGGAATGTCTCCATCGCCTCGGCTTTGGCCAGTTCTTTGCGGGCATAGGGGAGGTTCTGCTTGCTCAGGAAGGCCATGCGTTCCTCGATCTGCTCCAGTTCCTCTTCGGTGAAGGGTTTGTCGCGGTCAAAATCGTAGTAGAAACCCTGCTCGATGGCGGGTCCGATGGTCACCTTCACCTCGGGGAAGAGCTGTTTCACGGCCTGGGCCATCAAGTGGGCGGTGCTGTGCCAGTAGATGTCTTTTCCGGTTTCGGTCTTGAAGGTGTGCAAAAGCAGGTGGGCATCGCTTTCGATGAGCTGGCCCAGATCCACCAAAACGCCGTTGAGTTCAGCGCAGATCGCGGCCTCGGCCAGCACCGGGCTGATCTCCTGCGCCACCTGCTGCGCGCTCACCGGCTGGTCGTAATACTTGGCCGAGCCGTCGGGCAGAGTTATTTTTATAGGCATGGTATCTCCAAAGTGTAAATCTATCTTAACAGGGCAAGGCAGTTCAGGCGGGTAATTTTGTCAAGCGCGGCGTTCGGAACGGAGCAGGCGCAGGGAATTGAAGATCACGATCAGGGTAACGCCCACGTCCGCGATGATGGCTTCCCAGAGTCCCGAAATCCCGCCCACTCCAAGAACCATCACCAAAACCTTCACGCCCAGGGCAATGGCGATGTTTTGCGCCACCAGCCTGCCGGTTTTGCGCGCCACGCCAAAAGCTGCGGCCAACTGTTCAGGCTTGTCGTTCAGCAGCACGATGTCGGCGGTTTCCACCGAAGCCTGGTTGCCGATCGCGCCCATGGCGATGCCGGCGTCCGCGCGCGCCAGGGCGGGGGCGTCGTTCATGCCGTCTCCCACAAAAGCTGTTTTGCCAGGCCGGGCGGCAATGATCTCTTCCAGCCGCTCCAATTTCTGGGAGGGCAGCAACTCGGCGTGAAATTCGTCCAAGCCGATCTCCTGGCTTACTTTTTCCGCCTTGGCCCGGCGGTCTCCGGAAAGCATCACAGTGTGTTCAACGCCTTGTTTTTTCAGCTGGGCCAGTGCGTCTTTGATGCCGGGCTTGAGGGCGTCGGAAAAGGTGACGCAGCCCAGGTAGATGTCGTTTTTCACCGCGTGCACGGTGCTGTGGGCATCTGTTTGGATAGGATCGATGAAGCCATATTCGCCCAGGAAGGCTTCCGAGCCCGCCAACAGGCGATCCTGGCCATACCGGAGCAGCACGCCGCGGCCGGGATATTCAGAGTAGGCATTCACCATTGCGGGGTCGTAATCGCCTTCGTAGGCTTCACGGATGGCCTTGGCAAAGGGATGTGAACTGCTGTGTTCCACCAGCCACAGCGTGTGTAGCAGTTCCACAGGCTCGCCGCCGTCTCGCGTGAAGGCTTTCTCCACTTTCATCTCGCCGGTGGTGAGGGTGCCGGTTTTATCGAACACCACGTTCTTCACGCGGCGCAGCACATCCACAAACTCGCTGCCCTTGAAGATAATGCCCTTTTTCGCGGCCACGCCGATGCCAATGTAGTAGGAAAGCGGGATGGAGATCACCAGCGCGCAGGGGCAGGATACGATGAGGAATACCAGGCTGCGCCGAAACCAAACCGCGGCCGGATGGCCAAGCAGAGTGGGGATGAGGAACACCAGGAAAGCGATGGCCACCACGGCGGGGGTGTAAACCCGGGCGAAGCGGGTGATGAATTTTTCTTGCTGGGATTTACGCGCCCCGGCGTTGTCGATCAGGTTCAAGATGCGGGTGACGGTGCTTTCAGCCTCGCCGCTGGTCACTTTGATCTCCAGGAGGCCGCTGTGGTTCAGAAAGCCCGCAAATATCTCCGCCCCGGGGTTCACATAAAGCGGCTCCGCTTCGCCGGTGAGCGTGGATGTGTCGACGGTGCTTTCCCCTTTTTGGATCACCCCGTCCAGGGGAACCCGCTCGCCGGGGTTTACAATGATGGTGGCGCCCACGCTTACATCGCCCAAACGGGTGTCCACCACTCCGGCAGAAGTGAGCAAATGCGCCTGGTCTGGTTTCAGAGACAGCATGCCGCGGATCGAGCGGCGGGAGTGGTCAACTGCCCGGGCTTCCAGCCACTGGCCAAACTCATACAGAACCATCACCGCGGCAGCTTCCACATATTCGCCCAGCACCACCGCGCCGATGGTGGCGAGGCTCATCAGCAGCTGCTCGGAGAAGAGCTGCTTGGAAAAGAGGGATCTGCCCGCGTTAACCAACACCCGGTGGCCCGCCAGCAGCCAGGCCGCGATGCCCAGCCAGGTTTTGAACGGGGCAGGCGCCAAAGCCGACGCGATCATCAACAGCACCGAGCCACCGAGGATCAGCCACAGGGCCGTGTCGCGCCTGGATGCCTCAGTGTCGCTAACGGTGATGGCCACGCCGGGCTCGATGGCGGCTGCGATGCCGTTCAGTTTATGCAAAGGCTGGTCCACCACGGAATGGTATTGCACCACCAGCTTGCGGTTGATGAAGTCCAGATTGGCGCTGTGCACTTCAGGCAAGGCCTGGATCTCGGCTTCGATCTTGCTGGCGCAATTGGCGCAGTCCAGGTTTTGGATGTCGTATTCCAGCACGCTCATGAGCCCCGCCCTTCATTGATGTGCTGCAGGGCGATGGCAAAAACCTGCTGCACGTGTTCGTCATCCAGCGAATAGTAGATGGTGGTGCCTTCCCGGCGGGATTTCACCAGGCGGTGCAGGCGCAGGGTTTTCAGCTGATGCGAAACGGCCGATTGCTGCAAGCCCACCAGGGAAGAGAGATCCGCCACGCAAAACTCGCTGCGGGAAAGGAAATAGAGGATGCGCAGACGGGTGTTGTCGGCAAAAACACCGAAAAAATCGCTAAGCCAGCCGGTGGTCTGATCGTCCGGTAGTCCTGCTTTGATGCTGTCCATCTCAACGTCGGAGATCCCTTTGCACAAACACTTGGCTTCCATGTAAACCTCGCATATATGAATATGTGTTCATATATTGTAAAAGCCCGCCGGATGTCAAGCTTTTTTTTTCTTCTCCGCTTATCATTACGGAATAAATACGGAATCAATACGGATGAAATCCGTATTTATTCCGTATTGATCGCCTGGGCCAATGCTGATCGAAAAACGGGAACCAGCGCAAGCTGATTCCCGTTAAGTCTGGGGTGGGCTGAGCTCAGATGCTGTCCGCGGCGGCGTCTCCCTGCATGGATTCCATATAGTTGCTGAGGTCGCGCATGTTGTAGCCGAGTTTGTTGGCGTCGAAGAGCGCGTTGAGGGTGCTTTCCACCCGGGGCATGAGGTTGTAGTTGTAGCCGTAGTAGAGGGCGAGTTGGGCGAGGTCGAGGTCATCGGGCCAGGCCAGCAGGAGCTTTGAGAGGTAGCGGCCGAAATGGGCGGGAAATTCGCCGGCCATGGTGTTCAGCACATAGCTGTTGTAGATCTTCACGGCGTCGGAGCGGGTGAAAATGTTTTTGTCGATGAAGGCGTCGAGTTTGTCCAGTTGTCCGGTTCCGGCATAGTAGTTCACCCAGAATTCGGAGAGGCGGAGGTCGCTGTCGATGAATTTCCGGCCTTTCGCGGCGTAGGCAAGGGCCTGGTCGAATTTCTTTTGGCGGGAGAGTTCCAGAGCGGCGCGGACGTAACCCGAGCCGTAGTTCATCACCAAGCGGGTCATGTTGTCGTCCTTGTACACGCGGTCATCGAAGATGGGGCTGTATTGATAGACTTTGTCGATGTTGGTGAGCAGACGTTCCAGGCCTACCTGCTCCCTGTCCGGGCTCCTGAAGTGGGTGAGGCGGGAAACCATGCCCTCGTTGCGGAGGTAGTCGTCAAAACCGACGTAGGATTCGCAGGTGACGGCAAAGTAGATGGGGCGTTTGCCGAGGTTGTCCTTCACGATCTGGATCACGGAGAAGTCCGAGCCGCGGCGGGGATAGAAAGCGCCGGATTCCTCGCCCTGCCTGACGTTTTTCAGGTAATCGACGGTGAAGTTCATCACTTTGTCCGGATCGCCGAAGTCGTAGGTGACGGCATCCTGCCAGAGGATCTCCTGGAAGCTTCCGGACCGGTCATCCAAAGCGTTGATCTGCTCATCGCTCCAGTTGATGATCACGCCTTCCAGGTCACGCAATTGGCGGATGTACCAGGAGGTGTTGAGCAGCGAGAGATTGGCGATGGTGACGTCCTTGCGGATGCCTTTGAGCTGTTTGTTCTTGTAGTCCATGGCCCGGGCGATGGCGGCGCGGGATTCGGCAGCGGGAAATTCGTCCGTGCCTTGGTGGTGATACTCCTTCGCGAAGGGGTCCTTCACCGCCTGGGCAAACCAGAGGGGATAGGTGTCGTTGTCGCCGTTGGTGAAGATGATGGCGTTGTCCTCCACGGAGTTGAGGAAGTTCACGCCGTAATCCAGGGCGATGAACTCGCGGGAGCGGTCGTGCTCCCTGTACTGGACGGCCATGTTTAGCACCGGCAGCAGCAGGAGCAGCGTGGCGAGGACGGCTTTGGCGGCCTTGCTTTTGAAGAGGCTCACCAGTCCCAGCGCGCCGATGCCCATCCAGATCGCCCACATGTTGTAGGCCACCACGAAGAAGTAGTCGCGTTCGCGCACCTCAGAATCGGAAAGGTTCATCACAAAGACCATCAGCAGGGTAACGCAGAGCATGATGGCCAGCAGGTAGTAGAAGCTGTGTTTGTTTTTGCGGAAGTGGAAGACCGCGCCAAAGAGGCCAAGGAAGGCCACAAAGAGGCCGCCGAAGAGGTTCACCACCGTCTCGGGGATCTTGGTGGCGCGGCGCACGGCGTCCGGCTTGAACCACTGCCAGCCGAAATAGCGGAGGAAGTGGAAGCCCAGCTGGTGCTTGAAAAAGGCGCCGCGGCGATCGAACATCGAGGTTTCCTCCTCCGGTTTGTACTGCTTGCGCTGGAGGTAATCCTGGAAAAGCTTGGTGCTGCTGGGGTTGCCGAGGTTGATGAAGGGTTTGTCCGCGGCGCGGATGGGAATGTAGAGGTGGGAGGAAATGCCGACCAGCACCAAACCCACCGCCAAAAACCAGAGGCGGCGGTCGAAGACATCATGCAGTTCCACGGCCATCAGCACGATTACGCAGAGCATCAGGCCGATCTGGTCCAGGGAATCCATCTTCATGCCTTTGCCGATGGCACCGAAGATCAAGTAGCTGAGGATGAGGGCCGTGCCGTAGCCGAAGAACTTGTACCAGAAGGTTCCTTTTTTAGATCCCTGGAGGAGCAGGGGATAAACCACGATGAAGAGGATGGCTGGGGCGATCTGAAGGGCCGTCTGGTGCACCCCGAACCCCAGGAAAAAGAGATAAACGATGAGCAGCAGGATGTTCTGACGGTGGAAATCGAGCGAATGCTGCACCCACCAGAGGGTGAGCCAGATGATGATGTTCACGAAGAAAACCAGTCCGGAATAAACCTCGGCCTCCACGGCGTTCATCCAGAAAGTGAAGGAAAAGGCCGTGAGCAGGGCCGCCACCACGCCGGCGAACATCGCCTCCCAATCCCTGAGCTTGAACATGCTGGTGAGCTGCACCGTGACCAGATAGGTGAACATCACGGCAAAGGCGCTGGCCAGGCCGGAGATGAAGGCTGCTATCCAGGCATGGGAAAAGATGCCGCCAAAGAGCGACACCAGGGCTCGCCCGAAGAGGATGTAGAAAGGGTTTCCGGGGGGATGGGGCACGCCGAGGATGCTGATGCAGGTGGCGTATTCACCGCTGTCCCAAAATGAGGCTGTGCGGGCCTGGGTGAGCAGATAGACGATCAGGGTGACGGCGAACACCGCCCAGGCGATGATGGTGTTGGTTTTGGGATTGGCCAGGGGCTGGGGGCGGAACTGGGTTTCATCCAGAACCACGGCTTTGGCGGGTGCGGCGTAGGCAGGTTTGTTCCTGTCCGCGGAAGGGCTGTCCTGGATCTTTTTTCTGATCTGGCGGATGTCGGCTTTGCTTTTATTCATGCTAAAACTCCGTGGTTGTCAATCTTTGAGGCCTGCCTTGGCGTAGCTGGCGATGATCTGTTTCTGCGCCAGGAAGAAGATGATCAAAATGGGCAGGATGCTGAAGGTGGAGGCCGCCATCAGCAGGGTGGTCTGGGTGGACGCCTCCTGGTTGAAGTAGCTCAACCCCACCTGCAAGACCCGCAGTTCGGGCCGGTCCGTCATTACCAGAGGCCACATGAAGCTGTTCCAACTGCCGATCAGGGAGAAGACCGCGGCTGTGGCGACCACCCCCTTGGAGAGGGGCAGGATGATGCGGGTGAGCATCCCGAAGGTGCTGCAGCCGTCGATGGAGGCGGCGTCGAAGAGCTCCTGGGGGAGGCTTTTGAAGTGCTGGCGGAAGAGGAAGATGGTGAAGATATTCACGCACCAGGGGATGATCAGGGACTGATAGGTGTCCAGCCAGTTGAATTTATCCAGCATGATGTAGGAGGAGATGATGTAGATGGGCTCCGGCACCATCATCATGCTCAGGAACAGGTAGAAGATCAGGTCCTTACCCTTGAAATCCAGGCGGGCAAAGGCATAGGCCGCGAGGACCGAGGTGATCAGCACCCCCACCAGGGTGATTATCGAAACGAAGAGGGTGTTCGCGAAATAGGTGGCGAAGGGGACCTTTTTGAAGGCCTTCAGGAAATTGGCGAAGTGGAAGCTGGGTTTCTTGCGCACCAGCTCGATCCCGCTGGCCGGAACGCTCATGTACTGCGGATAATCCGGGGAGATCTGGCCATCCGCGTCCAGCACGTGGATGACGGCCTGATCGCCTTTGGTGTCCACCAGGATGATCTTGTGCTCCTTGCCCGCGTCTTTCCAGATGTGGTATTCCTCCTTGGGGATGAAGATGGAGTCGTTCTTGTTGAATTCGCTTTGGGTCATCAGCGAGGTGGAGAGCATCCAGATGAAGGGCACGATCATCACGAAGCCGAAGATGGTCAGGAAGAGGTAGATAACGGTGGTTGCGAGTGGATTCTTCATCATTTCCCCCTCAATAGTTGACCTTGCTTTCCATGCGCCTCTGCAGCAGCGTGAGGGCCAGGATCACGATGAACAGGATGATGGCGGCGGCGCTGGCATAACCCATGTCCAGCTTGTCGAAGCCTTTTTCATAGATGTAATAGACGATCAGCTTGGTGGTGCCAAGCGGCCCGCCCTTGTCCGTCATCATGTAGATCTGGGCGAAGGTCTGGAAACTGACGATGGTGGTCATCAACAGCACGTAGAAGGTGGTGGGGGAGATGAGGGGCACCGTGATGCTGAAGAACTGGCGGATCTTGCCGGCGCCGTCGATGTCCGCGGCCTCATAGTTCGCCTTGGCGATGTTCTGGAGGCCGGAGAGGTAGATGATGGTGTTGTAGCCGAGGCTTTTCCAGACGGTCATGATGATGATGGAAAACAGCGCCAGCGAGGGCCCGCCCGCCCAGGCCGGGATCTGCACCCCCATGCTTTCAAATAGCAGGGTGAAGATTCCCCTCGGCTCCGCCAGCCAGAGCTGGGGCTTCATCCCCAGCCATTGCAGGAAGGTGTTGGCCAGGCCGGCCTGCTCCGAAAAGATGATCTTCCACACGATCGAGACCGCCACCAGCGAGGTGACGAAGGGCAGGAAATAGATCGTGCGGAAAAAGCCGCTGAGCCATTTGATCTGGTTGAGTAACTGGGCAAAGATCAGCGGCAGGATGATGCTGGCAGGCACCGCGATCAGCACCAGCCAAAGGGTGTTCATCATCGATTGCCAAAATTCCTTGTCCGCGAACAACCGGCCGTAATTCTCAAAACCTTTGAACTGGCCGATGGTGGTTACCCCAAACTCGAAGAAGCTGATGGCGAATGACATCAGGATGGGGATGAAGCGGAAGAGCAGCAACAGCAGCAGAGCGGGCAGCAGGTAGAGGTAGGGCTCGATCTTGCGCTTGGTTTTCATTTCACCGCCTTTGAATTTCAGCGGTCAGGACCGCAGTTTCCGGTATTCCTCAAAGCCGCGGGCAAAGATCCGCACTGCCTTGCGCAGCTCGTCTTCGTTCAAAACATAGGCCAGGCGCATTTCATCGCGCCCCAGCCCCGGAGTGGCATAAAATCCCTCGCCGGGAGCGCCCATCACGGTTTCGCCGTCGAGGCTGTACTCATCCAACATCCAGATGATGAACTTCTCGCAGTCGTCGATGGGCAGCTTCACCAGGATGTAAAACGCGCCGTGGGGCTTCACGCAGACGACTCCGGGGATCTGGAGCAGGGCGTTGTAAACCAGGTCGCGCCGGGCTTGATACTCCGCGATCAGGGGCTGGAAAAATTCGTCTGCGAGGGGAACGCAGGCCAGCGCCGCCAGTTGGTCCACGGTGGGAGGGCAGAGGCGGGCCTGGGCGAACTTCAGGGTGGCGTCCATCAGGGCCCGGTTGCGCGAAACGAGGCAGCCGATGCGCGCCCCGCAGGCGCTGTAACGCTTGGAAACGCTGTCCACCATCACGGCATGCTCCTCCAGACCGGGCACCTGCAGGATGCTGGTGTGGGTATGGCCTTCGTAGATGAACTCGCGGTAAACCTCGTCCGAGATCACGTAGAGGCCGTGCTTTTTGGCCAGGGCGCCCAGCCGGAACACGTCATCGTGGGAATAGACCGTGCCGGTTGGGTTGCCGGGGTTGCAGATCATGATGGCCTTGGTCTTGTGGGTGATCAGGGCCTCGATCTCACTGTCCGCGGGCAGTTGAAACCCGGTTTCAGCCAGGGTGAGCAGCGGGCGGATGATGATCCCGGCCATGGTGGCAAAGCCGTTGTAATTGGTGTAAAAGGGCTCCGGGACGATGATCTCGTCGCCTGCCCCGGCCACCACCAGCATCGCGAAGGTCACGGCTTCCGAACCTGCCGTGGTCACGATGACCTGGTTTTCAGTCAGCCCGATGTTTTGCCTGGCGTAGTAATCCACCAGGCCGGCGCGGTAGGCGTCCAGACCCTGGGAGGGGCCGTAGGCCAGCACTTTGTCCGAAAAAGAATGGTAGGCGTCCAGCATTTGGTGGGGTGTGGGAATGTCCGGTTGGCCGATGTTCAGTTGATACACTTTCTGGCCGCGCTGTTTGGCGGCCACCGCGTGGGGCATCAGTTTGCGAATGGGTGAGGCCTGGATCTCCAGCGCGCGTTGAGAAAGCTTCATTATCAGTTCCTCTTGGATGTTTTTTTCCATCTTTTCAGCCCGTTGTCATTTGACAAGGAAAATCTTGCGCCCGGGCTGAAAAGAGGAGGAGAATCCAGATCTACTTGGTGGCGACCCCGGTGCGGATGATCTCCTTGTAGCTGTTCCAGAGACCTTCGATGTCGTAATCGCGGCCATGGATCAGCCACTGGGTGAGCAGCATGTCCACGGTGCCCAATATGGACAAGGCCAGGGCGTCCGGATCGATCTTGCGGATCCTGCCGCGCTTCACTGCCTCGGCAAAGATGTCCCGGATGAAATCCAGGTAATACTGCATCGGGTTGAAAGTGGGATTGCGTTTGTAAAAACTCTCGCTCTGCCGCAGTTCGATGATCAGGAACCTGGCGATGTAGGGCTTGCTTTCGATCAGCAGCCTGTGCTCATGCATGAAATAGGTCAGCTTCTCAAAGGGGTCGGAGATCTTTTCACTGTCCAGGCGGATATGATCGATCTCGTCTTCGATGGTCTTTTTCATGCACTGCAGCAGCATGTCGTCCTTGTTCTTGAAATAGTTGTAGAGCGTGCCCACACCGACTTTGGCGTGGATGGCCACATCCGACATGGTGCAGCTCGCGTAGCCTTTCTGGGAAAAGACCTTGATCGCGGAAGTGAGGATCTTGAGCCTGAAGTCCACAGGCGCGACTGATTTCTTGCGGGTTTTGGGATAGAGTTGGAGCATGTTGTTTCCTCTCATGTTATTTTGTGTTTATGGATTGCACTTTCAGTGTTACACCCCGCCTGTCAAGAGAAATATTCACCCGCGGCCCCCAAGTTTTTGTATAACATTGCGATACGGGCCCGGATTGACAACAGCGCAGGGATTTTCCCCAAAAAAAGCCCGCCGGGGGGCGGACCTGGGTTACGCGGATCAATACTGGGAGAGACTTATTGGAGTTTCAGGCCGGTTTCGAGGATGTCTTTCCATCCGTTGAAGATTTGTTGGACGTCCATATCTTTGCCGTGGATCAGCCACTGAAGGTAGATCAGTTCCTGGGTTCCGACCACCATATAGGCCAGGGCTTTGACGTCCACCTTGCGCAGCCGTTTCTGTTTGATCGCTTCCTGAAAAACCTTTGTATAATAGTTGAGGTAATAGTTCAGGGGATTGTAGGAGGGGTTGCGCTTGTAATAACCTTCGCTTTGCCGCAGTTCGATGAGCAGCAGCCGGGCGATGTGGGGCTTGCTTTTCAGCAGTTCGTAGTGCTCGTTGAAGAAGTAGCGGATCTTTTCCAGCGGATCAGTGATCTTGTCGCTTTCCTTTTCGATCCCGTGGATCTCGTCCTCCACCAGTTTCTGGATGCTGAGCTGCAGCATCTCGTCCTTGCTCTTGAAATAGTTGTAGAGGGTGCCGATGCCCACCTTGGCCTGGATGGCCACATCCGACATGGTGCACTTCGCGTAGCCTTTCTGCGCAAAGATCTTCTGCGCCGAAGTGAGGATCTTATTTTTAAAATCGGTGGGCATCACCGACTTTTTTCTCGGTTTGGGATATAATTGCAACATTGATACCTCGCAATTCACTCATTAATATTTGGATACCGAACCCTGTATCGATACAGGGCATATCTGTCAAGGAGTTTTCGGTCCGTTTTCCTTACTGCTTGTTTGACAGTTGGTTGCAGACCCGCCCTATTGCCTGGATGAAATCATAAACTTAGAATTATTTAGCAGATTTAAACAGAGTTTATTTGGAATGATAATGCCCGAAGATCTGCAGGGCGGTCTTCTCGCCAATGCCTTTGACCTGCATCAGTTCTTCCGGGCTGGCGGCCTTGATCGCCTCCACGGAGCCGAGTTCCTTGAGCAGCAGGAATTTGGTCTGTTCGCCCACCCCGGGGATGTCCTCCAATGCGCTAAGCAGGGTGCGTTTGGAGCGGCGAGCGCGGTGGAAATTGATGGCG
>LAHT01001311.1_pt1 | contig 12956 bp, 7 predicted proteins | sample 329671 | NCBI WGS metagenome assembly LAHT01 (sample SAMN03275702, study PRJNA271635) | activated sludge metagenome | isolation source: Sample C-4 Sludge from methanogenic chamber (fourth chamber) of Anaerobic... | reverse complement strand
CGATGATCTTGTTCAGCCGGGCCTTTTCCTCCTGGCCCAGCTTGATGTCCTTGCCCAGTTCCAGCACGATCTCATGAGGCGCGCCGTGACGGGCAACGATGGCGTTAACCACTTTGCGCAACTGGTTGAGGGCGATATGCACGGAGGGGTTGTTTATGCGGCCGTGGGCGTCGGCGTCGGCATCGCCGCACCTGCGGTTGAGGGCAATGGTCTCACGGTTCAGCACCTCGCCGTAATAGGGCAGGTCGCCCGCGTCGAAGATCTCCCCGTTGTACTCGCCGCTGTGGTCCAAACCTGCCTGACGGCAGGCCTCGGAATAGATCACACGCTGGCGCATGAGAGGAAGTATCCGCTGCATGGCCTCAACGCTGAGATGGCAATAGCTGTCCGTCAGTTTGAGTTCGAGCAGACGGGCGGCGGTGGGAGCGTCGATACCAGCTTCCATGAGTTCCATCAGGGCGGGTTCGTCATCGAGGTCCGAGATCACCACTTCAATGACCTTGCTTTTGCGCTCCAGCGGCCAGGCGTCCCACAGCGGTGCGAGATCTTCATTGCCCTTTTTATGAAGCGTGGCGTGGGTTTGGTCGCCCAGGAGCTTGTCGCGCTCTTCGGTCTCGAAATTGAAGCGGAAATCACCCTGCTGCTTTCCCCAAAGGGCTTTGCGCATCGCCAGGAATTTCACCTCCGCTTTGGTGCTGAGCAGTTGGTAAAGGTTGGCGTATTGTTCGTCACTGAGTTCAAAGGTCTCATTGGTGAAGAGGTTGATGCCTTTGAGATTGTTCAGGTCCTGGCGGATGCGGAATTCCTGAAAGAGAGGATGAGCCTTGGGGGCGCGGTCAAACTCCGGCAGAAGCTGGCATTTGCCTTTCACCGTGGGAAGGAGGGGGCGCTGATGGAAGATCAGTTCCTCGATCCTTTGGCGGTGTTCTTCCGTGTAAATGTCGCTGAATCCGGCCTGGGCGTGCCAGATGGTGTTGAATTCGTGTTCCACCATCTGGCGGGTGGGGAAGATGGGATTGTCGTAGGTCTTTTCGTAGCGGAATTTGATCGGCTGGCGCAGATGCTCTTTCCCTCCGGGTACATCATTGTACAGTTCCCACATGTATTCGCCCAGGCTGCGGGCTCCTGTCTCGGCCAGTTGTTGCTTCAGGTTTTCTATGCCCTCGGAGATCTTGGTGCTCTTGTCGCTTTGGACTTTGCGGTTGCTGCGGAAGCCGCGGCGCTTGGCCAGATGGATCAGGGCGCGGGCGAATTCCGCGGGTTCAAGCTGTTCATCCAGGGCTTTGGCCCGCAGTTGGTAGGGATTGATCTGGAAAACTTCGCTGCGCTGGCGTTCGTCCTGAGGTAAAAATCCGTTCTCCAGCAGATAGGAGATCAGCGCCCGGATGCGCTCCAGATAGCGGTCCAGATTGCGCCTCTGGCCCCGGTAGCCGCGGCGTTTCACTGCCAAAGGTTCATGGCTTTTCATTTCCCGTCCGTCGGGGAAGATCCTCACCCCCATGTTGATAATACCGGCGGGATCATTGTTTTTATCCAGCTTTAGCATGCACCACCCGAGAGAGGTGGAGCCCAGGTCGACACCAAGACGATAACGTTCCTTCATTTTTTTCTTGACTCCCTACGAAGCTTATTTATTTTGGTAACTGGAAACCATAATGAACAGAATTGAATTGGTGTCAAGCTGTTAATAAGGTTAATCCAACAACTGCCCGACGGGACTTGATCCTGCCGGGCTTTTTTTTATTTGGCGAGATGGACTTATCTTTAGAGCCAAGGGGAGGGCCTCATGATTCCGCGAAATGGGGTTGGAATCGCAGAATATGGGGGGGTTTTTTGCGATCGTGACCGATGAATTTGGGGCTGGATCCCGGGGAGCCGTTTATCTGTCCACGAATTACACGAATTCACACGAATAAATAGATCAGGGATGAACAGGATGAAAAGGATGAGCAGGATGGGATTGTCCACGAATTACACGAATTTGCACGAATGAATAGATCAGGGATGAACAGGATCGACAGGATAATGGGGATGAAAAGGTTCACGCAGATCACGCAGATTTTTGAATCAGAAATCCGTTGAATCCGTATCATCAGTTGAATCCGTATAATCCGTAGGGAAAAATGGCCGGGGATCTGCTGTAGTCCAAGCTCGTTCCTCGCTGGACTCCAGCAGAACGTTCGCAGGGGTGGATTTTTGGTTTTGGGACCTCCGCGTTGACCGGAGGCGGCGGGGAGCTTAGAACTGGAAGTAGATGAAGGGCTGGATGTCGGCGGCGCGGAATTGGAAGAGCACCCAGATGATGAGGGCCAGAAACGCGGCCTGGAGGGGGACAGGGGATCTTTTGAGGACGTTGGCGCAGCCGAGGTTGAACTTGGGGGGCAGCCAGTGGGAGAGGTAGCCCAGCAAGATCAGCGCGGCCACGATCTGGTTTTGGGCCAGCCATTTCAGGAAGATGGGGGCGTTGAAGCCGGCGAGGATCCGCCTGAGCATGGCGGCGGCATCGGCGAAGGAGCGGGCGCGGAAAAAGATCCAGGCGAAGGAGACGAAATTGAAGGTGAGCACCACTCCCAGGGCTTGGAGCAGGGGACGCGGGCGGGCGGGGGGACGGCCAGGCTGCCTGGCTTTGCCCGTGAAGAAGCCGGCCAGCAGTTTGTCCAAGGCCAGGGCCAGTCCGTGCAGGGCGCCCCAGAAGACGAAATTCCAGGAAGCGCCGTGCCAGAGGCCGCCCAGGACCATCGTTACGAACAGGTTGAGATAGGCGCGGGCCTTGCCCCTGCGGTTGCCTCCGAGGGGGATGTAGAGATAATCGCGCAGCCAGGTGCTGAGGGAGATATGCCAGCGGCGCCAGAAATCCGTGATGGACGCGGCGCGGTAGGGCAGGTTGAAATTTGGCTGGAGTTGGAATCCCAGCAGGCTGGCGAGGCCGATGGCGATGTCCGAATAGCCGCTGAAATCGCAGTAGATCTGCAGGCCATAAGCATAGACCGCCAGCAGGTTTTCCACTCCGGAAAAGAGGGCGGGGTTGTCGAAGACGCGGTCCACGAAGTTGATGCTGATATAGTCCGCGATCACGCCTTTCTTGATCAGCCCGGCGAAGACCAGCACCAGGGCCTGGGCGATCTGGCCGCGGTTCAGCGAGAGTTTTTTGTTGATCTGGGGAATGAACCAGGAGGCGCGCAGGATGGGGCCGGCCACCAACTGGGGAAAGAAGGAGACGAAGAAGGCGAAATCGGCAAAATCGCGGACCGGCTCCAGCTTGCGGAAATAGATATCCAGGGTGTAGCTCATGGTTTGGAAGGTGAAAAAGGAGATCCCCACGGGCAGAAAGATGTCCAGCGCGGGCAGAGATCCGCCCAGGACCTGGTTGAGGGAGGCGATGATGAAATTGGTGTATTTGAACCAGCCGAGGGAACCCAGGTTCCAGGCCACGCTCAGCCACATCAGGGCTTTTCTGCCGCCCCGGGCCTGGGTTTTGTGGATGGCCGCGCCGAGGAAATAGTTGACCCCGGCTGTGAGCAGCAGCAGGAGCAGGAAGACGCCGCTGGTCTTGTAATAGAAATAGAGCGAAAACAACAGCAGATACCAGGTGCGGACGCGCACTTTGCCCACCACCAAAGGATAGAAGAGCGCCAGCGCGATGAAGAAAAAGAGGAAGAATCCGCTGTTGAAGATCAGCGGGTTGGCGGGATCGTAGGCCAGCAGGGAGGCGAGCTTCATGTCATTTGCCCGGGTTGATCAGCCAGTGCAGCATCGTTCCGACGCGGACGGCGCCAGCCCGGGTGAAGTGGGTGTAATCCTTGCCCGCCAGAGGAGGGGAGGAACTCACCCAGGCCAGCATGGAGCCGGGGCCGCCCATGGCCTCAAAGAGGTTCCAGAAAGCGCAGCCGGTTTCGCGGGCGACCTGGCTCTGAACTTCCACCAGCAGGGGGATGTCCGGCGAGGTTTGGATGCGGCCGTCGACCTTGACGCCCCGGTCGTGGGCGCCCACCAGCAGGATGGGAACCCCCGGGAGGGCTGTTTGGAGATGGCGCACGGTGGCCAGCATGCCGCGCTTGTACCAGCCGTAGTCGAGGGTTTGGGGATTGGAGACGTTGCCGCCGTATTGCAGAATGATGAGGTCGTAGCCGAGGAGACTCTGGAAGCTTTGCAGATACGGCCCGGGAATCGCGTCCAGATACATCCCGGAAAAGCCGCGGATGGCCAGGTTGTCCACATACGCGCCAGCCGCCCGGTCGAACGAAACACCGTAGAGGTGGATGGGATCGAGCGGATCGAACTGGAGGCGGACCCGGTTGACCGGCCGGGCGGGGCCAAGATCCAGAACCCTTACTCCTTCCGCGGGATGGAGGATAAACGAGGTGAATTCGCCGCCGTCGTAAGAAACCTGGACCCTCGAAGCGGCGGAAGCATGGCTGTAAAAGAGCCTGATCCGCTCAAATCCCGCAGCGCCGGGGGTTTGGAACCCGGAGTATTCAACCCAGGCAGGGCCGCGATAACTGAAGCGGCGGCTTTGCTTGCGGGAACTGGCCTGGCGGGCGGGGGAGAGGAGGTTGCCCAGGGAGTCCCGCTGCTCAGGCTGGGCCTGGGTTTCGATCACATGCTCCTCATAGCGGTAAGGGCGGGGAATGAAGGTGTGGCCCATGATGCCGAGGGGGTGTTTGTTCGCGCCGCTCATGAAGGAGAGCGTTTCCCAGTTGGGGGAAAAAGTGTGGCGGATGGTTTGGCGAAAACCGCTGACCATGGACGTGATGGGCACCAGGCCGACCCCGCCGCCGCCAAATTCCCCCTGCAAAAGCTGGCGCAGGGTGCCGGAGATCAGGTCGCCTTCGATGATGGAATCGCCAAAATGGGCAATCCGCAGGCTGCCGCCGGGAGCGTTATCCAGGGCGGCCAGTTCTTGCCAGAACCCCCGCAGGGGCTTGAGTTCGCTGGGCAGGGCGGGATCCGGCGCGGCCTGAGCCTGGGGAGCAGCCGCGGGGGAGTTCCACAGGCCGCCCAGGGTTTTGGCCAGATCCAGCTTCCTGAGGGGAAACAAGGCGTTCTCCCAGGCGGGGACAAAGGGTCCGGCGACCGCCAGCAACAGGGCCGCGAGGGCCACAATGAGAAAGGGCCGCCAAAAAGTCCGGTTCATCTGGGCAGAAAAGTCAAGTTCCCGCCGCCGCCCGGGCTGGGGCAGGCGCCATGGGGGAGAGCGGCAGTCCGCGATATATCCAGGCTGGTGTGAGGAGCTGTGTTCATAAGTTTCATTCTGAGAGCCAATTTTCGCGGAGGGGCATTTTGACAAGGGAAAAAATCGAAATCCATTGACAAAAGAGGCCCCGCGGAAAAGGTGGTTCGGCCAGGCGCAGCGCAACGGACGCTTGTGAACCATGTCAGATCAGGAATGAAGCAGCATTAAGCAACGCGGGCTGTGTGACGCTGTCAGCCTGGCATTTTTTGAGGAAAACATTGGCCCCTGTTTTGCGTGTTCAAACCGGCAGGCAAAAGCATCAAGGTGAAGATATGAAGAAATCCTTTCCGCTATTGATCTTATTGCTGTTCAGCGCCCTGGCCCATGGCTATCCGGCGCGGATCAGCAGTTGGGACCCGGTGGCGGATGTTCAGACCCTCAACTCGCTTCAGGTGAGCGTGGACAACGTGAGCCGGGCCACCGGCACGATCTACGTTGACGTGCGCGATGACAGCGAATTCGCCCGCTTGCTGGATCACGGCTTCGCGGCGGAGAAACTGCCGGACCTGGCGCGGGAAAACGCGGCGCGCCTGCAGCTGGACCGATCCCTGAACGCGCCCAAGGAAGGGTATTTCACATTCCCCCAATATGAACAGTTCATGCGGGACACCGCCGCCCAGTTTCCCCAGATCTGCGCGTTGACGCAGAGCGGCAGCTCGGTGCAGGGCCTGCCCATCTATTTTTTGAAGATCACGGACCACCCCGCCCTCGCCGAAGCGGAACCGGAATTCAAATACATCTCCTCCATCCACGGCGACGAGGTGGTGGGATACGACATGTGCATCCGGCTGATCCAGCTGCTGACCTCAGCCTACGGGACGGATCAGAGGATCACCGAGCTGGTGGACAACACCGAGATCTGGATCTGCCCCATGATGAATCCCGACGGATTTGTGCTGGGCAGCCGTTACAATGCCGCCGGGGTGGACCTCAACCGCAATTATCCCCTGCCCTTCGGAGGCAACCAGCATCCGGACGGCCTGCCCTGGGCCGAGGAGAACGTGGCGATGATGGAGTTTTGCCAGGAGCGCAATTTCGTGCTTTCGGCCAATTTCCACGGGGGGGCGTTGGTGGCCAATTATCCCTGGGATTATACCTACACCCCGGCCCCGGACAACAACCTGCTTATCCAGGCCGCGCTCACCTACTCCAGCCACAATCCGTCCATGTACAACAGCACGGAATTTCCCCAGGGCATCACCAACGGGGCGGACTGGTATGTGATCACCGGATCCATGCAGGATTGGAACTACGGGGAAACCGACTGCATGGACATCACCATGGAGATCAGCGCCAACAAATGGCCCCCCGCCTATCAGCTCCCCGCTTTCTGGGAAGAGAACAAGGAGGCGATGCTGGCCTACATGGAATTCGCCCGGCGCGGCATCCACGGCCGGGTGACCTCTGCAGCAGGAACGCCGCTGGACGCCACCATCTCTGTGCAGGGCAATGCCAAGGTGACGCACACCGATCCCGCCAGAGGGGACTACCACCGCCTGCTGCTGCCCGGAACCTTCACCGTGACTGCCTCAGCGCCGGGATATCAGTCCCACACGGAGCTGATCACCATTCCCGCAGGCGGAGAGGCCGGGCACGATTTTGTGCTGGCCCAGACCACCGACATCCCCGCGGGAGATGAGCTGACCAGCCCGGCTGGCGTGAGCCTGAACCAAAACCATCCCAATCCCTTCAATCCCAGCACCAGCATCAGCTTTGAGCTTCCGGCGGATCAATCCGCCTGGCTGGGCATCTACAACCCCCAGGGCAGGTTGGTGAGGATCCTGCAGGATGGAAGCCTGAGCCGGGGCACACATCAGCTGCTCTGGGACGGCCTGGATGAGCGCGGAAACGAGGTGGGCAGCGGGATCTATCTTTATGAACTATGCAGCGGCGGCCAGCGGCAGACCCGCAGGATGGTGCTGCTCAAGTGAGCCAAATTATGAGGAAAACACTGATCCTGCTGACGTCCGCCTTGATCGTCCTGTCCCTGCATGCCTGCAAGAACAACAAACCCGACCCAGGCAGCGATGAAATCGAGGGCATCCGGTTTCGCCGCGACGCCAGCCTGACGTTCAGTTCCCCGGACGGGACCCCCAAGGCCAGATTTGAAGTGGAGATCGCCTCCACCCCGCGGGCGATCACCCAGGGCCTGATGTTTCGGGAAAGCATGGCCCCCAACCAGGGCATGCTGTTCGACCCAGAGGGCTTGTCCGACAGCGGTTTTTGGATGAAGAACACCTACATCCCCCTGGATATAGTCTTTATTGACGACCAAAACCGCGTGATGAGCATAGCGCGGGATACCAAACCTTTCAGCACCGAACTCATCCCGCCGGGCGGCGTCTACAGATATGTTCTGGAGATCAATGCCGGCCAGGCGGACCAACAAAATCTCGTGATCGGAGACAAGATCGAATGGACAAAAGAATAGCACGGAACATCCTCCTGAGCGTGAGCTGCCTGGCTTTGCTGGCGCTGCTCTCCTGCGGCAGGGAAACAGCCGAAACAGGCAGGGAAACAGCCCAAGAAAGCGCACCGCGCCGCCGGGAGAAACCGGCCGGGAAGACATCCACTGCCAAGGACACCGCCAAAGTGGCTGAGAAGGCAGCGGTGGATAAGAAGGTGGAAGCCAAGGACAAGAAATTGCCCCTGGCCAAATTTGACTACAGTTGGTCGGATTCCAAGGACATTCCGGACATCGTGATCGTGATCGACGATTTTGGCAACAGCACCGCCCTCCTGGAAGATTTTGCCAAGCTGCCATCCGAGGTTGTGTTTGCCGTGCTGCCGGATCTTTCGGCCACAACCAGGGCTGGACAGGTGGCCTCCCAATACGGGCATGAGGTGCTGCTCCACGTGCCGATGCAGGCTTCCGGCGGGGAAAATCCCGGCGCCAGATACATCAAGACCGGCTCCACCCGGGAGGAGATCGCCGAACTGCTCTCCGCCTTCAAATCCCAACTGCCGATGGCAATCGGCGTCAACAACCACATGGGAAGCGGCGTGACCGCCAACCGGGAGACCACGGAACTCCTGCTCAAGGAACTCCACAGCCGCAGGCTCTTCTTTCTGGACAGCTACACCTCATCCTCCAGCACCGGCCCTTCCCTGGCCCGCAGTTTGGGCTATCCGGCCCTTAAACGCGACATCTTTCTCGATGTGCCCGACAATTCCGACGCCACCCTGGCCTCCAAGATATCGTCCCTGAACAAATACAAGGGACGGCGTGAGCCTGTGGTGATCATCACCCACTGCCACAACCGCGCCAAATTGGACGCGCTGCAGAAATTCATCACCCAGATCCAAGGCATGGGGCTGAGGCTAACCACCATCTCCCGAGCCAGGAACCTCGCCGCCTGAGGCAGTTGCCGCAAGGGGAGATATGGGAAGCCGTCAGGAAATCGCGGATTACCTCGTGGGGCAGATCTCCGACGCGGGGGAGGTGTTTGCCCGCAAGATGTTTGGGGAGTATGGCATCTACTGCGGCGGCAAAATGATCGCCATCATCGCGGACGACCAACTCTTCATCAAACCCACCCCGGCCGGCAAAATCCACCTCGGCGAGGTTGAGGAAGCCGCTCCCTATCCGGGGGCCAAGCCCTGGCTGCGGATCCCGGAAGAACGCTGGGACGATGCCCAGTGGCTGGCGGAACTGGCCAGAATAACCGCGGACGCGCTGCCACCGCCCAAACCCAAGCCCCCCAAAAAGGCCAAAACCCAGGCATGACCGAAGCTCCTCGCTGCTCCTGGCCGGGCGCCGACGCGCTGATGCTGAAGTATCACGATGAAGAGTGGGGAGTGCCGCTGCACGACGACCGCAAGCTGTTCGAGTTTCTGGTGCTGGACGCGTTCCAGGCAGGATTGAGCTGGTCGTGCGTGCTCCACAAGCGGGAGAATTTCCGGGCGGCGTTCCAGAATTTTGAGCCCCGGCAGATCGCCGCGTTCGACGCCGCGAAGACAGCCCTGCTGCTGGCTGATCCCGGCATCATCCGCAACCGGCTGAAGATCGCGGCCACCATCTCCAACGCCCGGGCATTTTTGGCCGTCCAGGCTGAGTTTGGTTCCTTCGACCGCTTCATCTGGCAATTCACCGGGGGCCAGCCACGCGTGAACGCCTGGACCGAAGAGGCCCGGATCCCAGCCAGAAATCCGGAGTCCGACGCCATGAACAAAGAGCTCAAACTCCGCGGCTTCAAGTTCGTGGGCAGCACCATCTGCTATGCCTTCATGCAGGCCGCGGGGATGGTGAACGACCATCTGGTGAGCTGTTTCCGGCATCGGGAAGTTCAATCATCCCGCTGATCTCCTCTTTCCTCCCCTGTTCAGGATGGCATCCCAATATGTAGCTGACGTCTGGCTGACGGCTGAATCCGGCCCTAACCCGGACATGGGCTGGAGATGAATGGCAGGTAAAACAGCGGGAGGCGTCCCTTGGCCTGGCTGACTTGATTCCGCACAAAATGGCCGTTGTAAACTGACACCCAAAGCTGTAAGAAGTGACACAAGGGGAAAGAGGACATTGACCATTCAAAACCAGAGCCCGGAGTCCGCAATCCAATGAAATCTGTGAAAGATTCCATAAGACTATCCTTAACGAATTTTACCAGGTTGCCTTCTGTAAGATACTCTCTCGAAGCAGGGAAGAACTGCAACCTGAGGTTGATCAATGGATTCACTACTACAACAAAAAGAGACCACATTCCGGAAAATACTGCTTTGGAAATACCCCCATGCAAACTTTCCTTGACTCAATTCAGCCGGCGAAAGACAAAGTAATCGACAGTAAATTCTCGGTGACTATCAACACCGAATGTCAGACATCGTCTTGACTACTACACTAGATACCGTAGAATACTAACGCGAAGATAACCATCATTTATCAGAAAAGGGGAGAGAATGGCAGAATCGAGCAAATTTACTTGGGTCCAAACCCACAAAGAGATAGTGCAATATCTAAAGAATATGAAAGACCGCCAACCAGAGTTGATCTCCGAACTGGAGAAAGCTGGGGTTGATAACTTTACTGATCGGGACGCCAGCGGAATGACTTTCAAGCTCAATGAAATGGAGCCCTTCACCTTCTTCTTTTATATCTATAAGTACGGAGATCACAAGAGACTTCAGGTGCTCCAAAACCTTGCCCAAAGCTTGCGATTCACCATCCCCAGTGATGCAGATGGAGTGCCTTCAGCGAATGCCATTAGTGTGCGTATCTTCCCCCAAAAGGATATACGGACGCATGACGAGGTAAACAGACTGTGGGCTTTGTTCCACAAAACAATAACGCATTCTGTCACTGACAACGATTTTGAGGACGCGCTGAAAATAGTGTCCGTTGGCAAGGCCAAATTGACAGAAGCTTTTTTTATGGTTGATCCAGAATACTACCTGTGTATTGATGGACAGACAAGGCCATATATCAAGGAAGTTTTAGGCATTGATCCCAAGTTCAACACCTACTCCGAATATATGGCGATACTGCAAAAAGTTAGGGAAAAGACAGATATGCCGTTTCCAGAACTATCCTTTACTGCATGGATGTGGAATACACAGCAGAACCAGACTAACTATTGGGTCTTTCAAGCGAACCCGAAAATGTATGATCTTATAGGGGCTTTACGGGAGGGTAGCGTATCAAGGTGGAAAGTTAACGCGCACCGTGACAAGATTCATATAGGTGACAAAGTAATACTCTGGGCAACTGGGACGGATGCAGGTTGTTACGCATTGGCTGAAGTGACGGGTGAACTGGATATGATTGCCAAAGACGAGAAAGAGAAAGTGTTTTACAAAGACGAATCATATGCGCAAGCTCAACCCAGGGTGGAAATCTCCGTAACTCATAACCTGTATGATAGGCCTATACTGCGGTCACAAATAGCTGGAATAAAAGAATTGGCAAACTTAAAGGTCGGCATGCAGGGAACGAATTTCACAGCCACTGAAAAGCAGTACAAAGCACTTGAAAAGTTAGCCCAGGAATCTAGACCAGATACTGGATCAAAACGCTATTGGATCTATACACCGGGTAGTAATGGCGACAATTGGGACGAGTTCTATGAGCAGGGGATCATGGCCATCGGCTGGGACGAATTGGGCGATCTGAGCCAGTTCGCTTCCAAGGAGGAGATCGAACTCAAGTTAAGAGAACTCAGCGGACAAAATGAGGTCAAAAAAACCAATGACGCCCTGGCCAACTGGCAATTCAAGCATGATGTCTCTATCGGTGATATCATTATTGCCAAGAAAGGGCAGACTCTTCTACTGGGGTACGGTGAGGTAAGTTCCGATTTCAAATACGATCCGGATCGGACTGAATACAAGAAATACCGGGAAGTCCATTGGCAGAAGAAAGGCGAATGGGAAATGGAACCACCCCATCTTGTGATCACGAAGACACTCACGGACATTACAGGCTACCCCACCAGCCATCCAAATTATACCTATTACCAAGATCTCGCTCTAGCCGTGATGAACGGCGAAGTTAATGATTATCCCCCAACTTCAAAAACCGATCCTCGAATTGACCACCCCCTCAACCTGATCCTTTACGGCCCTCCCGGAACCGGAAAGACCTACAACACGATCAACAAGGCAGTGGCCATCGCAGACAGCATCTCAGAAGAAGAATTAGAGAGAAAATACCCGACCAGAAAAGAACTGACGGCAAGATACCGCCAATTGGTGGACGAGGGCAGGATCGTGTTCGCCACCTTTCACCAGAGCATGAGCTATGAGGACTTCATCGAGGGGATAAAACCGGTCTCTCGGAAGGATGGCTCCATCGCTTATGAAGTGGTCGACGGGATATTCAAAATGCTCTGTGAGCAAGCCTCAAGCAGCGCGAGGCGCTCTCCTGCAGCAGACAAAGGCAGGTACGCGTTCAATGCTGCGGATGGAGAGAGCGATTTGAATTTTGAAGAGGCCTACACCAAGCTCGTAGAAGACCTGGAAACCATGCCCGATCCAGTGATGAAGGTCTGGACACCCAACGGAACTGAGTTTGGAATATCCCTGAATGGCAATGGCAATCTGACCGTGCACACCGCGCCGGAATTCAGGCCCGGCGTAACCCTCACCAAGGAAAACCTCATTGGTCACGCCACAGGGGGTGAGGTCCCGCCCTATGACAAGGGGTATTTTCAGGGTGTGCTGAGTCTCCTTGCCGCCAACTACGGTTACGAAGCCGGTAAACAGTCCTTCCCGCCAGTCCAGGCCACCGGCACAACTTTCCCCCATGTCCTCATCATCGATGAGATCAACCGCGGCAACGTCTCCCAGATCTTTGGAGAACTAATCACCCTGATCGAACCGGATAAACGATCCGGAATGAAGGAAGCATTGGAAGTGACTTTGCCCTACAGCAAAGAGAAGTTCTCAGTTCCACCAAATCTGTACATCATCGGCACCATGAACACCGCCGATCGCAGCGTGGAGGCTCTGGATACAGCCCTCAGACGCAGATTCAGCTTTCTGGAGATGACCCCGGACTACAGCCTGTTGGCTGGACAGGAAGAGCAGGGAATCGACCTTGCATCACTGCTAAAGACAATTAACCAGAGAATTGAGGGATTACTGGATAAAGACCATGCTATAGGTCACAGCTATTTCCTGCTGGTGGCCAATAACGAGAGTAGTCTCAAAGCCGTGTTTTTCGAAGAGATCATACCTCTCCTGCAGGAATATTTCTACGGCAATTTCGGCAGGATCGAGCTTGTATTGG
>LAHT01001740.1_pt1 | contig 13563 bp, 24 predicted proteins | sample 329671 | NCBI WGS metagenome assembly LAHT01 (sample SAMN03275702, study PRJNA271635) | activated sludge metagenome | isolation source: Sample C-4 Sludge from methanogenic chamber (fourth chamber) of Anaerobic... | reverse complement strand
AGCTGGAGCTGGAGCGGGAGCTGGAGCAGGAGCTTATAGATAACCCGCCACCCACGGCGGAGAACAGAGGGGAATTAAGATGAGCGAACTATTCAGAGACATAAGCCGGGCACTGAATCCGGTCATTCTCGACCAGCACCCGCGCGGCAGTATGGAAGACAAAATTGCCTTCCTGAACGCCTCGGACGGCTGGCGGGACATTTTCACCAAGGCTGGACTTGACCCGGACACGGAATTCGAGTGGCTAGCCGCCGAGGTCTACAGCGGCCACCGTTCGGACGCCCAGCGCCGGGTGAACCGGGCGCTTGACCTGGCCTACGAGGCGGCTTGCGACAGGCGAGAAAGGGATATGTTTGAGAGCATGGGGAATGCGGCATAACAGCCTGCCCGGAGCTTATCCGGGCAACCACCAACGATAGTTTTACCCGCCAAGGATGGCTCTTTTTAAGGGAGACGAAGGTTCCACCCATGAAAAACGTCATTTACGAAGCGGTCATCGTCCCGGCCGACAAATCCGGGGACGACATCGCGGCAAAAATAATTCTCACAGAGGAAGCCAACGGCTACGCCCTCTTCTTTTCCGATCATGAGGGCGGCTGCGTGGTCCTCCAATGGTTCAACTCTTACGAGCGCAACACCGCCATCGAACAGGCTGTGAAAACAGCCGCGTCGATGAAGCAAAAGAACAATCATGAATCAAATGGCTAAAGCATCAAATTGGAGACGAACATGAATCACACGATTAAACAAGTCCGCACCCCGGAAGAGTCGCGCCAGCGGCAGAGAGACGCGAGAAAGCGGTTACAACAGAACTGGACGCGCGTGCTCGATAGCGCACAGACGGAGATCGAAGACGAGCCGATGGAATGCAACGCGCCGCGGCAGATTCCGCACGCATGGCAGCACCTAGACTGATGCGACAGTTCGCCGGATTTCTCGCCGAGCTCGCCGGGTGGATGCTGTTCTGCGTAGCGCTGGCAGCTGTGGTGTGCGGTGCGGTGTGGTCTGGTTGGAAAGATGAGGAGTGGTATTGATGTGCAGGCTAAAAGACGCGCTGATTATCGATCAGCAGATGGAGCCGACGCCCGAGGACGAGGGGCTATTCGAACTGGGCTGCGGTGTGGAGTGTCCTGAAATGGACGAGAACAGTATATACGAGGCGATGATAAATGAACCAGAATTTACGCCCTTTTAGCGCAAGCGAGAGCTTGAAAGAACTCGCTTCAGCCTTTGCTAAGGCTCAAGCAGAAATCGAAGGTGCGACGGCTGATAAGCAGAATCCGCATTTCCGCAGCCGCTATGCAGACCTCGGGAATGTTGTAGATGCTATCAAGCCGGCCATTACAAAGCACGGACTGAGTTTCGTTCAGGTAAGTCATAACGACGAATCTGCGGCATGTATAGAAACCATTATTCTGCATTCGTCCGGCGAATGGCTGTCATGCGGGTGTGTCTCGGTTCCAGTGTCCAAGCATGACGCTCAGGGTTATGGATCGGCACTCACATATGCACGTCGGTATAGTCTGGCCGCTGCGTTCGGAGTTGCGCCGGAAGACGACGACGGCAACGCAGCCGCAAAAAATGCTCCGCCCAAACATGCGTTCGCCCCGCTCAGCGAGCAACAGGTTGTCGAAATAGCGGCGTTGGCTGATGAGGTTGGTGTATCGCTGGACAAAATACTTGCGTTCTGCAAGGCGCGAACATTCGCCGAGGTTCCGGCGACGGCTTACCAGCGCATCATCAACAAGCTCGAGCAATCCAGAAAGGTGGCGGCATGAAGGGTCTACCGACTTTACGCGAACTCACGCAGCAGCAGATCGAGCTGCTGAACATGGCCGACGTGCCGGAAGACGTGTTGCGCGACACGCTCGAAGGGCTGGAAGGCGCGATCACGGCAAAATCGGAGAACATAGTTGCCGTCATCAACCGGCTGGAATCCGACGCCGAGGCGTGCAGGGCCGAGGAAAAACGCCTGGCAGAACTCAGGCGCTCGCGAGAGTCGCATGCAAAGAGGCTGCGGGAATACCTCAAGTTCAACATGGAGCGTCTGAATCTTGAGTTGATCGAGTGCCCGCTGTTCAAGATTGCGATCAAGAGCAATCCGCCTGCGGTCAAGATAGAGGACGAAAGCCGGATTCCGCTCAATTACACGCGGGTTCCCGATCCCGAGATCGACAAGGCCGCAATCAAGCGCGATCTGCTCGCCGGTAAATCCGTGCCGGGGGCGGTGCTGGAGAGCGGGACGAGGGTTGAGATTAAATGAAACTGAAAGCTGAAATGGAGCATTTCAACCAACTGACACCGGCGGAAGCCGAGCGGCTTGCGCTGCTGGCCGAAGAATGCGGCGAGGTGGTGCAGGCGATAGGCAAGGTGCTGCGCCACGGATTTGAGAGCACGCACCCTGACGGTGGGCCGACCAACCGTGAGGCGCTTGAGCGCGAATGCGGCGACGTGTACCACGCGATTTGGCGCCTGATCGGCGCGGGCGATATTGACGGGAACGGCATGTCGAAGCGGGCCGACGACAAGGCCAAAAGCGTTGTGCGCTACCTGCACCACCAAGGGCATAACGCCTGAATTAAGCCGCGCCGCAGGCGTCGGCTTGAATGAATAGTTAGGCGGCGAACCCGCCGAAGGAGAGACAGAAATGGCAGTTGCACAAGAGAACAGAATCCGCAAGCGGATGATTGAAGAGGGCCAGCGGAGGTGCGATGTCATGCGGGAAATAGAGGCCGCACACATGATTCGCGCCCCCAGGAAACCCTCCGTCCCGCCGCCGGCAGCAGCGCGACGGCGCGACGTGCGCAGATGGATGCAGCACAACGCGGCTGACTACACCACCGCGACCGAACTTGCCGAGGCGGCAAATGCAGTTTTCAGGCTGCCAGATGGAGGTTTGGACAGCGAAACACACTGGGTGTGGGACGAGGCCGCAGAAGCAATTGACGCCACCTAACGACCAGGCTAAAGCGCAGCCGTAGGCTGTCGCATTTGAGCGCCTTGTTAGGACATAAAAATGGACGATCAAGCAGTGAAAGCGGCAATCCGCTCTGTGAAGGCCGTATACCCCAATGCATTCGCGGAGCGGTGCGCCAATGGCGGATGTGTTATCCGACAATCCTTGCAGCGCGGCATAGTCATCGGCTACGTATCGCCAGGTGACCATATCGCCGCCTGGCTTGACGCTGCTAGGCGAATAAGTGAGGGGCATAACGCAGAGCTAAACGGCGCCCGCAGGGCGTCCGATTTGAGCGCCGAGTTAGGCGTAGAGGATTGACCATGAATGCAGAACAGAAAATTGCCCGCGAACTGGCAGAAAAGATAGCCGACGACCGGGCGCACCGAATAGCCAGCATTGCGGCGGAAGAACTGATTCGCTGCGAAGGCGAGGCCACCAGCGGAATCGACGAGTTTGCGATACCGCAGTGCCAGGCCGATGACCACATGCGCGAGTGCATTGCGCACCTGTGCTGGCATGGCGAGGCAGTGAGCCACGAGACAGACGACGGATACATCGTCGTCAATCTCGGCGATTACACGCTGGCGTCGCTGGCATGACGCCTAACGCTCCGCATAAGCCGCGAAGCGAAGCGGAGTCGGCTTGATGCGGTTGTTAGGCGATATTCATGTGATTCCGAGAGACGACTTCCGGGACCACGAAGAAACCGAGCATTGTTGGTGCAGGCCGCGACGAGACGACGAAGAGCCGCGGGTTGTAATTCACAACGCGCTTGACGGTAGAGAGGGCTACGAGAATGGGCGAAAACAGCATTGATGCGGTAGCAGAAGCGTACGGATGGCTGTGGCATATCGTAAGCAGCGACAAACGGCTGCTTAAGGCGCGGCATTTGCTCCGCGATTTGTTGGATGCAGATCAGCGGCATTGGGGTATTAGCAAAGCCAAAGAAGAGGGGGCGCGGACAAGTGAGGGAGAGATTCTGCATAGCGCCTACGCAGGGTTAGGTGGCTTTTTGGCAGGGAATGGCAAACCCGACTTGCTATTGAGCAACCTGCGCACGATTGGGACGCACCATTGCGACCAGACTGTGGGCGAAGAGGCCGCCCAGGAGATTGAGCGGCTGCGCGAGGCGAACGCCGAAATGCAAAAGCAAATAGCCCGCGCATGGAACGACGGCTTTGATTTCGCCATGAAGGGGTGTGGATGGCAGGAAGGCGAAGACCCGAGCACAGAAGGGCTGTATGTGGTCCGCGACAGCAACGGCAACATTGAGGTCGGCATGTGGTATGCAAAAACCACGAGCGGACAGCCTGCCGAATGGAGTAAGGAGTTCAGAGACGTGGATCGGGATAACATCGTGGCGTGGATGATGGTGCCACCTAACTTAGATTTAGACACCACTTTAGGCGCCTAATCCTGTAACAGCCGACAAATACACCCGCCACGGATGGCGCTCTTCACATCATTGAAGCATAAAGGGGGAGGCGTGATATCAAATTCTTTTGAGGAAACCGCAACACATCAAATGAGCATGGAATGGAAAGGGGATTCCCTTGGCAACCTGCTGCGCACCATGCGTAAAGCATCAGGGTATTCATTGTCCAGGGCTGCGCAAGAAATCGGATGCACAAAGAGTTTCTTGCATGAACTGGAGCATAACAAAGCCGAACCGTCATTTCGGATGGCGATAAAGATTTCGATGGCGTATGACCTGCCTTTGCGAACGATGGCCCTTTCAATGAGGCCGATTCATGACGCCTAACGGAGATTGACGCCGAACTCGATGCCGGAAGGTTTATTCAGGATGTAGCGAGACTTAACGGGATCGTTGAATTCACGCTTCGTAAGCCGAATCTAATTGAAAGATTAAAAACCCTAATAATATGAATACCTCTGAATTCCTAGCTCAAAAATTCGGATCGCCCATCCTGACATCGGATGAGGTTGCACAGATTCTGCGAGTTAAGGTAAAGACGTTCCAGAACGGATTATCAGACGGTCGTTACCCTATCAAATCATGGCGGAGAGGGTTTTTCCACGTTGACGATGTGGCCAGATTTATCGATGGCCAATCTTCGGCAGCAAATCAGCCGGACGTAGTTGGACGTAGCGCTTCAGCATCCGCCAGTCGGCGTGACCAGAAATGAGCGCGACTTCCTGGATCTGCAACCCCATTTCGAAGAAACGCGAGATACCCTCATGCCTGAAATCGTGCAAATGGAGATCGATGATACCGGCGCGAGCGCACGCCCTGCTGACCGCTTGTGTGATCGAGTCCGGCTTATGCCCAATCAACCGCCCGTCGAGCCTTGTCGGTAGCGCGTGGATGGCGTTCAGCGCCCGCGGCGTAAGGGGTATCGTTCGGGCTTTTTGCGTCTTGGTCTCCGGAATCAGTAGAGTCGAGCCTTTCAGATGCTCGCGCCTCGCTTTGCACAACTCTTCCCGGCGCATGGCGGTTTCGATCAGGATGATGACAATCTGCCGCATGATGGGGCCGAGCGCCGCCAACAGACGCTCTTCCTCGCCCGGCTGTAATCGCCTGTCCCGCTCGTCGTTCACGGCCAGGGTGCGCGTGAACTTGAGTGCCCCGCGAGCGATTACAACAGGATTGCCGCGCGGAAGATGAATGCCGAGCACGCTGACCGCCGCGTTCATGGCGTCAGACAGGGTGCCCAAATCTTTCTTGATCGTGTCACCCGAGACGCCATCGGCTTTCCGCGCATCCACGTAGGCAATAATACGTTCTGGCGTCAACGTCGCCAGTGTGCACGTGCGCAATTCCGGATGATGGGACAAAATCTTGATTCGGCTTTTTTCGCGCTTCTGAGCCGTGTCCGCTTTCCTCGGCGTGATGGTTTTCTTGTACCAGTCCAAGTGGTCTTTGAGCGTGCGCGACTCCGCGCCCGAGAGATCGCGGAATGTGCCGGACCGGATTTGATCCTCGGTTTTGGTCGCCCATTGCGAAGCCTGGGCTTTCGTGCGGAAAGTCTTTGAGACGGGCTTGTGCCCTTTCAGTCGGACTTGTGCACGCCAGTGGCCGGAGGGGAGTTGTTTTATAGTCGCCATGCGGCGCATTTTGCCGCGAAGGGACGTATAATGGAACTACCGTGGAATTATAGCGTTGTGCTCATAGTGTGCACGAGACGCAAAAACAGGCTCCGCCCCGGTAGCTCAGTAGGATAGAGCGTCCCCCTCCTAAAGTGACGTTAGGTTTGCATAAGGAACTGAAATGGAACAAAAAACACAGATAAATCAATCACAAAACTCCTGTTTGTTCCACTTTGATTCCCGCGATTTAATCCTGTTTCCTGTGCACGCTGTGCATGTAGTGTGCACGTGTTTTGCGAGAGCGAAGAGACGTGAGTGAGGTTAGCGAAGTGAGTGAGTAAATGTCATGGCTGCGTTTGAGTTTGCCGGACTTACGGAAAAATGGAATCGTCGAGCCAATGTCACGCGCCAAGGAAACCTGACTCCACGAGTCAAGCAAACGAGCGCCAGGGATGAACCCTGAAAATTCTCGCCGCGATTGGCGGAACCTCGTCCGGTTTGGCCGTCTTGTAGGCGCTCAATTTCCAACCGACACGGACATGCAATCCGCGACCGGTTGAGCCGTACCTCAATTCAAGGGCATAATCCCAGGCCCACCCCATGCGATTCGAGACCAATTTGTTGCCGTCACCAAAATGGTATTCCCAATGCTGGACCGTCTGCGTGATCGGCACGCCGACAGCCTTAGAGAATCCAGCCGTGGGATTCCGCCATGCAAGCCAAATCCAGCGATAGCGGTATTCGCGGTTGCGTCCGTTGGTCTTGCGTGGCCAGATTGGATTCCTGCCGCCGAGGTCTCCATTGATTCCGGCGTCCGGATTATCCCAAGGCCAGAATAACCGTGGCATGTGCTCGTCTTCAGGACCGCAAAACAGCAAACCGATCGCCACCATGGGGAAACCGAGCAGGTAAAGCGGCAGCCATAAAAAAAGCGCCATGGCGGCGCTTATCAGGATATGTATGACGAACATGCTACGTCCCAGCAGGAAAACCAGGGTGCGCCGGTAGCTCGGCCGGAATAACGTCCGGCTTAGGCTGCGAAAGGATCGCCCGGAGCGCTTTTCGATAGTCGGTGAACGCCACCACGTCGGGCGCATTGATGGCCGTCGCACCAGTAGCCACTGCCTCGGCGATGCGCTCCATGGTGACACTGGTTTTTGTGAGCGCAGCCAATGCCTGCCGCTGATATTCTGACCATCGCCAGCCGTCATCCTCCACCCAATTAGAGCCGTCGTGCCGCCATTTGCCGGGTTCAAGGCTAAAGTCATCCGGAACATCCATGGCAATGTCGCCGGGTTCGTTCGCCGATATAAAACCGTGCGCCTTGAGTACGCGCGAGACCGGATCAATTAATGCTTTTCTCATCACTCGCCGCCGTTCGGTATGGTAAATCCTAATACATGAACGGCTAATTTCCGTTGTGATATATTTGAAGGGTTAAGTTCATTTGTGAACAAATAAAATAGGTTCTGCCCAACGTTCGGGACAAATCCGCTAGTTGCATTCCATTCCGTCCACGATGCGGCTGAATTATGAACAATAGCTATTATAAATGATAATCCAGTCGCTACCCGAATTTCTGCAATGCTGGCCGCGCCTCCGTTAGCATTGGTTGCTAATCCAGCATTTATATTGATTAAAGCTGATAGCGCATTAGGTGGAATTGCAGATGTTAAGCTGAGACTTCCCTCTGATATTCCGACACCGGAGCTATCAAGCAATCGAACAGCATTATCATAAAAAACTATACTGCCCTTTATTCTTGCCCCCTTCAGCGCCCCACCAGAATCGAGATAATTAACACCTGCATACGCCCAATGTGTGTAACCGCTCGGCAGATTAGGCCCTGTAGGAGGAGCAATAGGGCTTGAGATCGTCGCTAGCGTCGTGCCGTTCCAAATCCAATAGAAATGGACCCAACTTGGTTTAAAGAACGTGCCAGCCCGGTCTCGCCCGTTGGCGGCGGGGCCTGCGGTAGAGATGTTGTTCGTGATCGCGGCGCCTGGGTTCGCTATCGTGAAGCAGTGCCCTGTCGTCGGATTGCGGAGCGTGATGTAATCGGCATCTAGGTCGAATTGGGTATTCGGCGTGCTGGAGTTGTTCTTGCAGTCGCAGCCGACGACGCGCGGGGCGGAGTTTAGATTTAAGGGGTTGCCCGTGACCGGAGGACCGACCCAAACGGCGGAGAGGCCGGCATCGAGAGCGCCTGAATCCTCCAGCGTGACGTTGACGGTCGTTGTGTTTGTGGCAAACGAACTGGAATTGATGTAGCCGTAATAGGTGCCGCCTGTAACGACGACCTTGACGCGCCGCCCGGCGTGATAGATGCTGGTTTGGTCCGTGCTCGGGGTGCCTATGGTGAACGTATCGGCATCCGAATAGGTGTAGGTGTGGCCATAATCGAACCACGGCGAATCCTCGAATGCCTGACGAACAGCCGCCTGAATTTCACGGAGATTGTCGTCTAGGTTGGTTGAAATCGAAGTTGAGCCGGTCGGCTTGTTGTTTGACGCGGTTGTGCTCCAGTCCTTAATATCTGATTCAACGTCTGCGGCCATACTGTTTCCCGACAATAAAAAAGCCCGCACGAGGCGGGCGAAGGAAAGGAAAATGAGAAAAATGATGCTTGTTTGCGTGCTTTTATCCGGCTGTGCTTACAATCCGAACTGGGCGCGTGAGATCGCGACAGACCCCGCGTTTCAGACCGGCATGGGCCTGATGCAATATCAGAACTGGCTTGATCGGGATGCGGCCTATATCAACTACATGAATCAGCCTACGATCTGCCAGGAACTTCCGAACGGCATGGTGATGTGCCAGTGAGCGTATTTATTGCCGCCGCTTTACGGCCATTCATCGCTCTTCTTCTCCTGTTTATTGCGGCGATTATCGCTCGAAAAATCATTGAGCCTTTAATCCCGGAAGGCAGAATCAAGCGACTATTGTTCAAGCGCATAGGGTAAGGCCGCTCCAGCGTTGATCGCCGATTGACGCAACAACCCGGAAACTGTCGGGTTAATCTGAGCGCCGCCCAATAACCCACGAGAGAAATACGCCTGACCGGCTGGAGAATTGATAAGCGCTTGTACCGGCAGTGAAATTCCGCCGATGCCGCTTTGCAAAGCCACAAACGGCGATTCGAGCAGTTTTTGATAGAGCGTCCTTTGCGCCGTGCCAGAATTCGGCAGCGACTCTTTTACGAACCCTTGGCCAATTCTGGCGAGATTATCCAAGTCGCGGTCAAGCAGACCAGGGACGCCATAAATAAACCCCTCCTTGTTCGCCCGCGTCATGGCGCTCGCCAATTTCGCAGGACTGATATTGCCGGCCACGGCATCCGCCGAGGTTGGCGTAAATGCTGGCTCTATGGCTCTCATATTGGCCCATTGACGCCGTGCGATATCCCAGGTCGCCGCATCTTCAGGCGAGATCGAGCGCCGCGCCGCATTGTCAAATGCGTTTCGGATTTCCTTAAGAGCGCCCCCTAAGTCTGAATTCGACTTGTAGGCATCTTTCGACGCTTTCGTCAGTGTCGAGCGTATTTTCTGATATTCGGATCCGGGGACATTCCCTTTCGACGCCGTTTCAATGGCCTTATTCAGCGCCCGCTTAATCGACGGTGACGAAAACTCGTTGACCTGCGATTCTACATTGATCAGGTCGTCCAGGAACTGATCATCAAATTTGACTGAATTCCGGGATGAAACATCTTTGAACTGACGGCCAATTCTCGCCCGTGCGCTGCCCAAAACGTCCTGAGTTGCAACATCGGCATCTTTGCCGATAGTCTTCAATACGGCCCGGTTGAATTGTTGCCGTTGCGCTTCCTTTAACGCCAGGTTTCGATCCGATGTGAACGGCAGGTCATCAAGCGCCGAATCGATCCACTTTAAAGGCTTGCTGCCGGTTTTTTGAGCGGCATTCAGCTTAATGCCGTATTCATTCTCGGCAAGATCGGCAAGGCGTTGCATCTCGGGTGAAAGCTTGCTTTGTACGGGGCGAATTGCACGCGAGATACCGGAGGCAAGCGCCTTTCCAGCCAATCCGCCGCCTGCTCCCATAACCATGTTCTGCGCAACGCTTTCACCCGTCTGAGTCGGTTCAAGCGCCCCCATGCCTGCGCCAATCAAGGCAGAACCGGCCCATGTCTGACCGCCTGGTATCGCCGCCGCAGGGAGCATAGAAACGGTTTTGCCGATAACGCTTCCGGTCGCTCCTGCTCCACTATTCAAAAGCGCCTTGTCGATCTTGGCCGCTTCGTCGATCTCTTCCTGAGAGACCAAGCCTAACCGCTGTCCTATGCCGCGCCCTACAGAGTACATGCCTTGCCCGATACCGGCTAGAACCTTCTCGGCGGCACTCATGCCCTCGGTCGGGTCATATTTCGGCGCACCGATTTTGCTGATTGCTCCCTTGATCTGATCAGGCCCCCAATCGTCGGGAACCTCCAGGATATCGCCGTTTGGCAGTTCGACTTCAGCCATGATTTATTCCACCAATTCAGGTTCACCCTTGGAATTGATACGCCAGCGTTTCGGCTTTTGCCGCCTCATGGCGCCTTCAATGTTGGCTCTATCCTCGGGAGGTAGCATATCCAACTCCTGAGGCGTCAACGGTCTCTGAAAGTCGAGCGATATTCCAGGCTGCTTATCGATGTATTTCCGTGCAATACGCCGTACTTCCGAGATGGCCGCAAGTTTTTCTTCAGCCGGGAGCGTAGGATCGCCAATCTTGCCGGCCATTTCCTGATACAGCCGCACATCATGGTCGGATTGCGGCCCTTCCATGCGCGGCATTTTTGACACCAACTGACCGGAAAGAACCTTAAGCTGTGCCGCCGCTTGAGCGCCCGGCGTTGATAGCCCGACAATCCGCCCTAGAGCATCCACGCCCGCACCAACGCCGCTGCCGGTTGACGACTTAATGAGGTCGTCCACGGATGGATCAAGCAGGTCAATAACCGATTGTTGAGATAACGCCTGTTTCCCTTGCTGCGTCACCATTTCGGCTTGTCCCTTGCCGAGATCTTTCTGATAGGCCGCACCGACATCGATTTGAGCCTCGGCCTGCTTTGCCGGAATCGCCGCCATCGATTCAGCACCCTTGATCTGCGCCGCATTGCTAGCCTTGATATCGGCCCAGTTCGGGATCGGCGCTACGCCCTCGGGTCCGCCTCTCATGCCTTGCGTTAGCTGCGCGGTCGGCGTGGGCGCGATGGGATAAGAGCGTACAACTTCACCCGTCATCGGATTTGCGAATGAATACTGGTTCCCCTGGTTAAACGGGATCAGCGGACGAATGCCCGGATATTTCTTCGCCGCCTCGGCCTTGGCTTCGGCCTCCATCATGATGCGTTGTCGCCGCGCATCGGGCGACAACGCCGCCGCTTGCGCGTCCCGCATCCTTTGAAGCGCCTGCAACTGCTGCGCCTGCTGGTACTGCTGCGCTCCGCTCAAAAGCCCGCGCCCAATCGCCCCTGGCCCGGTATTCTGAGACAGCAAACCAACGCCAAGATGAAACATGGGGTCATTCATGACCCCGGCTAATCTGTCGGTCAATCCGGCCATGATTAACGCCCTTGATTGTTCAACCAATTGGACATGTGCGTTCGATACGCATCAACGTCCAGGCTACCAGAATTGAATAGCGCGTCACGCTGTGCGTTAGGCCCTGCTAGAATCGCAGCCGCCCGCTGTTCTTGCGGCAAGCTGTTCATAAGGTGCCAATTCGCAGCCGCTCGGCGTGTCAAATAATCTTGAACCGCATTCTGACCTAGTTGCATCGCCTCGACAAGAGTGCGCGGCCCCATGTATGCCGGAACAGGTTGAACAGGTTGGTTCATTTCCTGCTGCCGTTGATACTGCAATGCGAGACGCGGGATTTCGGCATTCATCGTTTGCAGGCGCGAAAACTCGCCACCCAAATTGCGGCTGCCGCCACCGCCGAGCAACCCCATACCTGTCCCTTGACTCAGCAATCCGGCGTTCGGGAATGGATAATTCATGCTCAATACCGCCTCAATCGGCTTGTTGAACGAGAGGGAACCATGGTCGGGCGCCTGCGCCCACTGTAGAGCGCGAAACGATCATCCAGCATTGGCGGCAATGGCTGAGGAGGCGGCAATGGCTGCGCAGGCTGTTGCTCGTCCTCCTTGCTCAAGAGGCCGCGCGCGTCGTTTGCCGCGCTAAGTACGTCCTTGGTCGTCCCCAAAAGGCCCGGAGAGAGATTAGAAGCCGATAGGCCGGTTCCAAGCTGCGACGTATTGGCCAACGCCTGCATTGTCAACGATTTCGGCAGGGTTGCGCCCGCCGCCGCGCCCGCCGAAGCTGGTAATGCCGTCATGCCAAGCCCTGACGAACCGCCCAACAAACCGCTACTCAATCCGCCTGTCGTGAGCGATGCCGGGATCGCCGATCCTGCCGCCGCTCCAGCGCCCGCCCCCAATGCGCCGCCCGTTCCAGCCGCGCCCAGGCTGGATAGCCCTACGGCAGACGGGGCGAGAGCGCCCGCCGTGCCACCCGCCAGCGCACCCATTCCAGCGCCCGTGCCGATACCCGCCGCCGTTGCGCCTGCGGCTCCTGCTCCCGCGGCGCCAGCCGCGCCGAGTCCCGCCGCCGTTCCTGCCCCGGCTGCGCCTGCGGCTCCTGCCGTGCCTGCTGCGGCCCCGCCATAAGACGCAAGACTTGCCAAAGCCGATCCAAAGCTAATCCAACTCATGACCCAGCCTCCAAGAGTTTCAGGACATCATGCGGCAATTCTTCATAAGTGTCGCACACCAGTTCCGCCTCCAGTTTGGCGAGATCGGTTTCGTGGATCGCGTGATAACAGGTGAATACCGTATCCGTCTCGGCATAGCCGATCCGTTTGACGCCCGGTTTTGAAACGAACGTATGGGGGGCCTCGAACACGCCGCCGCCGAACTCGGACTGAATGTGAATGCGCCCCTTGGAGATCGTGCACAAATGCTCGGTCTTGTGAATCTTCCCGGTCAGCACGTGGCCTGCGGGAATATGCAGTTCCCGAGCGTACAGCCCCGGCGCGAAGTAATGAATCACCTTAAATTCGACTTGCGGAGCTTGGGCAATCAGCCGCTCGGCTTCGAGGATTTTGTCGCGCGACGGAGCTTTGTCATCGTCAACAGGAATCAGGTTCATCCGAACGCCCCCAACAAGCCGCCCAGGGCCGCGCCGATGCCTTGTCCGTAGCCGCTACCGCCGCTCAATGAGTTGCCCATAGAGTACCCAGCCATCGCGCCGCCCAAGGCCCCCGCCGTCCGGTTCGGTCGGTAGAGGTTCGGCTGTCTCACCGTGGACTGGCTACCTCCGCCCATCGCCCGGTTCAACAATACGCTGTAGAGATCCAGCATTTCACGCGGGTATTCTTGCGCGTTAAACCAGTCCTCGTACTGCGCGTTGAGGATGTCCTGCTCGTTCTCGCGGATAATGTCGCCCACGCTCAAGGCCCGGTCGATGTCGGCATAATCGGTCTCGGCCAGTTGTGGCGCAAATTGCATGGCCGACAACTGGTTGCCGCGTTCCTGCTGATAGCCGCCGTAT
>LAHT01000544.1_pt1 | contig 13781 bp, 6 predicted proteins | sample 329671 | NCBI WGS metagenome assembly LAHT01 (sample SAMN03275702, study PRJNA271635) | activated sludge metagenome | isolation source: Sample C-4 Sludge from methanogenic chamber (fourth chamber) of Anaerobic... | reverse complement strand
GCAGCGATCCATTTCTCTTCATGGAGGTGCCGCTGCTCTTCGAGGCCGGAATGCAGCATTGTTTCGATTACATTGTGCTGGTGCGCGCCAACCGCGACGTCCGCCTGAAACGGCTGCTCAAAAAAGGCGGCGAAACCCGCGAGCAGATCGAAGCCAGAATGGACGCCCAGATCGAGGACCTGGAGAAGATCCCCCTCTGCAACCTGCTGATCGAGAACAACGGCGGCAGGGCCGCTCTCAAGGCCAGCGTGAAGGATTTCATCGCCCGGCTCGGTTCCATCCGCCACAAGGACAAGCTCTCCTTCTCCAGCTGAACCGCGTCCTGGCGTTGGGCCATGCTGGAGTCGAGCGAGCCACCAGCATCGACTACAGCAGAGGCATTTCCAACGCGGCTGCCTGGGAAGCGTCTCCTCCGGCCGCTGTGGCGACCAGATGTCGCCACCCCAATCCTCCAGCGGGGCGGGAGTAGGGGCGCTCGCCTGAGCGTGGATGTCGGGCCAAAGTCCGGCTAATGCCCAGGCAATGGCTGGATCGGCCCATAACCCGGGCATGGCTTGGGGATAAGCGGAGCATTGAAGGGCGGGAAGGGGGGCAACAAAGCAAGGGGGTAAATTCACAAATTCACAAACCCGGCAAAAACCTTGTGAATCCTTTTTTTCCTTTACTGATCAGCATTACAGGCTATTCTTTCACAAAAAACAGCTACTCCACTCCCGCCCGGAGTCCGATGCAGCATACACTGCTACAATCTCATAACCATATATCATATAATAATATAAGTATATTATATAGTATATAGTAATATATTTTATATATAGATTAATATAGAGGATAGGGATCCTTTTCCGGAGAGGAAGGAGTCCCGATATTTTGTGAAAGAATGGCTTCAAACCAAGTAGCAGAGCGGGTATATAAATTCACAACCTTGTTTTCTGTATTGTGAAGAAACTGGTTTGTTTAAGGAAAGATCGCAGTGAATAAAATCGGCCAAACCGTGTTCATCACACGAACAAACGAAGCGGGGAGGTTTGGCCCCACCCCGCTGATCGCCTCCATATCGATGAGGCTGGGGATGCGCTTGTTGTGTTCCCGCTTTTTTATGTGGTGGGTAATGAGCAGGGTTGTAGGCAGCCCTTTGACATGGTACTTGTTCGCCAACAATTCCACCAGTTTGCTCTCTCCGGCCTGGCTGTCGTCCTTGCTCCCGCGTCGCTCGATGGAAACATGGTTCGACGCCAGCTGCAAAAAGGGGACCACGCGGAAAGCGAGTCCCCTTGTCAATTGGAGTGAGTTGGGCTCAGATGAGGCCCTGATCCATCATGGCGTTTGCCACCTTGATGAATCCGGCGATGTTGGCGCCCTGCACGTAGTTCGTGAATTCGCCTTCCTTGCCATAGTTCACGCACTGGGCGTGGATGGCCTTCATGATGCCTTTGAGCTTTTCATCCACCTCCTCGCGGGTCCAGGAGATGCGCATGGAGTTTTGGGTCATTTCCAGTCCCGAGGTGGAGACGCCGCCGGCGTTGGCCGCTTTGCCTGGTCCGTAGAGGATCTTGGCGCCGAGGAACACTTCCACGCCCTCGAGGGTGGTGGGCATGTTGGCTCCCTCTGAAACGCAGATACAGCCGTTTTTGATGAGGGTTTTAGCCTCTTCGCCGTTGATTTCGTTCTGGGTGGCGCAGGGCAGGGCGATCTGGCCCGGTATCGACCAGGGGCGCTGGCCTTCATAATACTTCACGCCAAACTCATCCGCGTATTCCTGGATGCGGCCACGGCGAATGTTTTTGAGCTCCATCAGGAAATCCCATTTTTCGCCTTTGATGCCGTCCGGATCGTGGATGAAGCCGTCGGAATCGGAGGCGGTGACGGGGATCCCGCCCAGTTGGTTCACTTTCTGGATGGCATACTGGGCCACATTTCCGGAGCCGGAGATGAGCACGGTTTTGCCTTCGATGGATTCACCCTTGGTCTTGAGCATTTCATCGGCGAAGTAAACGTTGCCGTAGCCCGTGGCTTCCGGCCGGACGAGGCTGCCGCCCCATTCCAGGCCTTTGCCGGTGAGCACGCAGGTGAACTCGTTGGTGATCTTTTTGAACATTCCATACATGAAACCGATCTCGCGTTTTCCCACGCCGATGTCGCCGGCGGGGACGTCCGTGAACTGGCCGATGTGGCGGTAGAGCTCCAGCATGAAGGAATGGCAGAAACGCTGCACCTCTTCGTCGGAACGGCCGCGGGGATTGAAGTCGGAACCGCCCTTGGCGCCTCCCATGGGGAGGGTGGTGAGGCTGTTTTTGAAGACCTGCTCGAAGCCCAGGAATTTGAGGATGCCGAGGTTGACGCTGGGGTGGAAGCGTATGCCGCCTTTGTAAGGGCCGATGGCGCTGTTGAATTCGATGCGGTAGCCGCGGTTGACCATCACTTCACCGGTGTCGGTTTGCCAGGGCACGCGGAAGATGATGATGCGTTCAGGTTCCACGATCCTGTCCAGGATCCTGGCTTTGCGGTATTGAGGATTGGAATCGTAGACGTCCCAGATCGTTTCCACCACTTCGGTGACGGCCTGGATGAATTCGGGCTGGTCAGCGTTTTTGGCAGAAACCTGATGCAGAAATTCGTGTTTTGTCATCAGTTATACCTCCATGGTATGGATTTAAACACGGTATGGCCAAAAATATCCACTGCCCCAGAGTGGCTGAAAAGGCTCGGAATATTTGTTACTTTCACCTTCAGCCTTGAAGAGGCACATATGATCACTTTATTATCACGGCGTTCTTTCCGTCAAATAAAAATTGCAGATTGCGGGGAGTTTTTTTCACCAGGAAGTATTTCCCCGCGTCCAGAGTTTCAAGCCCCAGCAGCCAATCCCAATCCAGAAAGTCTTTCGCGGCCTTGTCCCAGACGGTGAGGTAGCCGACGTTCATGGAGAAGAGGTTGTGGAAGAAATGAGAGCCGTGGGAAGCCTCGATGGACATGTTGGGCAACACCACCTCCACGATGATCTGGGCGTTGCAGATCTGGCTCCAGTTCACCGGGATGCCCAGGAAGCGGTCGCTCGAGCCCCAGCGTCCGGGCCCGATCAGCACGTATTTGATGCCCTGTTCCCGCATCCTTTGGTTGAGGGCGTCCAGTTCGGAGGCCATCTCCTCCGTTTTCACGATGTCAAAACGCTCCGGGGGCAGGAAGATCACCGTGTCCAACTCCTCCACGATGTCACTGCCCAGGGCATAGGAGGAATAGACGATCAATTCGTCCTTTTTGGCGGCGTAGTTTTCCAGCGATTGGGAATAGTGGTGGATGTTCACGGCGATGGGGCGCACCTGGAGGAGGTGGAACGCGGCCAGACCTGAACCCGGATCGACGTCGAAGGCGAATTCCATCTCGATCTCGCAGCCCAGCACCTCGCGGCCGAGCAGCAACAGGTCCCGGATGACGGGAGCCAGGGGATATTCCGCGTAGTGCAGAAGTTTGCGGTAGGTGATCACCCTCGGGCCAGTAATGTGGCGCCCATCCTTGAATTCGCGGTTTTCATAGTCCCAGACCGAGGAGAGCAGGCTGAGGTCTGTTTCGCAGAGTTTCTGGTTGACCCGCACCCTGGCGAGGGAGGCGTTTTCGCCACTGGCGAGGTCGAACTGGGTGAGACTGGGCTGGATGGTGTAGAAATGGCGTTGCGCGGCCTCCACGATGTCGATGGCCTGAAACATGTCCCGGTTTGGGAAACGGGGGCAAAAAGCGAAGGTGCGTTCGCGCTCCACGGCGGTTTTGCCCAGCCCGGTGGAAAGGGTTACCACCCCGTCTTCGTGAGACATGTTGGTGCCGGGGTAAAAGTTGTAGGACTGGGCGACTCCGGAGACGAGCGGATAGAAATATTCCCCATGACGCGAGCCGGCCACCTTCTGGATGATCACGGCCATCTTTTCCTCACGGGCGGGGATGTGCAGCTTTTCGCGGTAGATGCGGGCGGATCTCAGATAGAGCGACGACCAGACCAGTTTGATGGCCTGGGTGAGCTGTTCCAGGCGAATGGAGGGATCCGGATGGCTGTTGGGGATGAGAAAGGTGCGGAAGACCCCGGCGAAGGGATTGGCGATGGAATCCTCCATCACGGAGGAGGACCTCACCGCGAGGGGAAAGGCGCCCTGGGCGATGATCTGCTCGAGCACCGAGACCGCAGACGCGGGGAGGCGGCAAGCGAGGAAGAGTTGGTCCACCTCCTCGTCCGACAGGCTTTCTTCCTCCGGGATCCCCTTCAAAGCAGGGTTGGCGGCCAGAAAATCGTCGAAAACGCCGGTGGCCAGGACGGCGGCGACAGGCACGCTGATCTGCACTTCGGGGTATTTTTCGCAGATGTTGCTGTAACGGTTGAGCACCACATTCAGAAAGGCCAGGCCGCGGCCCTTGCCGCCGATGGAGTCGTCGCCCACCTTGTAGATGAGGTTGAGGTGGAAGTCGCTTTCCTCGTTCCAATCCTGGATCTTTTCGCGGCGGCGGTAGGAGATCAGCGATCCAAAGGCTTCCGTCAGGCGCTCGCGGAGAACGTGGACCGCGTTGATATCGCGGAATTTGTGCACATACTTGGCCAGCGCCAGTTCCGCGTGGGTGCGCAGCCAGTTGTAGACATGGCCGTTTTGATAGTGGAAAAGCAGGCTTTCATCGGGGATCTGGGCGATCTGCCTGGCCAGCCCGATCAGGGATTCCGCTTCGGCGATCTCGGTCTGGTCGGGCAGGCGGAAGATGAACTTGCCAAAGCCGATCTCTTGTTCCAGCCAGCGCCTGATCCTGTTTTTGAGGCCGGGCAGGTCCTTGTAGAGAAACTCGCCCTCGTTGCTGGTGACGATATCGTGGTATTGGGGATTGAAGCTTTGAAGCAGGAAGGGCAGGTTGGGCCTGTCCTTGCGCACCTCCTGAAGGAGTTTGAGGCCGCCGTCGCGGAAGGACGATCCCATGTAGTGGTAATTCACGTTGCTGATGATGCCCACGATCAGGTCTCCATAGCTGCGGTAAAAGGCCAGGGCGCTGTCGTAATCGTGGAGCAGCATCACCCGGGGGCGGGCGTTCATGTATAGCGATTTGTTCACGTCCTGGTGTTCGCGGAGGATCACCGTCTGGTTCAGCAGCATCACCTGCTCCTGCAGCAGCGGCAGAAACTGGGAGTAGTAGGGGATGAAGGTTTCCACCACCAGGATGATCGGCACGGGCAGCAGTTGGACGTCGGCCGCTATGTTGCGGATGAATTCCCAGTGCTTGATGATGGTCAGCACCAGCTTGGAATCACCGTTCCAGTAAAAGAAATCCTGCACTTCGTGCAGTTCGTCGAGATGGTTTTCCACAAACATCAGGTCCTGCGGCGCGCCCATCAGAAAGAAGATGGGAATACCCTGATCGTAAGCCTTGATGCTTTTCACCAGTTCCAACGAGATGGAGCGCATGGAGGCCAGGTGGATGATGATGAGGTCGATGCTTTCGAGTTCCAGCAGGCTCATGGTGCTGGCCAGTGAGGAGGAGTGGTAGATGGCCGGCTGGGTGGTGAGGTTCATCAGGTGGAAATCCTCCTGCACATGTTCAGCCAGGAATCCGTCGATCTCGAAGACAAAGGAATCGTACAGAGAGGCGATCATCAGGATGTGCCTAACCCGGAAAGGCATCATCTGATCAAGCTGTTCCAGCTCGATCGACCAGTAGTTCGAGGTGATCATCTCACCAGCCTCGTTTATGTCCCTTCCGATCAGGTCACTTGTGGATCACGGCCATTCCGGTCTTGCCGTCCATGCGCACCACCAGGGGATGGTCGAATTGAAGGTGGACGAAGAAATCACCCCGCTTTGCCTCTGATTGCTGCAGCAGCCATTCCACGTCCACAAAATCCGTGCTGGAAACATAGGGGATGGTGAAATAGCCCACGTTCATGGCCACCAAGTTGTGGAAGAAATGAGTTCCCTGCGAAGCCTCCACGATGAAATCCCTCAGGCCGGTCTCCAAGATCACCTTGGCGCGGTTGATCTGGGGCCAGCGGACCGGGATGCCCAAAAACTTGTCCCGCGAGCCCCAGCGTCCGGGCCCGATGAGGATGTAGCGCTTGCCTTGTTTGGCCATGGATGCGTTGAAGCGCTCGATCTCCTGTTGCATCTCGAGGGTGCGGGTCTTGTCGAAATTGCGGGGATCGAGGTACACCACATCCTGCAGATCGTTGATCACTCCGTTGCCCATGCCGTGTTCAGTGTACATCAGCAGTTCGCCCTTGTCCAGGGAGGCGGGGTCGATGCGGTAGGCGTCCGTGTTCACGGAAAGCGGCCGCACCTGCAGAATGTAGAAGGTGGGCTTGCTGTTGAGTTCGTGGTTGTAATCCAGATTCACGGCAAACTCGATCTCCACGGGTATGCCCAGGGCGATCTCGCCGATCTCCAGCAGCTCTTCGATGATCCGGGCCAGGGGGAATTGGTTGTATTTGAGGATGCCGCTGAAGGTGAGCACTTTCAGGCCCTTTTCCTCCAGATTGTCGGTGAGGCGGTAGTTCTCATAATCCCAAACCGAGGCCAGATAGCGCAGCACTCCGTGTTTTTCGGCGTCGCGGAGGTTCAGCTTGGCCAGGGTGATCTCCTCGCCCTGGGTGAGGTCAAAATCGTTGCGGGACAGATCCAGCGCGTAAAATTCCTTCTGGGCTGTGCGCACCATCTCGGTTTGAGGCAGCATCTCGGTTTCGGGGTAGCGGGGACAGAACCGGAAATTGAGTTTGCCCTCCACCACGGATTTTCCCAGGCCGAGGGCGATGTTCGCGATGCCATCGGTGTGGAGCATGTAGCTGGTGGGGTAGAAGTTGTAGGACTGCGCAACTCCGGAGATGTGCGGATAGTAGTATTCTTCGCCTTTGAAGGTGCCCACCGTTTCCTGGATGATGACTGCCATCTTTTCTTCTTCCGCCTTGAAATTGAGAGCTTCCAGGAAATTGCGGGCGTCACTCAAATAGACGCTGGCAAAGACGAGTTTGATGGCGTCCATTAGCTGGCGCAGGCGATACATCTTGTCCGGATGGTTGTTAGGCAGCATGAAGGTGCGGTAAACCCCGGCCAGGGGCTGGGCCTGGGAGTCCTCCAGCAGGCTGGAAGACCGCACCGCGATGGGATAATGCACCCCGTCCAGATAGATCTCCAAACGCTGCACCAGTTGCTCCGACAGCTGGCCCTGAACAAAGATCCCGTCTATCTCCGCGTCTCCCTGGTCCTGCACTTTTTGCACAATGTCGTTGGTTTCCACAAAAATGTCGAACTCGTTGGTGCCGATGATGGCCGTGCTGGGTAGGGAGATGCCGATGTTTTCGAACTTCTTTTCAAAGTCCATGGTGCAGAGCAACGCGTTCAGAAAAGCCAGGCCGCGCCCCTTTCCCCCCAGCGAGCCCTCAGCCATCCTGATGATCTGATTCATCTCGGTGAGCGAGACGGCGTCGAAATTGATGATCTTGCCCCGGTTCTTGTCGATCCGCACCGTGCGGAAAGTGTGGTAGAGGAATTTGCGCAGCTCGTCCTTGCTGGAAAAGTCCTCGATCTTCATGGGCCGGATGCGTTTGGCGATCTGCACCTCACCATGGGCGATCAGCCAGTTTGAAAAATGGTTGAACTGGCTGTGAAAGACCAGGGATTCCTCCGGCACCTTCATGATCTTGTGCTCAAACTCGGCGATGTTGGCCGCTTCGTCGATCACCTCGCCATTGGCGTGGCGAAACACGAAGTTGCCGAAACCGAGGTTGTAAACCATGAAGTTGCGCAGGTTGGAAAGCATGCTTTTGGAGTTTTTGTTCAGGAAAAAGACACCCAGCTCTTCCGCGGTGGCCTGGTTCTCATCTTCTGACGACTGCAGGATCATCGGCAGTTCCTTGTTTGTCATTTTGATGTGCCGCAGCAGCTTGAGCCCGGCCTTGGGGTCGATCTCACCCTTGACCTTGTAACGCACGTCCGAGATCAGGCACAGCAGGTAATCCTTATGGCGGTGGTAGGCTTCGATCGCCTCTTCGTAATCGTGGGCGAGGATAACCTTGGGGCGGATGCGCATCCTCAGGCGCTTGTTGATGTCGCTCACCTCTTCCTCGATCAGGCGCTGGGTCTGGCGCATGATCACGCTGTAGAGCGAGGGCAGGAAGATCGAGTAATAATGCACCGAGTCTTCCACCAGCAGGATCACACGCACCAGGCCGTTGGCGGTGTCGAAATCCACGTTCATGCGGTCCTCGATCACCTTCACCATGGCCAAAAACAGCTTGGTGTCGCCGTTCCAGAGAAACACGTCGTCGATGTAGCGCTTGTCCTCGGGATGGTTTTCCCAGATGATGTAATCCGAAGCCACGTTCAGCAGCAACAGCACAGGCAGGTCGGGATGGCTCTTCTTGATCTGTTTGGCCAGTTGGAACGGACCGATCTCGCCGATGCGCATCATCGTGATCACCAGATCGTAGCTGTGTTCCTTGAGCTTTTCCAGGGCATCCGCTCCGGTGGGGACGCTTGTGATGCGGGGAGCGGTGGTGAGGTTCAGTTGCCGGTATTCCCCAAAGATCTGTTCGGAAAGGCGGCCGTCCTGCTCGAAGATGAAGGCATCGTAAAAGGTGGACACCAGGAGTATGTCGCGCACCCTTTTCTGCATCAGCTGGTGAAAGATGTCTTCCCCGAATTTGAACTTGTTGTAGTAATAGTTGAGCTCTTCCATCTTCATGGGCGCTTACCTCAGTATCTGAGAATCTGATCTTCAATTATGTGATCTTGGCCTGAGTGTCAATCAAAAAATGGCCGGGGCAAGCCTTGCCGAGTTGATAATATTCACTTCACTGCTTCAAGTTGAGACAGGCAAAGGCTTTAACCCCTCCCCGATCGCTTGCTGTTTATTTCACGTGGAGCAATTCGGGTGCTCTGGCCAAATTTGGCTTGTGCCCGCCCCAAGGGTATGTTTTGGCCAGAAACAACAGCAGCGGGGGAGGTTGCTCACCCGCTGCCCTTGGAGATGATGATGGCTGATCCGGCCAAAGAGTTGGCAGAGTCCACGCCTCCGGCTATTTCATCAGCAGCATTCTGCGCGTTATGCTCTGTCCCTTTACGTCCAGCCTGTAGAGATAGACTCCGGAGCTCACGCCATGGCCGTTATCGTCGAGTCCGTTCCAAGGCACGCTGTGTTTGCCGCTGCCCAGGTCCGCGGCCACCAGAGTCCTGATCAGCTGGCCTTTGGTGTTGTAGATGGCCAAACGCGCCGGACCGCTGGTGGCGGTTGAGAAAGAGAGCGTGGTGCTTGGATTGAAGGGGTTGGGATAATTCTGCTCCAGCGAGAAGGGGATCGCCAGGCCGGGATCGTCGTTGGCAACGAAGGGATCAGGCGGCATGGTGGTGAATTTTATGGCCAAGCCAGCCTGCAAGGGTGTGGCTGTGGGGGGGTAAACGTTGCCGTGGGTGTAGGCCAGGCCGACGGTCTGGCTGTGGTTTTCGATGCCCACGGTGCAATAGTTCGTAGTGATGCCAGGATTATCCACGGTGTGGTATTGGATCACAATGTCGCCGTCCCTGTCAGCTTGGGGAAGGAGGATGATCTGAAATTTCTCCAGAGACGTGTTGTTGTACTGGTTGTAGGCATCATTCCACTGCACAATGTAGCGGTTGTTGGCCTCGTCGTGCCAGCGGCTGAGGCGCATGTCAGCGAAGCTGTCTCCGTTTTTGTAGCCTTTCAGATCGTCCCAGTAGCCGGCGATCATGGCATAAGGGCCGAGAGCGGCCGGGATGTAGCAGTTGTAAAAATCATCCATTGTGGTGGGTATGAGCGAGATCCAGCCATTGGAGCACATGGTGAGTTGGTTGTAATCGCGCCCGTAGAAGCGGAAAGTGAAAGGCAGGTCCACTGTCAGGGAGCCGTCGTCCATGATCAGCCAGACCGTTCCCGCCCCTCCCAGCTCTGGATCCGTCTCGATCCATGCATAAATCGGGGCTTGGTCGAAGCCGAGGTCAAAGCTGTCGTAGGCGAAATAGCCATATTCGTCGGGGCCGGTGGGTGAGGTGTTCACCGGCGTGCCAACGGTTAGGTTGTAAAAAACGGTGTTGATGTAGCCACCGTCGTTGATCACCAGTTTCAGCGGCAGATTCCTGCCATTCCAGGCCTCCGCGGCAACTGTGACGCTGGTGGAGACCAGTTTCGTCTGGCCGGGAACCATGGCTCCCAGGAAGATCGGCGTGGAGGGGAAATTGGCCGCTTGCGTGAGGGAAAAAACCTGCACTGTGGCGTTGGTGGTGGGGTTCAGTCCGGTGTTGGCAAGGTGGAAACCAATCTGGGAGGTTACGCCGATGCCGATCTCGCCGGTGCTTCGTTCCACGGTGAATTCAGCGCCGCCGCCCCACATCTGGAACATGTAGGTGGTGGCAGGGCTGGGGATGTTCAGCGTGAAGGTGATGGGCTGGCGTGGCTGGATGTACTCATTGGCCATGATCTGGAAGCTGACCGCCTGCGTGCCCTGGGGGGGGAGGGTGAAAGTTTCGTGATGGTAATTCACTGTGGCGCCTTCGCTGGCACTGATGGTAAGCTCGTTCACGGTGATGGGAGCGGTGGAGAAATTCATCAGCACCAGTGTTTCCACGTCGTTGCTGAAGGGAGGCAGGAAGTTCCCCCCGGCGCTGTTTTCGGTCACTCCAATGCCAGCGGGCCCGCTGGGGCTGAGGGTTCGCACCAGGGGCAGGAAATTCTCCTGGGAGACGGTGAGGGTCAGGTTGCCGCTCAGCTGTGGATCCAGGGGCAGGATGGCCAGGCCGTCTTTCACTTGGGCATAGGTGAAGTCAGTACCGTTGCGGGTTCCACTCACCAGCGCGCCTTCATTGGCGGGGGCGTTGATCCGGATGTGAGACGCGCTGGGGGAGAGGGTCAGCCCACCTTCGATCACGCTTTCCGGTATGCTCTGGGGGACAAGCACCCACATCCTGAGGCTGGGATCGCCCTGGAGGTTGTACACGTGGAAATAGAAGGGGACATATTGGTCCGGTCCAATATCATTGGGAAAGTTCTTGTAAAGCTCGATCTTGCCCATGAGCACGCTGGAGGCGAATCCGCGCACGCCAAAATCGAAGATGCTTCGGAAAGCCCCGCTGGAGATGGAGTTGTTCAGTCGGGTCTTGGTGTGCAGGTCTGAGGGGCCGACGAAAGCCACGCAGCCGTTGGGCTCGGCCACGCTGCCCATGCGCATCCACTTTTCGCCAAAGCTGGGATTCACCGGGTTGGCGAAATCACCGGTGTTGCAAACGATGGAGAAGACCACGGGCAGGCGGGGTCCGTTGACCGTGTTGTTGAGGTCGGGAATGTGGAAGGAGGGATAATGCCAGCCGTTGGCATCGCCCCAGCCTCGGTAGCTGATGAATTGCACGCCCTGGTTGATGGAGTTTGATATGGCGGCGGTGCCAGGATAGGTGGGAGGATAGAAAACCGTGTCCACCGCCGTATAGCCGATCCCGAGCATCTTGTCACGCAACCAGCGGGACATCTGCACGGGGGTGGTGGGCTGCAAGCTGCCTTCGGCCTTGTTGCCCGCCACAGCCAGAGAACGCTTCATCCACGCTGTGTTTGCCATATAGGGTGCGCGTTCATAGGATACGGTCTTGCTGCTCATGGTCAAAAACTCCGAGATGTCGTTGAAGGACATCCTGCCCACCAGCATTTCGGGAAAATAATCATCGCCTTCCAGCAGGGTGTATTGATGGTCATCGGCGTCATTTTCCTGATATTCAGGCGAAGGGTAAAACGCGGTGGGAATCGCGTAGGAACCCTGTCCGGTAACATCGCCCAGCAGAAGCAGATAATCGCAGTGGTGCTGCGCGTAGTGGGCGCTGATGAAGTTCCGATAGTCGTTGAGGGTGGTGCCGATGTCATTCTGGTAGGCAATATAAACGTCAAATCCCTGCTGGCGTTTCCACTGCACAAATTCAGCCTGGTAGGGGGCAAGATTGGCATGGCTGAGGATAAGCATTTTGGGCATGGCCAGTGGGAGGTTCCGCAGGTAGGAAGTGTCAAAGTTGTCCGCCAGCTCCTCATAGGCTTTGGCAAAGGCGGGGGAGACGCTTTGGGGAAAGTCTGCCGGCTGGCTTCCGGAGAGGGAAAATTCCGCATTCCTGAGGGTGCGGATCTGTTCTCCGTCTGCGATCTGGGTCTGGATCCGCACAGTGAAGCCCCTCATTTCCCTGAAGATGAAGCTGTTGCCGATGCTCAGGGCGCCCAGGTCTCTGTTTTGTTCCGCGTAAAGGAAATTGCCCAGCCGGTCGAAAACGTTCCAATCCAAAGCCTGAACGCTCAGTTCCGCGCTTTGGAAGGGCAGCGCGTAGGTCCGGGACATCACTGTGGACTCTGGGGAATGGGGATCGCTGGCCTCAAGATCCTGCATTGGCGCAGTTCGCAGATCGCTCAGCCTGACGCTGACGCCGGTGGCGGTGGTCTCGCAGAGGTCTCCGGTGGCAGCGTACAACAGGCTCAGGGACAGCATTATGACTGTCAAAATGTGCTTTCTCATATGTATCCTCCCATGATACTGGCTAATCCTATGCAAAAAGCATTCCGCAACTGGGGGCGGATTGAAAATCGGGGCTGGTTTGGAAAGTTTATTGCATTGATTATACTTTCTAAAAAATGAACCTGGATGGATCATGCCCAAACCGCTAAGCTATATGCTCCTGCCCCTGCTGGCCGCGCTCGCGCTCACGCTCTTCGGCTGCGGCACCAATACGCCCTTGGTTCCGCCGGATGACGAGAGCATCCTCAAATTTGGCGACGATCAGTCTCTGGAAGTGGTCACCTGGAACCTGCGCACTTTCCCGCTTGATGAAAACAGCTTGCAGGCCATAGCCCAGATCATACCCCAGTTGCAGGTGGACATCATCGCTTTTCAGGAGATCATGGATTATTCGGCGTTTTATGACCTCGCCAGCCTGGTCCCCAACTACTCCGCCTATGTTTACAACGCCACCAGTACCTACCGTCTGGCCTATCTTTACGACACCCGCACCATCCAGGTGAACGAGGCTTACACCATCTTCGAAGGCCAGACCAATCCTTTTCCCCGCGCTCCCTACGTTCTCGACTGCAGTTGGAAAGGCCATGATCTGATCGTGATCAACAACCACCTCAAAGCCTATGGGAACAACCACATTGACGAAACCGACCCCTGGGACGAAGAATACCGGCGCCGGCTTGCCTGCCAAATGCTCGACCAGTATATCGCCCAGAATTTTTCAACCGACAAAGTGGTTGTTGTGGGCGACTTGAACGATCAGATCGCGGAACCGGTTGAATATAACGTCTTCCAGGTTTTCCTGGACAAACCGGATGAATACCTCTTCGCGGACATGCCCATTGCCCTCAATCCCACCTACAACGCTATTTCCTACCCCGCATCAAATTCCCACATCGACCACATCCTTGTCACCAACGAACTCTTTACCGCCCTGGAGAATACTGACAGCGTCTGCCGCGTGATCCGGGTGGACGATTATTTAGGAAGCTGGCAAAACTACTCGAATAACATCTCGGACCATCGCCCCCTGGGGATCAAGCTACATTTGGACTGAATAAGTCAACTGCTCTGGTTTACCCCTTTCCCAAGGGCAAATCCGGGGTCCCGATCCAGCCTGATCATTTTTGCTAATCAGGTTGAGGGGCAATTTGGTGCAAGCCTCGTAAGGCTAATGATCCGCCGCTCACTTCCTTTCCATTTCCGAGATCTTGTCGCGCAGTTCGGCGGCGCGTTCAAAGTCCAGGCGTGAGGCAGCCCGCTTCATTTCTTTTTT
>LAHT01007302.1_pt1 | contig 13784 bp, 9 predicted proteins | sample 329671 | NCBI WGS metagenome assembly LAHT01 (sample SAMN03275702, study PRJNA271635) | activated sludge metagenome | isolation source: Sample C-4 Sludge from methanogenic chamber (fourth chamber) of Anaerobic... | reverse complement strand
GGTTGGAGAGGGGTTCGTCGAAGAGGAAGACCTTGGGGTTGCGGACGATGGCGCGGCCGAGGGCCACCCTCTGGCGCTGGCCTCCGGAAAGCTGGGCGGGTTTGCGTTTGAGCATGTCCTGGATGCCCAGGAGCCCGGCCGAATAGAGCACTTTTTCCTGGATGGCCTGCCTGTCCTCGCCGCGCAGCTTGAGGGCGAAGGCCATGTTGTCGTAGACGGTCATGTGGGGGTAGAGGGCGTAGTTCTGGAAGACCATGGCGATGTCGCGGTCTTTGGGGGGGACGTTGTTCACCAGTTTGTCGCCGATCCAGATGTCGCCGCTGGAGATCTCCTCCAGGCCGGCGATCATCCGCAGGACGGTGCTTTTGCCGCAGCCGGAGGGGCCCACGAGGACCATGAATTCCTTGTCCTCGGCTTCAAAGTTGGCGTCAATGACGGCGTGGACGCTGTTGTCGTAAAATTTGTTGAGGTTCTTCACCACGATCTTGGCCATCTGAAAACTCCTTTGGGCAAACAAAAAATGGGGGGGGCAAAGCTGTCAAGCAGGAAATGAGCCGACGGCGCGGACCACCTGGCCGCGGCCGCTGTTTTTGGCGGCGTAGAGCGCGGCGTCGACGCGGGCGATGGCTTCATGCAATTTTGCCGGGCTGAGGGCGGCCTGGTCGCTGAGGGTCCAGCCGATGCTCACCGTGATCCGGATGCCCCCGTCCGGCCAGGGGAAAAGGTGGCCGCTCACTTCGCGGCCGAGCTCATCCAGCAGCTGCTCCGCGCGGGCGGGGCTCACGTCAAAGAGGATCAGCAAAAATTCATCGCCCCCATAGCGGATCACCACGTCGCTTTTGCGGAAAAAGGACAGCAGCAGTTGGGCGAGGCCTTTGAGCACCAGGTCTCCGGCGGGGTGGCCGCGGGCGTCGTTCACCTGTTTGAAGCCGTCGATGTCGAGGATGGCCAGGCAGACAGGCTCCCGGTGCCTGGCCGCCAGGTGGAAGGCATGCTCGAGGTTGTGGGCCATGTAGCGCCGGTTGCGGAGGCCGGTGAGGTTGTCCGTGAGGGAAAGCTGCTCCACCTTCCGGAGCAGGGCCTTGATGGTGGAGTAGTTTTCGCGCAGGGTTTCCACATAGGCGTTGTTCTGCAGGCTCACCCGGCTGCCCAGCTCCACCGCCTGCTGCTGGAGGGGGGCCATCAGGCGGGCATAATCTTCGGCGGGGAGGTTGCCGCGCAGGAAGCGGGAGAGGTTTTGGAGGTGGAGCCAGGTTTTGTGCAGATAGTAGTTTGAGTGTTTGTATTCGCGGATCGAGAGGAGAAAGCGGGACTTGACCGCGGAGAGGTAGGCGCCGGCGAAGAAATGGAGATACTGGAGCTGCTGCACGGTGAGCAGGGAGGAGGGATGGCGCAGCAGCAGGCGGGCGTGGCGCATCCTGGCGGCGGGGTTGGGGGGGACTGGCTCCTGGAGGAAGAGTTCGCCCAGCAGGGTGGCGGAGAGGAGGTCGCGGCGCAGGCGCAGTTGGGGGCCGAATTTTTGCAGCAGCCGTTGGCGCGGGGCGGTGTCCCGGCCCCAGTTGAGCATCCGGATCCACCTGAGGATGAGGTAGAGGGCGGTGTCCGGCCCGTCCAGGCAATGGTAGCGGCAGATCAGGTCCAGCCAGAGGGAGCAGAAGCCGATCCGCCGGCCCCTCCGCTGGAGCATCCTGGCCAGGGAGAGCAGATACATGGCGTGGAGGCGGGGCCTATCCGGCGCCACCCGGGGCTCCAGCTCCCCGCGCAGGGCCCGCGAGCTGGGCGCGTCGCCCAGCTGGGTGAGCAGCCAAAAGAGTTGCAGCCGGGTGAAGAGCTCCCGCCCCTCCTCGCCCGGCGCCTCCGCCTGCACCAGGCTGAGGGCGGCCTGGGCCTCCCCCGCCCGCGCCAGGGGAAAATGGTCCAGATACCGGAAGAAGCGCAGCAATTCACCCCCGCCGGAGCGGGTGGCGGCGCGCAGGATGCCCACCAGCTCTTCCATGATGGCGGCGCAGAGGAGGCGCGTTTCGCGGGGGGAGGGCTCTTTGCCCCCCTCCGGCAGGGCCTGGGCCAGCAGCTCACGGATCAACTCCCCGCGCCGCTCCGGGGGGGCGGCCAACAGTGCGGCCAGCCTGGCGCGCAGGTTTTGCCTGTTCCGGCGGCTCAGGGGCTGGGTGGCCAAGCGCTCCCTCATCCCCCGCTCCGGGGCGGCCCGGTCACGCGGCTTTCCCGCGCCCTCATGGGGCTCCTTTGAGGCTGTCGCCCTGGGCCGGCTTGAAAATGTAGGCGGTCTCATCCTCGTCGTAGATGCCATATTTGGCGCGGAGGAAGCGCCGCTGTTCGGCCGGATCGGTCTTCAGCCGGTTGTTTTCCTGTTTCAGGCTGTCGTTCTGCGCCTGCACCGCCTTCATCTGGGCTTCCGTCCGGCGCACCTTCTGGCCGAGGAGCCAGCGCCGGTAAAAGCTGTTGTCGCCCAAAAAGACGATCCAGGCCACGATCAGGGCGAACAAGGCCAGGTAGATGAGGTTGATCAGGGCTTTATGTTTGGGTTGCTGTTTTTTCATCTTTCCAAGATCCTGGTTAAGAGGTTGGTGTGCATGTCCACCGCGCCATGGGGGCAGATCTCGTGGCAGCAGAGGCACTTGATGCAGAGGTGGCGGTCGATGCGCGGCAGGGTGGATCCGTCCGGGGTGGAGATCGCCTGCACGGGGCAGCTGCGCTCGCAGATCCCGCAGCGGCGGCAGCGGCTGCTGATCACGGGGGACTTGATGTAGTGGCGCTGCATCAGATGGCGCGCGAAACGGGGCACGCGGCGCAGGATGCGGTTGCTGAGCCGCACGGCCTTGATGTCCGTGTCGGGCAGGCTGAAATCCCTGAAGCTGGTGGGAACGCGCACCCGGGAGGGCAGCACGCCGTCCAGGTGCAGCGCCTCACTCAGGTAGGGAAGGTCGCCGGCGCCGAAACCCATGATCCTGGCGGCAACGTGATCCAGGCTGGAAACGGAGCGGGAGCCAAAGAGCAGGCCAAACTCCCTGGCCCGGCCCCCGGAAGGGCCCAGGCCGTCCATGCCCAGGATGCCGTCGATGAAGCTGTAGCAGAGGCGGCCGCGGGTGAGCGCGTAGAGCGCCAGCAGGAGGCGGGAAAAATCCAGGGAATTGGGATAGAGCCCGTGGTAGTGGGATTTGGCCAGGCCCGGCACCAGGCCGAAGAGGTTCTTGAGGGCGCCGGTGAAGCCCACCAGGCCGTGGGTCTTGTATTTGGCCACATTGATCACGATCCCGCATTGCCAAAAGACCTCGGAGATCTTCACCGGGATGCCCTCCCAGGTTGGCTCGCGAAAACCGGCGGTGGAAAGGTTCACCAGCTTCACCGGGAGGCGGCTGGCCAGGTCGGTGAGGCCGCAGACATCCCAGACGGATTCCACCCGGGCGGTTCCGCCGGGGCTGTCGCCGATCCAAACCTCCTTGCCCAAAGCGAGGAAATGGCGCGCCAAAGCCTCCAGCAAAGCCGGATGCGTGGTCACAGCCCGGGCGGGGGGAAAGGGCCCCAGCAGATTGGGCTTGAGCAGCACCCGCTTGCAGCGCTTGATCCTGGCGCGGTCGGCCTGGCCCAGAAAATCCCCCACCGCCGCTTCCAGCAGGGGAAGGTCATAGCTCTCGACGCGGCGGATCTGAACGCTGGGCATCAGTCGAAATAGAGGAAGTTTTTGCGCTTGAAGGCGCTGAAATAGAGATCCACGGACAGGTTCACCTGGGCCACCGGGGCCTGCCGGGAAACGTTGAGCATGCCAGCCAGGTTCACCCGGGCGTCCGGATGGTTCCAAGAGGTGCCCAGGGTGAGGATGTGCTGGTTGTTCGGGGTCACCTGGCCGATGGGCATCACGGCGTCCCACCAGATCGAGATGGTGTCGGAGCGGGCGTCCGGCAGGTTGAAGTATCCGTTCCAGACCTGGGGATGATAGATGTAGCCGGCGCGATAGGTGTAGCGGCGGAGGGTTTTTTCCACGCCCAGGCGGATCGTGTAGCGGTCCTTGAAGGCCGCGCTGATGGCGCTGCACTGCTCAAAATCCACCTCCGCGGCAAGCAGGGTGCCGTTTTTGCCGTAGGCACCCCCCAGGGCCAGGTTCAGGGGCAGGGTGGAGCTGTATTGGGCGAATTTCAGGTCCCAGGCCGCGCTTTGGGGCGGCACCACGCTCAGTCCGGCGCTCAGCGTTTCGCCTGACCAAAGCAGGCCAAGCTGGGGCCGCAGCACATATTTGCTGCGGTTGATGCGCTCAAAGGAATGCAGAAAGGTCACGTCGCCCAGGCGGTGGATCTGGTTGTGGAGGTTGAGCCCCACGTGGAAGTTGCCCTGGTGCCAGGCGGCGTTGGCGGTGATCTGGTTCAGGTAATAGGCCGGGTAGCGTTGGATGAGGCCGGCGCCCTGGTTGATGGCCACGCCGAAATAGTCCACCTTGATCGCCTTGGGCAGGCTGTAAAGCAGGCCGAAAGTGAAGTTGGGGCCAACGCGCCCCCCTCCGCCCACCACCCCCACAGGCACAGGGGAGGTCATCACCTGCGGCGACATCTGGTAATACACCGAAGTGTCCGCCATCGCGTAGATGTCGCTGTCCACCGTGGGCTTCACCAGCAATTCCAGATGGAGGGAGGCCTTGTCCGGCAGGCAGGCCGCGGGGTTGAGCAGCAGGTTGTCCACTCCGCCGGGGATGGCCAGGCCGGTGTAACCTCGGCCCAGCGCGCGGGTGGAGACGTAGTTGCGGGTGAAACTGTCGAAGATGGGGTTCACGTATTGGGGCAGGGGAAAGTTCAGGTTTTGGGCGTTGAGCGTGGTTCCCAACAATCCCAAAGCCACCAGGAGCAGGCAAAATCTGCGCATTATATCCTCCTTATCTCATTTTACAACAATGGTTTGATTGCGGTCTTTGCCCACCGAGACCAGCTGGATGGGCACCTCCACCAAGTCCTGGACCGCCTCCAGGTATTCCCGGGCGGCCTTGGGCAGGCGGGACAGGCAGCGGGCTTTGCCGATGTCCGAGTCCCAGCCCGGCAGGGTGAGGTATTCAGGCTCGATCCGGGCCAGATCCAGCGGATGGGGCGGGTAGCCGGAGAGTTTTTTTCCGTCCAGCCAGTAGCCGGTGCAGAGCTTCAGCTCCGGCAGCCCGCCCAACACGTCCAAAAGGGTCAGCGCCATGGCGTCGAGTCCATTCAGTTGCGCGGTGTGGCGGGCGGCGACGGCATCAAACCAGCCGATCCTCCGGGGGCGTCCGGTGGTGGCGCCAAATTCGTTTCCGGCGGCGCGGATACGTTCCGCGGTGGCGTCCACCAGCTCTGTGGGAAAGGGCCCTTCGCCCACCCGGGTGGCATAGGCTTTGTAAACTCCCAGGATCCTGTCCAGCCAGCGGGGGGGAAAGCCTGTGCCGATGCTGGCTCCGCCGCTGGTTGTGTGCGACGAGGTAACATAGGGATAGGTGCCAAAAGTGAGGTCCAGCAGCGTGCCCTGAGCGCCCTCGAAGAGGATGTCCTCCCCGTCCAGATAGGCCTGGCGCAAAAGTTCATCCGCCTGCGCGGCAAAGGGTTTCAGAAATTCCCAGACCTCAGCCAGGTCAGCCAGCTCTTGCTTGAGAGCACGGGGCTTGAGGCCGTGGCTGGCGTAGAGGCTTTGCAGGCGTTGCTTCAACCACCCGGGATAGCCCAGGTCGCCGAACCGCGGGGCGCTTCGGGCCGCCTGGTCCGCATAGGCGGGGCCGATCCCCTTGCCCGTGGTGCCGATCTTGTGAGTGCCCAATTCCGCTTCCTGGCTGCCATCCAGCTCTTTGTGCAGAGGCAGCACCAGCCCGGCCCGCAGGTCGATGAACAGCCTGCCGGTGAACTCTATGCCCTGCGCCAGCAGCGCCCTCATCTCGTCGCGCAGCCCAAAGGGATCGATCACGGTGCCGGCCCCGATCACGCATTTGGCCTTGGGGTAGAGAATGCCCGAAGGCACGGTGTGAAAAACGTATTTCGTCCCTTTCAGCACGATCGTGTGCCCGGCATTCGCGCCGCCCTGAAAGCGTGCCACGATATCGGCGTCCACGCCCAAAAAATCGACTATCTTGGCCTTTCCCTCATCGCCCCACATACATCCCAGCACCGTCAGAGAACTCATTGATCACTTCCTTTGGTTGGTAAAATCATTATTTTACCCAGATGAATTTCTGTCAAATTATTTCTCGGCCGCAGAACCGGGAGGGGGGGCTTTATCATCCTCTTGCGCATCCGAACCCAAGGTTCCGCTGCGCTGCACCCTGGGCTAAGTTGTTTCGCCCTCCGGGCGGATGGCTATTCCCGCCAGGGCTGGATTCCGTCTCTGCGTTCCGGAATGACAGGCCGGGACTTATGTTACAGGCGGCTGCGCCGCCTCTGTCGATCCGGAGATCGACAGCCCCTTGCCTGCTCTTGTGGGGAGTTGGCCCTGCTGCAAAGCTCAGTTTAATACGAGTTAAGGCCAAAGAAATGTCTTGACAAATATTCCGCCCACCGTTTTTATGCATCATAATGTGCTGTTCACTTCCCTCAGGGGAGAGAGATCAGCCAGATGTGAACAAGTAGGCTGGCGCCGCCACCGATAAATATGCCAGAAGGCAGCGCGCCAAATAATGAGAATGGAGCTTGATCATGAAATCAAAAATAACATTTGTCCTCGCCCTGCTGTTGCTGGCCGCCGCGGCCTGGGCTTTGCCGCAGGGAACCTTTTTTTGGGACTTTGTAAGCCCCGGGCCAAACAACAATTACTGGCCCGCAGGCTGGACCTATTCCGCCCCCCCCCAGGCCTGGCCATCGGCCAATACGGGACCGGGAATTACCATTCAGCCACCCGCTCCCTCAGGTTTTCGGGGCAAAACGGCCAGTTTCAAGTGATCTCCCAGCCTTTGTATTTTGTGGCGGGAGAGAAGCTCACTTTTTCCTGCTGGGTGATCAACACCGGCAACGGCACCGTGGACACGCAAATGCAATGGGGAACTTCACCCACCGGGCCCTGGACCATTTTCCACGACCCCAACAACTTCAACGGGGTGGCACCCTGGACCCTGAATGAAGGGACATTCACCCCCACAACCTCCGGCACCTACTATATCAGGTTCTTTTTGAACATCAACGGCCAGGGTTTGGGTTACATAGACGACATCAAGCTTACCTACAATGAAGGTGCGGTGCTCAATGTAAATTCCACAGGCTACCAGCAGCCGGGGACCCAGATCTTTAAAAATGGGGTTTCGACTGGCTTTTACACTAACCACAGCTTCCCGGCCACCCCGGTCAATGTGGCCGGCCTGGCCGGCACCTACACTCCCGGGGCTCCCCCAGCCGGTTATCATTGGGTGAATCCCTCCATCACAGTGAGCACAACCGATTTCACGGTCGCCAACGGCTATGTGCACACCATCACTTTCGTGCTGGAGAAGGACTTCACGCTGATCGTGAATTCCTCACCCTATATAACGCCGGGGACGGAGATCTTCCGAAACGGAACATCCACAAGCCAATATACGAATCACACCTTCACTTCCACCACCGCCTCTGCTCTGGCCGGAACCTATACACCAGGCCCCGCCCCGGCGGGATATTACTGGCAGACCACCTCGATCCCAGTTTTGGAAAGTGGTTTCACCGAAGCCAACGCTTATACCCAAACCATCACTTTCTATCTGGCCAAATATTACGAACTCCGCGTGCTTTCCATAGGCACCGGACAGCCCGGCACCGCAATATTCCGGAACGATAGCCCCACAAACCAGGTGACGGATTACACATTTTACTCCACCGATCCGGCCACCCTGGCGGGCAGCTATACCCCCGGTCCCGCGCCAGCCGGGTATCACTGGGTGACCACCCCCATCACCGTGGCCACCACGGATTTTACCGCCGGTAACAACTACATCCACACCATCACTTTCGTGCTGGAAGAAGATCCCCTGCCGGTGGAACTTTCCTCGTTTACGGCCACCATCTCGATCGACAACCACGTGAATCTGCTCTGGGTCACCCAGTCCGAGACGGGCGTGCAGGGCTTCTACATACTGCGCAACAGCTCCGCCGACCTGGCCACCGCGCTCACCGTAAGCGACCTGATCCAGGCCACCAACAGCTCCCAGCAGCAGAGCTACCTGTTCACCGACGCTGAGATCTGGGAGGATGGAACCTACTATTACTGGCTGCAAAACTCCGATCTGGACGGCACCGTGGCCTTCCACGGACCGATCTCAATCGTTTACACCGCCGCGGAGGGCAACATTCCCGTCATCCCGCTGGTTACGGAACTGAAAGCGTGCTATCCCAATCCGTTCAATCCGCTCGCGTATTTCCCCTACAGCCTGAAGGAAAGCGCCACGGTGAACTTTGAGATCTACAACAGCCGCGGACAGCTGATGCGCCGCATACCCATCGGCGACCAAGCCGCCGGCCACCACCAGATCGAGTGGAACGGCCGCGACAACCAGGGCCGCCCCTGCGGCACCGGAGTGTATCACATCCGCATGACCGCCGGCACGGAAAGCTTCTTCCGCAAAGCGGTGCTGCTGAAATAAATCCTTCCTGATCAATCCTGAAGCCCCGGATGCCAAGTCCGGGGTTTCTCTTTACAGGGGAAAGATCTGTCCACAAATTACACGAATGCACACGAATTAAAAGATTTGGCTCCCGGAGCGGCAGGCGTCCCGCCTGCCAACCCGGGCGTTCTCACCTGAAGAGTCGGAGTGGCCGTCATTCCGGGACAGCGTGCGCCAGCACGCTTGCGCCCGGAATCCAGGCGGACAGGGTAATGCCCTCACAAGGTGACGATCCAGGCGCAGCCTGTATCGTCCCCGCCTTGCCCTTGACGGAAGCCTGGCTATTTCCGCATGGGCTGGATTCCGTCACTGCGTTCCGGAATGACGGGAAACGAAGTGGGGCGCGCCGCTCCGGAATGACGTATGTTTGGGGTCGGGTGGATGAAAGGCCTGGATTTCGCGACCCCTCCAAATATATGCCGTTGACTTGGTTTGCCGTCTGGATTCCGGGGCCCCCACCCCGGAATGACAATGCGGGGCTTGTCGGTTTAGAGTTCTGACTTCATCCAATCCTTCCACCCACTCTGATGGAATGAAACGGCGCAAGCAGCCTGCGGAAAATTAAACCTTGACATTTTGCGGATTATCCTGTGGTATGAACCGATCTGAAAAATACCTCAGCCTGAGGATACAAGGCGCAGGGAGTGATTTATGCAAAAGAACACTGTCCGCCTCCGGACCGCGAACCTATCTGACATCGGGCGAAATCCCGCCCGCACCAAGAATGAGGATTTCTTTGGCCACCATCAGGGTGAATTTGGCGATCTCTTTCTGGTCTGTGACGGCATGGGCGGCCACGAGGGCGGCGAAGTGGCATCCCGCCTGGTTGTGGAGAGCATCCGCAAGTATTTTGAGACCAACTGGCTGCCCGGCGAAGAACCGGCCCTGATCGGCCAAAGCATAGACTTTGCCCAGCAAAAGCTCAACGAGCGGATCGAACAGGAACCAGATCTGGCGGGCATGGGGACCACGCTGGTGCTGCTGCTGATCAACGGTGTGAGCTATTACATAGCCCATTGCGGGGACAGCCGTATCTATCTCAGCCGCGGCGGCTCGCTGATCCAGCTCACCAAAGACCACTCCGAGGTGCAGGTGATGGTGGAGAGCGGTGTTATCACCGCTGAACAGGCCGCCACCCACCCCCGGCGCAATTTCATCACCAAAGCCCTCGGGCACAGCAATTACAGTCCGGACATCTCCGGGCCCCATATCCTCCAGCAGGATGACGTTTTCCTGCTCTGCTCCGACGGGCTGACGGAATATGTGAAAGACGACGAACTGCATCAACAGCTGGATGAAGAACCCCAGATCGCCTGCCAGAACCTGGTGGAACTGGCCAACGACCGCGGGGGGATGGACAACATCACCGTCCAGATAGTTCAGGTGCAGCAATGTTCGCCGTTCACCCTCAGCCAGGAATTGCCGGCGCGGCGCAAGCCAAAACTCTTTCCGCCCCTGGCCCTGCTGGCGACTATGCTGATCTTTGTGGGAGCTGTTTTCTGGTATGCCCGGGCGCTGCAAAACCCACCCTCGGCCTGGGTGACGGCCAGCCGGGATTCCCTGGAACAGGCGGAAAGGGAAGCCAAAAAACAATCCAGGGAAGAGCAAAAAAGGTTGAAAGCCGAGCAAAAGGCCAGGCGCAAGGCGGCCAAGGAAAAAGGCAAAAGCTCGGGCAAAGAGGAGAAATCCCTTGATCCGCGGCTGGCGGTGGCCGATTCCACCATTGCCAACAAACTCAGCCACTACGCCGCCCGCGATCCCTATTTGAATGCCTTCAACACCATGAGCAACAAGAGCACCCAGGCAAAAAACATCCGCTTCATCGACAGATCGGAAGCCAACCAAGTGATCTACATCGTGCCCGGCAAGACGATCTATCTGGATTTTGCCAAACTCGGCACCGCCAGCGGACACAACCTCAAAGCTGACGAGATCACAGCCCTGATCTCTCTGGCCGTGGTGCGTTCCGCGGGGAAATTCGGCCTGGCCAAAACAGGCTGGGAAAGTAAATTCTTCACTTCCGGCACCGCCCCGGTGGACGACCAAACCTGGGCCGCGGCCCGGGAGCTCTATAAAAAATACGATCCGGACAATGCCGACCAGCTGTTCGGCAAAGCAGACCGCTTTGCCCGGCTGCGCAACCTGATCAAACTTGGACCCTACAGCATCAGCCTGAACAAGACCAACTAATCATCGATACAGGGAGCCACCAAACTATGAAATGCACCCATTGCGGAGCACTGATAGACACTGACAGCCACTACTGCAAGGCTTGCGGAAGAGCCATCATGTCCGGATCGAAAGAACACATCCAGGCATACCCACCATCTGAACCGAGGAAAAAAAGCACCTCCGCGCTGCACGTGATCCTCATCGTGCTGGCCGTGCTCGGCCTGCTCGCCGCGGCTTATCTTCTCTATTGGGACAAGCTCACCGGCGGCCCCAACGAAACGCACAATTTCCAGATCGAACACACCTATGTCAACCGGCCCGGAGAAGAATCCTATATGTCTGTCCGCAGATCGCGTCTGGAAACAATGGAAGCGCTGCTGGCCAAGACGCCGGGGGAGTTGCAGTGGGAAAGCTCCCTGCCTTTGGCCTATTGCCTGCTGAATTTCAGCGTGGGGGAGCCCCAGACCGTTGACACTCCCTCCGCCGAAGAAGAGGGAGGCAGGATAATCCGTTCAGCCAGCTCCACGATCACGGACAGGGAATTCCGCGCCCGCTGGGACTATCTCCAGACAAGGCCGGAGCTCAAAACCCGGATCTGGGAGGCGGAAAACCAGCTGCCACAAAGAAAAAGCGATCTGCTGCAGGCCGAGCGCGAACTTGGGTTGGCCGGCAGAGATCGGCGGGAACAAGAGAGCATCCAAGATCCTCTGGGGTTTGAGCTGGAGCCGGACCTCATGGCGCCGCAGGATTCCCTCCCGCGGATCGACAGCCGCATGGCGGAGGCTCTCAACGCTTATGACGCCGCCCTGACCGAACTTGAGGCCATGTATGAATCCCTGAACGATATCAAGGCCGAACTGGCCACGCCGCCGTCCAACGGCAAATAAGGGCAATTCTTCCTTTTGGCGCCAGCCGGGGCGGAGATAGTATCCGCTCAAGCGCAAGCAGTGGAACTAAAAGCACATAATCACTTGGGGCCGAAGGCTTAACGCTTCCGGCCCCAAGATATTTTATCAGGTCTGGAGGGTTGGCAGGAGCAGGTTCAGGAAGTCATCTCCTGAAGGGGGATGTTCAGTTCCTCAGTTCCGGGCACCACGAAGCGTCCGTCCTGGATGATGAAATGCTGCTTGCCGTCCTGGGTGATGGCGGTGATGGAGGCCAGCATGTCGTAGGGGAGGGTGATGTCCATGTGTTTCTGGGTGTAGGCGCCGATGGGGTCATCCTTGCGAGTGGCGGATTTTTCGTTGTCCACGGCGATCATCTCCTTGCCGTTCAGGAAGTTCGGGTGCGGAGCCTCCTCTTCGTGGCTGAAGCAGGTGTCCCCAATGGCGAAGTGGGGTCCCATCTTTTCGATGATGAGGATGGGCAAGAGGGCTTGGATGTCGTATTTGCGGGCAAGCTGGTAGGCCAGGGTGTTGGTGCCGATGGCGAATTCGCCGATGGGAAGGGTCTCGTGGGGCAGCAACAGGTTTTCGTGGATGTACTTTTTGCCCTCGGCGGGGTCGTCAAAATTGGTGCAGGAATAATCCTTCACCCAGCCGTCCTCGAAGCGCATCCTGAGGTTGAAATAGCGCAGGCTGCCCAGGTAGATGTCCTCCACGTGGAGAGTGCCGGTGGTGCCGGCAAGTTTTGGCGAGGTGAAGACTTCGCCCACCGGGATGTTCACATCCGCCACGCAGTTTTCAAAGTTGGTCTGCCTGGCAGGGTCAGTGATGGTGTGCATCTTCACGAGGATGTCGGTGTCGTTTCCCGGTTTGCCTTTCACGTGCACGAACTCAGCCGTGTCCAGCACATCGATGATCTTCTGCTGGATCTGGGCGTATCTGTTTGAATCCAAGAGGTTTATCTTCAGCGTATCGGCAAAGATCCCGCGGAACTTCGGCCCGATCTCCGGGGAGGGGAAAGCGATGATGGTGAAGCTGGCTTCGTCGCGGCGGTAATAGCGGTAATACATTTCGGCCTGCCGCCCCCGCTGTTCCCGGTGCAGCAGTTGCTGTTCCGGGCTCAGTTTCAGGGCGCTGGCCCTGGCTTCCGGAGCGAAGGGGGTTTCGCCAAAAAGTTCCACGTAAACGGGGCCCGCCTGCAGCGCTATGGTTTCCTTCAGCTCTTCCAGAACCTTGGCGGATACCGTCAGCTGCAGGTCCACGTACTCACGGTCCAGCACCAGGGCGCTGTCGAAACGGTGGTCGTAACTGTATTGTTTGTTTATTCCCTGGCTGTGGGGCTGCCCCACCAGCGCGGTGATGCCGATCCGCTGCAGTTCTTCCAGCAGCAGCCTGCCCAGGCGTTCCATGCCGCAGGGGATCATCAGATTGGCGAATTTCTTTTTCTGATGGTCCTTTTTAGCGCGCGTGAAGCCGTCCACCCAGCTTTGCACGATGAATCTTGCCAGGGCGACCAAGTCCTGGGCGGGGTAGGCGCTCAGAAAATCGGCCATGGCCAGATCGTGCTCGCTGAGGTAAACGCCGTAACGGTACAGATAGCGCGGGTCGGACAGATCGGCGCTTTGGATGATCCGGGCAAAATAACTGAAATCCGGGCTGTAACTTAGCAGGTAGGCGTAGCAGGCTGCCAGTTCCAAACCCTCCAGGCGCGAATCCCGGTAAACCGCGGTCCAGCCGGCCAGGTCGCTGTTGCCCGCGGCAGCCAGGTCGTGGAGAGCGAAAAACAACCGCAACTGCTCGTCCAGGGCGAGGTAGTTTTCCGTGATCAGATAATAGCGGGTGGCCCGGAAACCCGAATAGACGGCCGAGCAGAACTGGCCCAGCCCTTCCCCGTACAACTGCACCGCGAAGTCGGGATTGGCCAGGCTTGTGGCATAGCCTGAAACTGGTTCCAGGGTGGCGTAATACTGGGTGTTCATCGCCTTAAGTTCTTCCAGGCTAATGTTTTTAAACTCCGGATCGCGGTCCAGCAGCCGGCCGAATTCAGCGGCCTGGAGGGTGATCTCGCGCAGCGCGGTAAAAAACTCCCTCAGGGGAAAATCTTCCGGGATGGTGAGCGCGGTGATCCTGGCCAGCTGGGCTTCGTAAGC
>LAHT01001924.1_pt1 | contig 13851 bp, 9 predicted proteins | sample 329671 | NCBI WGS metagenome assembly LAHT01 (sample SAMN03275702, study PRJNA271635) | activated sludge metagenome | isolation source: Sample C-4 Sludge from methanogenic chamber (fourth chamber) of Anaerobic... | reverse complement strand
CCTCGTGGGCAACAACACACCGGTCTTCTTCATCATCAAGGATGCAAAGAAGTTCCCCGACTTCATTCACACCCAGAAACGTGACCCGAAAACCAACCTGAAGAGCGACACAATGCAGTGGGACTTCTGGAGCCTCAACCCCGAAAGTCTGCACCAGTTAATGACCCTCTTCAGTGACAGGGGCACTCCTGACGGCTACAGGTTCATGAACGGCTATGGCAGCCATACATTCTCAATGTATAATAAAAAGAATGAAAGGGTCTGGGTCAAATTCCACTTCAAGACACAGCAGGGCAACAAAACCCTCACCCGCCAGCAGGCAGAGGAGATTAAGGGCAAAGATCCCGACTACTCGCAGAGGGACCTTGTAAATGCAATCGCCGGCAAAGACTATCCGAAATGGACTCTGAAGATCCAGGTGATGACTGACGCACAGGCGAAGAAGTTCAAGTGGAACCCGTTTGACGTGACCAAGGTATGGCCGCACAAGGAGTTTCCGCTGATCGAGGCAGGCGTCATGGAACTGAATGAGATACCTGAAAACTACTTCGCCGATGTGGAACAGGCAGCCTTCGCCCCTGCGCATACAGTCGACGGAATAGGCCTCTCGCCTGACAAGATGCTCCAGGGACGTATCTTCGCATACCCCGATGCCCACCGCTACAGGCTCGGAGCCAACTACCAGCAGATCCCGGTCAACAGACCGATAGCGCCCGTAAGCCATCATCAGCGCGACGGGCACATGACGGTTGACGGCAACCAGGGATCCGGCCCCAACTACTTCCCCAACAGCTTTGACAACATCGAGGCTGACAAGAATTACAGGGAAGCTGCCATGGCTCTTGATTCTGATGTGGCCGACTACTTCGACCGCAATAAAAATGACAACGACCACTACTCTCAGGCAGGCGCACTCTTCAGGAAGGTGATGACCGACCAGGAGAGAGCCAACACCGTTGGGAACCTGGTCTGCGCCCTCAAGGGGGTTTCCGGTCCGAAGAAGAAGGAAATACTAATGCGGCAGCTTGAGCACTTTCATAAGGCCGACAAGGAACTGGCACAGCTGGTGGCCAAAGGTCTCGGCATCAAGTTTCCCCGGGCTAAATGACACAATGAAAATACATTAACTTTTAAACGTTTAAATTTCAAAGAATTATGGCAGAAATCGGAAGATCAATCGTAAGGATGGACGTTGAGGAGCTTCTTACTCTACTCAACAAAGCCCTGGCTGACGAGTGGCTGGCCTACTACCAGTACTGGATCGGCGCAAAGGTTGTCAAGGGACCAATGAAAGATGCGGTAATAGCTGAGCTTGAGCTTCACGCAACGGAGGAGCTTACACACGCACAGCTGCTAGTTGGCAGGATCATTCAGCTTGGCGGCACACCGGTGCTTTCACCCAACGAGTGGACTAAAATCACAAATTGCGGCTATGACGCCCCGGAAGACCCCTTCGTATCAGTGGTACTCGACCAGAACATCAAGGGAGAACAGTGCGCTATCAGGGTTTATAACAAGCTCCTTGCTCTTACCAGGGAGGCAGACCCGATAACCTACAACATCATCCTTCAGATCCTCACCGATGAGGTTGAACATGAAGAGGACCTCGTTGCACTGAAGGAGGACTTTGATCTGATGATTGAGAGAAGAAAATAAAAATTATCAATAACAATTAATTAACTAAACATCAATTTATTATGGAAGAAAAAATTTATTCAATGCCGCGTATTGGCGACAAGGCTCCTGAATTCAAGGCAGTAACCACACAGGGTGAGATCAATTTCCCTTCTGACTATTCCGGCAGCTGGGTGATCCTCTTCAGCCATCCGGCTGACTTTACACCGGTGTGTACCTCGGAGTTCATGACCTTTGCCTCCATGGCAGCAAAGTTCGAAAAGGCAAACACGAAGCTGGTGGGTCTGTCTGTTGACGGTCTTTACAGCCATATTGCATGGCTCCGCACAATCAAGGAGAAGATTGAGTACAAGGGTATGAAGGATGTGGAGGTGAAATTCCCGCTCATTGAGGATATTACCATGGAAGTTGCCCAGAAATACGGGATGATGATGCCGGGCGAGAGCAGCACCAAGGCTGTCCGCGCCGTTTTCTTCATTGATCCCAAGGGTGTTATCCGCACCATTCTTTACTATCCCCTGAGCCTCGGCCGCAATTTCGAGGAGATATACAGGGTGGTCCTGGGCCTGCAGACTGCAGACGCGTTCTCAGTGGCTCTGCCCGCCGACTGGCAGCCGGGTGATGATGTCATCGTTCCCACAGCCGGTTCATGCGGCGTTGCCAAAGAGCGCATGGAGAGCAAGGAGGAGATGAAGTGCTACGACTGGTTCTTCTGCACCAAGAAACTTGACAAACAAAAGATCCTGGACACCATATTGAAGAAATAATTATGTTTTGACCACGTGGCGGCAGGTCTAAAACCTGCCGTTACGTTCTGGTTTACAGGGATTTCTGTACGGGAGATGGTTACCACGATTTGATATGCACGTTGCGCACCGCACGGCCCGAGGGTTCGTTCTGGTTGCGGAATGCCTCGTCCCATGCCAGCGCCTCTGCCGTGCTGCATGCCACCGAGGGCCCAGATGGCACTGTCAGGGCAGCCGTTTCAGACGGGAAATGCTCAGTGAAAATCGACCGGTAGAAGTACTCCTCCCTGGTCATTGGCGTGTTCAGGGGGAACCGGTAACGGGCTGTTGACATCATCTCATCGGTGACCTTTTCGGAGGTCAGCTGTTTCAGGGTATCAATCCAGTTGTACCCTACCCCGTCAGAGAACTGCTCCTTCTGACGCCACACAATATCATCCGGCAGGTAATCCTCAAAAGCCTTTCTCAGAATCCATTTTTCCATCCTGCCGTTACCTGCCATCTTGTCGGCCGGATTAAGCCTCATAGCCACGTCAAGAAACTCCTTGTCGAGGAATGGCACTCTCCCCTCCACTCCCCAGGCAGCAAGCGACTTGTTTGCACGAAGGCAGTCATAGAGATGGAGCCTGGAGAGCTTGCGCACTGTCTCCTCATGGAACTCGCGCGGGCCCGGCGCCCGGTGAAAATAAAGGTACCCGCCGAAGACCTCATCGGCCCCTTCCCCGGAGAGAACCATCTTTACTCCCATGGATTTTATCACCCTGGCCATGAGGTACATGGGAGTTGAGGCCCTGACGGTTGTTACGTCATATGTCTCAAGGTAATATATGACGTCGCGGACCGCATCCAGGCCCTCCTGGACCGTTATATGTATCTCATGGTGAACCGTACCGATATGGTCAGCCACTTTTCGTGCCGCTGCCAGGTCCGGCGATCCCTCCAGACCGATGGCGAAGGAGTGTAATTGCGGCCACCATGCATCAGCCTGGTCATCTGTTTCAATGCGCCGGGCGGCATACTTCTTCGCGATAGCGGATATAACTGAACTGTCAAGCCCGCCCGACAGCAGCACACCATACGGTACATCCGACATCAGCTGGCGGTGAACAGCTTTTTCAAGCGCCTCGCGAAGGGCGACGATGTCAGTGCTGTTCTCTTCCACTTTATCATAGGAGGTCCAGTCACGATTATACCATTTTTTCATGACGCCATCCCTGCTGTACAGGTAATGGCCCGGCGGGAAAGTCTCTATCTTCTTGCAGACGCCCTCCAGCGCCTTTAACTCAGAAGCGAAATACAGGTTGCCGTACATGTCCCATCCCATATAGAACGGGATGATGCCAATATGGTCACGGGCTGCCAGGTAACAGTCATTCTCCTCGTCATATAGCACAAATGCGAAGATTCCGTTAAGTTCATCCAGGAAATCACAGCCCCTGTCAGCGTAGAGTGCGAGAATCACCTCGCAGTCTGACTTCGTTGTAAAATCATAACTGTCCCTGTATCGCTCCCGGATCTCCCGGTGATTATAGATTTCACCGTTTACTCCGAGTATAAGCTTGCGGTTCCGGCTGTACAGGGGCTGGCGGCCCGACTGCACATCAACTATTGAAAGTCGCTCATGGGCAATTATTGCCTTTTCTCCACAATAGATACCTGACCAGTCCGGGCCGCGATGCCTCAGTTTACCGGACATCCCCAGAACCTGCTGCCGAAGCTCCCCCGCCCTGATTTTCAGGTCAAAAACACCAACAACACCACACATAATTTAATGAAATATGAGTTAAAGGGAGCAAATGTAATTGTTTTTTGTTGTTTGCGGGGCGTTTTAGTAATGTTTTTTAACCTGTTTGCGCTTTTTTGTATTATTTATATACTTATCCGGGAAACGTTGAGATCAATATCGCAGGTCGCAATTCCCAACTCGCAATTCGCAACCCCAAATCCCAAATCGCAAATCGCAATTCGCAATTCCTCATTGTTTTATTCCCGAATAAAAATCATTCCCCTTATCATCCGTCAGGATGAAAGCAGGCATATTTTTGACTACTATCTTCCGGACAGCCTCCATGCCAAGCTCCTCGAAGTCAACCACCTCAACAGATACTATGTTTTCAGCAGCCAGAATTGCGGCCGGACCTCCGACAGAACCAAGGTAAAAGCCGCCGTACTTTTTGCAAGCATCGGTCACCTGTTTCGACCGGTTCCCCTTGGCAAGCATGATCATTGATCCGCCGAGACTCTGGAAGAGTTCAACATACGGATCCATCCGGCCGGCCGTCGTGGGTCCGAATGAGCCTGAGGCCATCCCCTCCGGCGTCTTTGCCGGCCCGGCATAGTATACCGGGTGGTTTTGGAAGTAGTCGGGCATCGGCTTGCCCTCATCGATCATCTGTTTGATACGCGCATGAGCCATGTCGCGTGCAACAATCAGGGTACCGGTGAGACTAAGGCGCGTCTTTACCGGGTATTTGCTCAGCTCGGCAAGTATCTCCTTCATTGGGCGCTCAAGGTTAATCACCACCGGTTTATCAAGCTCCGGAGCCTTCTCCGGAAGGAATTTCCCGGGTTCTGTCTCGAGCTGCTCAATGAAGATGCCTTCGGCAGTGATTTTCCCCTTGATATTGCGATCGGCGCTGCAACTGACTCCTATGCCAACCGGGCATGATGCGGCATGACGCGGCAGACGGATTACCCTGACATCATGCACAAAATACTTTCCGCCAAACTGTGCACCCACACCATACTCCTGACATATCTTCTCAACCCTCTCCTCCCATTCCAAATCACGGAATGCGCGGCCGGCAGAATTGCCCGAGGTTGGCAGGTCATCAAGGTAACCGGCAGAGGCCAGCTTCACGGTCTTGAGAGTCATCTCGGCCGAGGTGCCGCCGATGACAATGGCAAGATGATAAGGCGGACAGGCCGCGGTGCCCAGATCCTCAATCTTCTCCCGGATGAACCTGCTGAGCGAAGCTTCGTTCAGCAGCGACTTCGACTGCTGGTATAAAAAGGTCTTGTTGGCAGAACCACCGCCTTTGGCGATGAACAGGAAACGATACTCATCTCCCGGACACGAGGCGATGTCAATCTGTGCCGGGAGATTGCTTCCGGTATTCTTCTCGGCGAACATCGAAGAGGGAACTATCTGTGAATAGCGCAGATTCTTTTCATTGTAGGTCTCCCATATGCCACGGCTGAGATGGAGTGCATCATCTATTCCCGTATACACATCCTCTCCCTTCCAGGCCATCACAATGGCTGTACCTGTGTCCTGGCACCACGGAAGCTTACCTTCCGACGAGATGACCGAGTTCCGAAGCATCACCCACGCAACAAAGCGATCATTGTCCGTGGCCTCCGGATCACGAAGAATCATCGCGAGCTTTTCAAGGTGCATCGTACGGAGGTAAAAATTTACATCGACAAATGCCTGCCGTGCCAGTGTCCTGAGAGCTTCGGACTGAACCTGCAGTATCTTCCTGCCGCAGCATTCGGTCATCCTGACATGATCAACAGATATGCGGCGATACTTTGTCACATCCCTGCTGTGCTGGAATGGCTTTTCATAGTTGAAATCTCCCATGGCTGTTTTGTTTTTAAGGGCTTTACTCTATCAAAGATAGGAACGCAGGAGGCAAATAGCAAGAGCAAGTTGAGACGCTGACACAGGAGGCGGATCAATCCCGTATCCGCCAACTGGCGGTTCGGGAAGGCAACAGTGAAATATATTATTTATAACGCGTCTAAATAAGCAGACTCTGTAAAAATTATGCCTCAGGCCGAAAACGTTTGAAATAACTGAACCAACGCAAATGCCCGAAAAATCAGCGTTTAGAAGCACGATGAAGCTATTGCCGAACCGGATTTTCGACTAATTTTGAATAGGTTATCGGAACAGGGTAATAAACTAACAGCAAAACTATTATGAATGTGATCTACAGACGCAAGCCACGGTTGTCAGGCTGGCAGATTTGGAACATGAGCTTCGGATTCCTGGGTATCCAGTTTGGTTTCGCCCTTCAGAACGGCAACGTCAGTCGTATTTTTCAGACTCTGGGCGCGGAGATTGACAATATACCAATACTCTGGATAGCGGCTCCCGTAACGGGACTGCTGGTACAGCCAATTGTGGGTCACATGAGTGACCGTACCTGGAACCGTCTCGGGCGCCGTCGTCCTTATTTCCTTACCGGTGCCATTCTTGCCTCTCTCGCACTGGCCATCATCACCAACTCACCCACCTGGATTTTTGCCACTGTGATGCTGTGGATCATGGACGCCTCTATAAATATTTCCATGGAACCGTTCCGGGCATTCGTGGGTGACATGCTCTCATCGGAACAGCGAACATCAGGGTTCGCAATGCAGAGCTTCTTCATCGGCGTTGGCGCCGTAATAGGCAGCTTCCTGCCCTGGATACTGGCCAACTGGTTCAATGTACCTGAGGTTCCCGCCGAGGGCAAGCTGATACCATTCAACCTGAAACTTTCATTCTACATCGGTTCTGCAGTGTTGCTCCTTGCAGTACTCTGGACCATAATCCGTACAAAAGAATACTCACCTGCCGAACTCGAGGAGTTTGAAAAAGGCGAAAAGACAGCCAGGGGAGAGCCTCTCGCAGAGAAAACCGTGTCAGGGCAGACAGAAACAGTCAGGGACATCAATTTTTACCGTCCCGGCATCATATGGTTCTCCGTAGGCCTGGTGCTTACCATCATCCTCTCGCAGGTTAACCTCGAGAAGGAACTTTACGTTGTTACCGGAGGTATCTCCCTCTTCGGATTGCTCCAGATAATTGCAGGATTCCTGAAGGCCGGCGGCAAGGGCAGCAACGGGCTGAACAGCATCCTCACCGACCTCAAGCATATGCCCGCCACCATGGGGCAGCTTGCCGTGGTGCAGTTCTTTACATGGTTTGCCCTCTTCTCCCTGTGGATTTACACAACATCGGCTGTCACCTCAAAAATATACGGCACGAGTGACACCGCCTCCCTTGCCTATAACGAAGGCGCCAACTGGGTGGGAGTGCTCTTCGGGGTTTACAACGGATTTGCAGCACTGGTTGCCTTCCTGCTCCCGGTCCTGGCAAAATACACATCACGCAGGGTCACTCATGCCATCTGCCTCCTGGTGGGCGGGGTGAGCCTGATGTCAATCAGCCTGATCAATTCACCCGGCATGCTGATCCTCCCGATGCTTGGCATCGGACTGGCATGGGCAAGTATCCTGTCAATGCCTTACGCCATACTGACGGGATCACTGCCTCACAACAAGATGGGCATCTATATGGGCATCTTCAACTTCTTCATCGTTATCCCGCAGATACTTGCAGCCAGCATCCTCGGAAGCATGGTCAAGCACCTTTTCTCAGGCAACACGATGCTGGCCCTGGTGACCGGAGGGATCTCAATGATAATTGCGGCTCTTGCGGTTAATTTTGTCAAAGACGTTGACGACAGGAGGTGATGATGGATCTGAAAGGGTGCATTTTTGATCTCGACGGCGTTATCGTCGACACTGCCAAATATCACTTCATGGCCTGGAGACGCCTGGCAAAGGAGCTCGGTTTTATATTCACCCTCGAAGATAATGAGGCTCTCAAGGGAGTCAGCCGGATGGCTTCACTGGAGATCCTTCTCAGCAAGGGAAACATCCATGCCACCATACAGGAAAAGGAGGAGCTGGCGGCAAGGAAGAACGGCTGGTATGTTGAGTTCATCTCCGGCATGAAACCGGATGAGATCCTCCCGGGCAGCGTGAAGCTCCTCAAAACGCTCAGGAAAGAGGGCATCCTGACAGCCATCGGCTCGGCCAGCAAAAACGCCGGAACAATCCTTGACGGCATTAACCTTCGTGATATGTTTGATGTGATCATTGACGGAAACAAGATATCGAAGGCCAAGCCTGACCCCGAGGTATTCCTCAGGGGCGCACAGGAAATGAAGCTGTCGCCCTCGAAGTGCATTGTTTTCGAGGATGCGCAGGCAGGTATAGAGGCGGCAATCGCCGGCGGAATGAAGTGTGTGGGAGTAGGCAGCCCCGAGCTGCTTGGCAGGGCTGATCTCGTCATTCCCGGTCTTAATAAAATTAGTTTGAAACAATTGAGAAACTTATAATTCAAAATGACTGATTCACGTTTTCAGCCCGATGAGTGGAAAATCATCGAGACACGGTTTGATCCCGTGAGAGGCCGCGATTCGGAGAGCATATTTGCCCTGGGTAACGGAATGATGGGACAGAGGGCAAACTTTGAAGAAACATATACCGGCGACTCACTCCGGGGCAACTACGTGGCCGGTGTTTATTATCCTGACAAGACCGTTGTCGGATGGTGGAAAGTCGGTTACCCGGAATACTTTGCCAAGGTTCCCAACGCGCCTTCATGGACAAACATAATAGTACGCATTGATGATGAGGAGCTTGACCTTGTAAAGTGCAAAGTGAAGAGTTTCCGCAGGGAGCTTGACATGAAGGAAGGGGTGCTGACGCGAATGTTCACAGCGGTGATGCCCTCGGGCAGGGAGGCAGAGGTGACCGCCAGGCGTTTCCTCTCGATGGATGAGCCCGAACTGGCCGCAATCAGTTACAGCGTGCGGATCAAAAGGGGTGGCGGTAAGTTGGAACTTATTCCCTGGCTGAACGCCGATGTATATAATGAGGATGCCAATTACGACGAGAAGTTCTGGGAGAACGAATCGGCTTCACGTGATGGCAGACGCTCAGTTGTTGTTGCGCAGACGCGAAAAACAGCTTTCGTGGTTGCCACTGCGATGGAAAATATATTCACCATGAACGGTAAGCCGGTAAAGGGCGAACCGGTTATTACCACAACCGACAAAACCGCTCACTGTGCATTCACATCCGCCTGTGCTGACGGAGACACCTTCACGGTGACCACATATGCCGCGGTACTTTCCTCTTTCAACCATCCCGTGGACGGGATCGCGGCGAAGGCAATGGCTACGGCCGGCAAGGCCGCCGCAAAGGGCTTTGACGCATTACTTGAGGCCCACCGTAATGCATGGGCCCAGAAGTGGGAACATGGTGATATCGTCATCCGTGGTGATATAGCAGCACAGCAGGGAATACGGTTCAACATCTTCCAGCTGAACCAGACATATACCGGTGAGGATCCCAGGCTGAACATCGGGCCCAAGGGATTCACCGGCGAAAAGTACGGTGGAAGCACCTACTGGGACACAGAGGCTTTCGTCTTTCCCTTCTACCTGAGCACGTCAGACACACACGTGGCACGCAACCTGCTGCTTTACAGGTATAAACACCTGGGCAAAGCCATTGAGAACGCGAAGAAACTGGGATTCACGGGCGGGGCAGCCCTGTACCCGATGGTCACGATGAACGGCGAGGAGTGCCACAATGAATGGGAGATAACCTTCGAGGAGATACACCGCAACGGCGCCATCGCCTATGCTATCTTCAACTATGTGAGGCACACAGGCGACCAGGATTATCTTTCGGAATACGGCCTCGAGGTGCTGATAGCCCTTTCGCGCTTCTGGGCGCAGAGGAGCAACTGGTCACAGGAAAAAAACAGGTATGTCATCCTTGGCGTTACCGGTCCAAATGAGTATGAGAACAACGTCAGCAATAACTGGTATACAAACACGCTGGCACGCTGGACACTGAAATACACCTCTGACATCCTCGACTGGCTCCGGTCAGCCAGCAAGGTGAAGTATAACGCCCGCCGTTGTCACCCGCACACATCTTGATACACAGGCAGAACTGAATCACTGGAAGGAGATAATTGATAACATGTACCTGCCTGCGCACCATGATCTTGGAATCTTTTTGCAGCAGGACGGATTCATGGACAAGTTGCAGCAGACGGTCAAAGACCTTGACCCCGCTGAACGGCCTCTGAACCAGCACTGGTCATGGGACCGAATTCTCCGGTCGGTCTTCATCAAACAGGCCGATGTGCTCCAGGGGATCTATTTCTTCGAGGATGATTTCGACGAGGATACCATCAGGCGCAATTTCGACTTCTATGAGCCGCGCTGCGTGCATGAATCATCACTCTCGGCAAGCATCCACTCCGTGCTGGCAGCCAGGCTGCATGACACGGAGAGTGCCTATACCCTGTACCTCCGCACCGCCAGGCTCGACCTTGATGACTACAACCGTGAGGTGAAGGACGGACTCCACATAACCAGCATGGCCGGGACATGGCTCGCCATAGTGGAGGGATTCGGCGGGATGCGGATACGCAATGAGCGTGTCTGTCTTAATCCGGTCATTCCAGCAGCGTGGGAATCATACTCATTTATAATCAGATACCGGAACAATCCATTCAGGGTTGAGGTCAACGGCACAAAGGTGATAGTGGTCAACCTCTCACAGGCTGAGATACCTCTTGCCGTTTACGGAGAGCAGGTCACGCTGAAAACCGGGGAAGAAAGGAGATTTGAAAAATGATGAAAAGAATATTTCAGGCGCTTGTTTTATTCATGATTCCGGTACTTCTGCCGGCGAAGGGACAGGTTATCGAACGCGTTGACCCGCCATCATGGTTCACGGGGATGAAGAATGATGCCCTTCAGCTGATGGTCTACGGCAGGGAGATCGGATCATACGACGTGAAAACTGATTATCCGGGAGTTGACGTCAGTACTCTGGTCCGGACTGAAAACCCGAACTACCTCTTTGTCAACCTGAATATCTCAGATGAGGCCGTTCCGGGAATCGTGACCCTGACATTCACCCACGGCAGGCAGAAGCTTACACACAGCTATCCCCTCCTGGCCAGGCCGGACGGACCGGCAAGAGGATTCAACTCCTCAGACGTGATCTACCTGCTGATGCCAGATCGTTTCGCCAACGGCGACACCTCCAATGACAACGTTGCGGGTATGACGGAACAGGCTGACCGCAGCAAGCCGGGAGGCAGGCACGGAGGCGACCTGAAGGGAATAGAGGATCACCTCGATTACCTCCATATGCTGGGGGTTACAGGAATATGGCTGAACCCGTTCCTTGAAAATAACCAGCAGCACTCCTCCTACCATGGCTATTCAACAACTGATTTCTACAAATCTGATCCGCGCTACGGATCCAATGACGAGTTCAAAAAACTGGTGACCGAAGCGCACAAAAGAGGAATGAAAGTGGTAATGGATATGATATTCAATCATACAGGATCTTTCCACTGGTGGATGAAGGACCTTCCGTCAAAGGACTGGATACATCAGTTCGATGAGTTCACCCGCACCAATTACAGGGCTTCCACCTACATGGACCCGTACGCCGCGGAGAGCGACAGGATGCTGATGGAAAAAGGATGGTTTGACGTGACCATGCCTGACCTCAACCAGAGCAATCCCCTTGTAGAGACCTATCTTATCCAGACCAGCCTGTGGTGGATTGCCTTCAGCGATCTCGACGGCATCAGAATGGATACCTACCCTTACCCCCAGCCTGACATGATGTCAAGATGGGCAAAGCGGGTTACCGATGAGTTCCCCGGTTTCTTCATTGTAGGCGAAGTGTGGTATGATGACCCGGCTCAGATCTCTTACTGGGCATATAACAAGAAAAACAGCGACGGGTACAGGTCAAATCTGCCATCGGTGACCGATTTCCCCGTCTGCTTTGCAACTCACAGGGCCTTCGAAGGCAAGACCAATCCCACCGACGGACTCTCGAAGATCTATAATGCCCTGTCGCAGGACTACCTCTACCCCGAACCGCTCAGGAACGTCATATTCCTTGACAACCATGACATGACGAGGTTCTACACCCAGACCGGCAAAAGCCTCGAAGCGTACAAGCTGGGGCTGAGCTTCATCATGACCACAAGGGGCATACCACAGCTCTATTACGGCACGGAGATAGTCATGGAAGGCGACAAGAGCCTTGGTGACGGGCGGCTGAGAGATGACTTCCCGGGCGGATGGCCCGGCGATGCCAGAAATGTATTCACAGGCACCGGCCTTACTGAACAGGAGAAGGAAGCACTTGATTTTACAACGCTTATCCTGAACTGGAGGAAGAATAAGGAGGTGATACATACCGGCAAACTGAAACACTATATCCCTTCAGACGGCGTCTATGTCTATTTCAGATATGACTGCAGCGAAAGCGTAATGGTGATAATCAACGCCAACAGCAAGGAGAACCGTGCCATCAGCGGTGAGAAATATGCCGACTGGACCCGTAACATGGTTCTCTATGAGATTAATACCCGGCAGTTCTCCGATGAGGGGACCTTTGCCGGAGTGCAGGAGAGACTTCCTCAGCTGAAGGAACTGGGAGTGAACGTTCTGTGGTTCATGCCCATCTATCCCATCGGCGAATTAAACAGGAAGGGAGAACTCGGCAGTTACTATTCCATCAGTGATTATAAAGGGATCAATCCCGAGTTCGGGACTATAGACGACTTTAAAGCGCTTGTTGACACTGCCCATGCCATGGGCTTCCACGTGATTCTCGACTGGGTAGGAAATCACTCGGCATGGGATAATCCTCTTGCCACCGAATTCCCGGAGTGGTATGAAAAGGATTCTTTAGGGAAATTTATCTCGCCGTTTGACTGGACCGATGTGATCCAGTTCGACTACACTGCAGAGCCGCTTTGGGATTACATGGTTGGTGCCATGAGGTACTGGGTCGAAGAGGTTGGCATTGACGGCTACCGTTGTGACTTCCCGGGACTGGTACCTGAGGAGTTCTGGTTCAGGGCCACTACCGAGCTCAACTCGGTCAGGCCGGTGCTGATGCTAGCAGAGGATGAGGAGCATTCATACCTGCTCGAGCGTGCCTTTGACATGAACTACGGCTGGGCGCATCATCACCTGATGAACGCCGTGGCAGGAGGCCAGCGCAGACCGTCTGCCCTCGACAGCATTATTCAGTATGAGCTGAAGCGTTATGCTCCCGAGTCATACAGGCTGCGCTTCATGACCAACCATGACGAAAACTCGTGGAACGGCACAATCGACGAGAAGATGGGTGAAGCACAGAAGGCATTCGCCTGCTATCTCTTTACCGTTCCCGGCGTACCTCTTCTCTACAACGGCCAGGAGGCTGACCTTGACAAGAGACTGGAGTTCTTCAAGCGCGACCCGATCGAGTGGAAGGAGACCGAACTTACTCCCTTCTACACGAAGCTGGTTCACCTGCGCACTTCACATCCGGCACTTCGTCATGGCATTGAAGGCGGATCATACGATGTGCTGAAGACAAGCCAGAAGAATGTGGTCGCATACAAGAGGGTAAAGGGTGAGAATGAGGTTCTGACTATCCTCAACATCAGCAGTAAGCCGGTGACTGTGGCGCTGAAGGACGGAGCCACCGCAGGAACCTACAGGGATCTTTTCACCGATGGCAGCGTGGAGATCGCCCAGGGCAGGAAGATGCAGCTGGAGCCGTGGGGATATATGGTACTGGTAAAGTAAACAGACAGGCTTCCCCCAGACAAAAAAACCCGGATCCAAAGTCCGGGTTT
>LAHT01000402.1_pt1 | contig 13868 bp, 9 predicted proteins | sample 329671 | NCBI WGS metagenome assembly LAHT01 (sample SAMN03275702, study PRJNA271635) | activated sludge metagenome | isolation source: Sample C-4 Sludge from methanogenic chamber (fourth chamber) of Anaerobic... | reverse complement strand
GTTCAATACAGCGTCGGCGAACTCAAGATAACAGAAGTCCAGACAAAGGAAGGCGCGTTTGACGAGCTTTCCATCGAGGGCTGGGGCTTCACCAACGCGGTTGGGGAACCCAAGCTTCCGATGCTGCGCCAGCTGATCGCGGTACCTCTGGACGCCACTGTCCGCCATACCCTCAACTCCCAATCCGTCCGGGAACTCGATGCCGCTGCCAGCCAGCTCAGGAACCGCATCATCCCGGCCCAGGAGCCCGTTTCCAAATCGGCTGATCCGGCCACCCTGCCCTTTGTGGTGAATGCCGAAACCTACGGCCGGGAAGGCTTCAACACCCGCGAATGGGTGCAGTTGACGGAACTGGGCATCATGCGCGGCGTGCGCGTCTTCGCCCTGGATTTCTTCCCCGTGCGTTACGACGCCGCGAGCAACACCATCCGCGTGATGGAAAACTTTGACGTTCACGTCGATTTTGACAACCCGGACCTCATCGCCACGGCCGATATGATGGCCAGGACAGCCTCCAGCGAGTTCGACCAGCTCTACGGCAAAACCTTTTTCAACTGGGACGCCTCCACCCGTACCGTGCTGGTGCGCCATCCCACCAAGATGGTCATCCTCTGTCCTCCAAGCTACACCAGCAACCTCCAATCCTACGTGGACTGGAAGACCCAGCAGGGCTTCGCGGTCAGCGTGGTCACCGTGGGCAGTGGCGGAACGGTGGCCAACACCACCACCGCCATCAAGAATTATATGCAGACGCTTTGGAACGCTGCCACCGTCGAAGATCCGGCTCCGACCTATCTGCTGATCATCGGTGACGAGTCCGGTACCATTGCCATCGCGACCAACACCGGCGCGACCGGTTCCCATGTTACCGACCTCACCTACGTGCGCCTCAGCGGCACCGATTACATGCCGGAGATGTACCACGGCCGCTTCTCTGTTTCCAACACCACCGAACTGGCCAACATCGTCAACAAGACCGTCACCTTTGAAAAGACGCAGATGCCGGACCTCAGCTATCTGGGCAAGGTGGTTATGATCGCCGGCGTGGACTCCGGCTTCGGCCCCACTCACGCCAATGGCGCCATCAACTATGGCACCACCGAGTACTTCAACGCAGCCCATGGCATCACCTCCAACACCTATCTCTATCCCGCTTCGGGCAGCAGTGACGCGGCTATCATCGCCAATGCCAACCAAGGCCGCGGCTACATCAACTATACTGCCCACGGCAGTCAGACCTCCTGGGCTGACCCCACCTTCTCCGTCTCCGATGTGAACGCCATGACCAACGCCGGTAAATACGGCATCATGGTTGGCAACTGCTGCATCACCAACGAGTTTGACTACTCCAGCCCCTGCTTTGGCGAAGCGGTGATCCGCAAGGCCAACGGAGGCGGAGTTGCCTACATCGCCGGCATCAACAGCACCTACTGGGATGAGGACTATTACTGGGCGGTTGGTTACAAGACCCCCATCAACGGAACTGCCCCGGCTTATAACGCCACCAAACTGGGTGCTTATGACGCCATGTTCCACACTCACGGTGAAGTTTATTCCAATTGGGCCACCACTACCGGCGAGACCATCTACATGGGCAACCTGGCCGTGCAGCAGAGCGGCAGTTCCCTCACCAACTACTACTGGGAGATCTACCACGTGATGGGCGACCCCTCCCTGATGTCCTATCTGGGAGTTCCCACCGCCAACGCCGCCGTTTACCCCGGCCAGATCTTCATCGGCCAGACCGAAGTTGAGATCACCGGCGCGGCCCCCTATTCCCGCGTGGCCATCACCATGGACGGCGTGATCTACGGCACCGCCCTCACCGACGCCAGCGGTTACCTGAATCTGGCGCTCACCCCCTTCACCGATGCCGGCACCGCCACCCTCGTGATCACTGCCCATAACAGGATCACCCTGATAGATGAGATCGATGTCATCGCCAACGACGGCCCCTGGATGAGCGTGACCGCCACCGTCTATGACGACGCCAACAACGAACTGCCGGACTACAACGAAAGCGGCTATCTGGACGTTACCTTCAAAAACGTGGGTTCCGACCCCGTCAACGCCGTCACTGCCATTCTCACCAGCTTGACAGAAGGGATCACCATCACTAACAACTCCGCCTACATCGCCTCTTTGGCTGCTGACGCCAGCACCACTTTGGACAATGCCTACGCGATTAGCGTGGCGGATGACATGGTTGACGGAACCATGGCGAACTTCACCATCACCATGACCAGCGGCAGCGACACCTGGGTGAAGAACTTCAACCTCACGATCAACGCGCCGGAACTGGCCTTCGGCACCATCTCCTTTGCCGATCCCTCACCGGGCAACGGTAATGGACGACTTGATCCCGGCGAAACCGTGACCATCACCATGCCTCTGCTCAACAACGGCGGAGCCGCCTCCCCGGATGGAACAGCCACATTGAGCTGTGCCACCCCCGGGATCACCATCAACACAGGAACTGCCAGCTTCAGTGCCATCGCGGCCTCTGGCAGCGCAAACCTCACTTTCTCACTTACTGCCGATGCCGGCATGACCGTTGGCACCGTTGCCTCCCTGGTCTTCCACGCCTCCGCCGGAGCTTACACCGCCGACAAGACAGAATATGTGGCTGTGGGTCTCATTATCGATGATTTCTCCACTGGAGATTTCTCCTCCTTCCCTTGGATCCAAGGCAGCTACCCGTGGGTGATCGTAAACGACAATTACCACAGCGCAAGCTACGCGGCCAAGAGTGGCACCATCAGCAGCAACCAGACCAGCACCATGGAGACCACCCGCATCCTGACCGCTCCCGGCGAAATAAGCTTCTGGTACAAAGTCTCCTCCGAATCCGGATATGACGAACTGCGTTTCTACGTGGACGGCACCCTGCAAAACGAGTGGTCCGGAACGGTTGACTGGACCCAGGCCACCTTCAACCTGGCGGCTGGCACTCGTGTGCTGAAATGGGAATACGGCAAAGACGGCAGCGTGGACAACGGCTCCGACTGCGCCTGGGTTGACGACATCATCTTCCCCGCCTCCACCACGCCCAGCAGCTTCTACGCTCCTCGAAACCTGATGGCGGCACCCGGCAACGGATTTGTGATCCTCAACTGGGACGTCCCGATCTTCGGAACCCCCACAGAATACCAGATCTACCGCGATGGCAGCCTGCTCACCCCGGTGGCCGGACTCACCCACACGGACTACACCGTGGTGAATGAGACCACCTACAGCTATTATGTGATAGCGGTTTTCAGCGGTGGCAATTCTGATCCTTCCAACCCGGTCCAGGCCACTCCATCAGCCAATCCCCCCCTGGAAGTGGTTGTCGGCGAAGGTACTGCCAGCACAGGAACCTACGATGGCTGCCCTGTTAACATCTGGTATCAAAGCCTGCATGGACAGTCCGTTTACACCGCTGCCGAACTCAACTCCCAGGGTGTTTTCGGCCCCATCGAGATCACCCGGATCGGCTTCAACATCACCGGCCTGCCAGCCCAGGCGATGCCCAACTACATCATCCGCATGGGTCACACCACTGCCACCAACGCGGCAAGTTGGAAACCGCTTGCCAGCCTAACCCAGGTTTGGTCATCGGCCTCTTACCGGCCCACAGCCACCGGCTGGAACACCTTGACCCTCGGCACTCCCTTCCTCTGGAACGGAACTGACAACATAGTGATCGACACTGCCTTTGGCCTGATCGGTTCCTATAACGCGAGCGGAACCACCCAGTACACCAATGTAGCCACCGGCTACATCTTCAATCGCAGTGACAGCGCCGATCAGACCAATGTCTTCACCGGCGGCACCAATTCTGTTTACCGCCCCAATGCGCAGTTCACCTTCCGTCAAATCACGCTGGCAACTCCGGAAATCACCATAGTTCCCCACGAGACCAGCGGCGTGAACGTCTCCTGGCCGGCTGTTTCCGGCGCCAGCCAATATCAGATCCTCCGTTCCCTGGAACCCTTCGGTGTCTTTGAACACCTGGCTTACACGGACGGTCTTAGTTACAACGATACCGAAGTGCTGGACAGGGCCTTCTACCACGTCAAAGCCCTCAACGCCAAACAGGCAAAACAGATCAACTATAGCAAATAAGCACAATTCCGGCCCCGCCCCTTCAAGCTGGCGCGGGGCCGGCTTTTTTCTGCTACAAGCTGGCGATAAACGGATGGCAAAGATTGAGGCAGGGTTGCACATCCTAAAAATATTATGACCACAGGGCAGTTGCGGGAATAAGAGAAATAATGATTGACAAATCCCCGTCCCCAGTTTCTTTGCTGTGAAAAATCAAGAAATTCACGCATGAACACGGTCGTTAAGCTATTCAGATGGAACGCGCTTTCAGTCTGATAGCTCAGGTGTAAGAATCGCCCGGATACCAGTCCTGATCATGCCAAACCAAGATACTGCTCAGCCAGCTGAGCGGGGAGTAAGATTATGAACAGAAACAAAGCCGTTCTGATCATCTGCCTGGCGCTATGTGGAGCCGGGCTCATGGCCGCGGCCCCCAGCTTCGGAGAGCTTTCAGCCATCGGCATCAATACCCCGCGGGAGAGGGCCGTCGGGATCGACAAGGAAGAAGTGAACGCCTATCTCCAGGTGGGCAACGAAAGCACGGACAGCTTCACCCTCACCAACAGCGGCAGCCAGCCTATCACCTACTCCATCAACATGGAGGAATTGTTGTCCCCGGGTGGAAGTTCACTGCCTGCTCCACCGGAGGATGGGAAAAGCATTGCCGGAAGCACCCTTGTGCTCAATGCCAGCAACTACCTGCCAGGCACCACAGTGAACTGGACCTTCACCGTCACCAATGCCAGCACCGACTCTGAATGGCTGACAGATGTGATCATCACCTTCCCTGCCGGCGTCACTGTGAACAGCGCCACCAATTTCACCGGCGGCAACGGCGGCGACATGACCCCCAACGTTACCAGCGGCAGCGGCGTTACCGTTACCTGGCACGGCGCATCATCCAGCGGCTGGGGCGTGATTTACGGAAACGGGGATTCAGCCACAGCCACGGTCAACGTGACCATCGGCAACGTCTTCAGCGGCGATCTGACCCTGCCCTATACCATCGATGGAGATGTATACGGTTCCGCGCCCCACACTCTCAGCGGCACCATCGTTTTGCCTCAGGATATCCCACCCATCGAGTGGCTCAGCGTTCTGCCTCTCAGCGGCACCATCGCCGCCGGCCAGAGCCAGACCTTCACCGCCTATTTTTCCGCGGTGGGAATGGCCGTGGGCGCCTATCAGGCCATGATCACTGTCAATACCACCGATCAGCAAAACCCCAGCCTGGAAGTTTTGGCCAACATGATTGTCTGGGATACGGGCAACCACGTTCCCGCCATCGATCTGCCGGCTGGCTTCGCGTTTGACCGCAACACCAGCCTGGATGTGGATTTTAGTTCCTACGTCTCCGACGCGGATCTGGATCCCCTTACTCTCGCCTCCAGCGGAAACGGCAACGTCCTGGTGGCAATCAACGGCCTCAGCGTCACCTTCTCCGCCGCTCTGAACTGGACCGGCAGTGAAACCATCACCTTCTCTGTTTATGACGGCGCCAACTACAACTACGACAGCGTGGTGGTTTCCGTAAACGAAATTGAGGGTCCCGGCTGGGTGCCGGTGCTGTATGCCAACAACTCTGCCACGGTCTATGGATCGGTGCACATCAACGGCCTGCCCGCCGGCCTCAACGACATGGTGGGAGCCTTTGTGGGTGGTGAGTGCCGCGGAGTGGCCGCGGTGGTCATGGATTCTGGCAATGCGTACGTGACCATTGTGGCAAACCTGGCCTCAAACGGTGAGACCCTGAGCTTCAAGATCTTCGATTACAGCGGGGACGCCATCTATGACGCCGATCAAACCTACAGCCTCAATTACGGCCAGGTTTACGGCACCAACTCATCGCCCCTGCCGATCAGCACCAACGCGGCGCTTGCCACCCCGGTGATCTCTGCCATCAGCAGGATCAGCGGCGGGTTCAGGATCGCCTGGAATGCCGTGGCCGGAGCTGACGCTTACGAGGTCTGGCGCGCGGTGGACCCCTTCGGGGAATACGAACAAGTCGGCTTCGACATCACCGGCCTGCTCTACAACGACATGACTGAATTGCCCCTGGCCTTCTACTACGTGAAGGCAGTGCGGTTCTAAGCGAGGTAATGCATGAAAAACATATTGATCATATTCGTCCTGGCCCTGCTTGCCCTGCCCCTGCTGGCAGGAGATTGGACCCAATACTACTTCCGCTTTGAACTGCTGGACAAGGCCCAGCTTTCCCAGATCAGCCGGATCGTCTCCATCGACAACGTGAAGGGAAACTGGGTCTACGCCTACGCCAATGACTCCGAGTGGTCGGAATTTGGCAAACTGGGCCTCAACACCCAGCTCCTGCCTGCCCCGTCCAGTGAATTCCCGGCTCTGATGAGCGACAACCTGAGGGACGCGAAAGCCTGGGACACCTATCCCACTTATTCCACCTATGTATCCACGATGAACTCTTTCGCAACCACCTATCCCAACCTTTGCCAGATCATCAATGTGGGCAACACCGTTAATGGCCGCGCCATCCTGGTGGCCAAGATCTCGGACAACGTTGCCAGCGAAGAAAAAGAGCCGGAAGTGCTGCTCACCAGCACTATCCACGGTGACGAGACCACCGGCTGGATCCTGATGCTGCGCCTCATCGACACCCTGCTCAGCCAATACGGAACAAACCCCCGCCTGGCCAACATTGTAAATTCCATGGAACTTTACATCGGCCCCAACACCAATCCTGACGGGACCTACTACGGAGGAAACAACACCGTGGCCAGCGCCCGCCGCTACAACGCCAACGGGATCGACCTCAACCGCAACTACCCCGACTACGACGGCGGCTTGAACGAAGGTGCCATCCAGCCTGAAACCCAGGCCCTGATGAACTTCGCCAACGCCCACAGCTTCGTCTTTGGCGCCAACTACCACGGCGGCGCGGAAGTGGTGAATTATCCCTGGGATAACACTTACACGCGGCACGCAGACGACGCCTGGTTCATCTCCTCCAGCCTGGTCTATGCTTCCAATGCCCAGGCGGACGGCCCCAGCGGCTATTTCACCAGCGTGGCCTCCAACGGCATCACCAACGGCGCCGACTGGTATGTGATATCCGGCGGACGCCAGGATTGGATGAACTACACCCGCAACGGCCGCGAGGTCACCATCGAATGTTCAAACACCAAGATGCCCACCGCCTCCACCATGCCCAACTTCTGGAATTACAACTACGAGGCCATGCTCAGCTATCTGGAGCAGTCGCTTTACGGCATCCACGGCACGGTGGTGGACGTTTATGGCAACCCTCTTGCGGCCACGATCAACATCTCCGGCCATGACGATATCTATTCCATTGTGGAAACGGACCCCACCCACGGGGATTTCTACCGCTATCTGCAACCCGGAACCTACACCCTGATCGTCACCACTGCCGGCTATGACCCTAAAACCGTCCAAGTGACAGTGAACGCCAACTCCCCAACCGCCATCACGGTGGTGTTTGGCGTACTGCCCCTGGAGATCGGTCTCAATGCCGGCTGGAACCTGATCAGCCTGAACAAGGTGCCGGCCTCCTACGCGGTTGCAGATGTTTTCAGCGGGGTTACGGGCCTGCTGCAGGTGAAAAGCGAGACCCTCAGCTATGCTCCGGCGATGGACGACCACTTCAACACCTTGGTTGCCTTGAACGCGAAGGAAGGCTACTGGGTGAACATGTCCTCCCCGGCCACCCTGACCGTGGCTGGCAATCAGGTCTTTGGACAAACCACGCCCATCGAGCTCCAGGCTGGCTGGAACCTGGTGGCCTATCTGCCCGCCGCGGCCAAAACCACCGCCACCGCCCTGGCCTCCATCTCCACTTATCTGCAACAGGTGGACCACATGGGAGCCAGCCCCACCACCATGGAGCCCGGAAAAGGATATTGGGTAAAGGTTTCACAGCCCTGCACCCTCACCTATCCCAATTGATCCTGATCCTTAACCCTTCGGGGGATGGAGCGCGAGCTTCATCCCCTTTTTTCCCAACATTTTCCCTTCAGCTGTTGGATAACAGGGCATATGGCGGATCGCCAAAACTGCCGCTCCTGCTTTTTACGGTTGACAGCATACCCCCTGTGCATGGCATGTTCCCTCGTATGGTGGCAATTGATGCCAACGCTGCCACCTGGGGAGGAAACTGATGCTCAACCCAGATCCTGTCTGGTTCGTGAACGCCTTCGCGGCTGATTATTTTGGTGGCAACACCGCCGCCGTGGTTTTGCTCGCGGATTTTCCTGACGACAGCCGGCTGCTGGCCCTGGCCAAAGAGTTCGGTTTTTCCGAAACGGCTTTCCTGAAAGCGCTCGCGCCCGCGCGTTATCACATCCGCTGGTTCACGCCGGAGGTGGAGGTCCCCCTCTGCGGCCATGCCACCCTGGCTTCAGCCCGGGCCTTGTTTTCTGGTCCGGAAAGCGGATGTGGCAAACTAAGCTTCACCAGTCTTTCCGGCGAACTGGCGGCAACCCTGAGGGGCGATCTGATCGAGCTGGATTTCCCCGCCGAGAACTCCGCGGCCTGTTCCGTCGAACCCGCTCTGGTGGAAGCCTTGGGACCCCATCAGCCGCTGGAGTCGCTCAGCGCCAGGAACAGCCGCAACCTGGTTTTGGTTTACGCGGAACATCAGCAGGTTCTGGATCTGCAACCGGATTTTCCCCGGCTGGCGGCCATGACGGGGCTCCCCTGGCTGGGGATCGCGGTCACTGCCCCCTGCCCGGAAGGCTATATCTGCCGCTATTTCGCGCCCTGGGAGGGCATCAATGAAGATCCCGTCACCGGCTCCGCCCAAACCTATCTTGCCCCCTACTGGTCTGCCAAACTCGGACTCGGAGTGCTCAACGGCTGGCAGGCTTCCCAACGGGGCGGCACCTTCGAGGTGGAGATCAGCTCCGCCAGGGTCCTCATCCGCGGCCGGGCCTTCCTCTATCTGCGGGGAAAGATCGACTCCGGCTGGAAAACAAGTCCGGAGCAATCCCCGCCGGGCAGATAAAACTTGACAGGGGAAGCTGAATACGATTGTATTAATTGGAAAGTCAGCACCCTTGGAGAATTAATGAAGAAACTGATGCCATTGGCGATAATGCTTGCCCTTACGGTCATGTTCTATGCCGAAAGCGCCCTGCCAAGCCACCCCAATCCTGTTCCTCCCTATGTGAAACGCCACAGCGCCCTGGACAGCTATCCCTTTAAAAACGACGGTTTGGACCAACTCAGCCGGGCGGATTTTGCCCTCAACGGCAATGTCCGCAAGATGTATATCCAAACCAGCGACATCATCGGGGAACCGGGCTCTCTGCGCGATCACGTGATCGTGCGTTTCGACAGCCTGGGCAAAGTGCAAACCACCATCACCTATCCCCAGGGAACTGTGCCCCAAGGATTTCGCTATGTTTATCGTCCCGATGGGCAGCTCCTGAGAGTCGAACGCTACAATTACCAGGATGAGCTCGTCACCGGATCGCCCGATCGGGACGACATCTTCCCGCTCGCGGGCAACGATGCCGAGTATTTCCACAATGCCCAGGGCCAGCTGACCCGGATCGTCTTTTACGACGCCCAGGGCGAGATGCTCCGCGAATATGTTTACACCTACTCCGCCAAGGGTTACAGCGTCGCCCTCAACCATGCCGTGGAAAGCCGCCGCAACCGCAATCAGATCTTTTTCCACGACGCAGGGGGCAAACTCATCGCCAGCCAGAAAAAGGATGATGAGGGCAGGTTCATCTACACCGCCAAATACAGCTTCGATCAGAACAAGAACACCGAAACCATACTGCAGGATTATCTGCACGATACCCCCACCCAAAAAACCGTCAACGTCCTGGACGCCGCCGGCCGGCTTAAGGAAAGCACGATCACCGATCCCCAGGGCGTGCCGATGCGCAAATACACCTACACTTACGATGCTCAGGGACGCCTCATAAAACAGATCTACAGCTCACCCAACGACAAGATCACCACGGTCTACACCTATCAAACAGACGCACAGGGCAACCTGACGGAATACACTTCCGGCCCGGGGAACGCGGCGGAGAACTTCCGCCTCACCATCCGCTACCAGTATTATTGAGCCGCCGTGGCGCAGCATTCCAGTGCTGCGGAAGTTGTGGCGCGGCATTCCAGTGCTGCGGAAGTTGTGGCGCGGCATTCCAATGCTGCGGAAGTAGTGGTGCTGCATTCCAATGCTGCGGAAGTTGTGGCGCAGCATTCCAATGCTGCGGAAGTTGTGGCGCAGCATTCCAATGCTGCGGAATGGATAAGGGAGGGTGATGTGGTTTTTTAATATTCGCATGATCGGCATCATGCGCCACGTAGCTGCGGAAAACCCTTCCGCCGGATCCGAATCCCGTGCGGAGTCATTCCCCTGGGCTGCCTTCAGCCGTTTCCGTTCCCAGCCCGAAATTTCGCTTGACAATAATTCATGCCTCGGATTAGCATGAACTTAACATTTATCGGGAAGTAAACCATGGATATGACCCTGCCTGTGGCAAATGTATCTTATCAGGTCCCTTGCGCTGGTCTTCGAGCCTTAGCCAGAGCAGTGGGTCCACGCCCTGGCGCCGGGCCACGCCAGACAGAGCAAAAATCCCCTCACACCACAACCTGCAAGGAACATGGCATGGATAAAATTGTTGTTTTCCCCGCGCCTCACATTTTTACGCGAAGCTTGAGCGCCAGCGTCGGCACGCTTAAGAAATCAATTTCCACCCCAGATCCACAAGTTACCAGTCATTATAGTAAACGAGGTATATCATGAAATCAAACACATTACGAGTTTTAATCCTGATCACATTGTTAACCGGGCTTATGGTGGCAGGCTGCCACAAACCGACGGATCCGGATCAGGTGTCCAAGCCGGTCTTCAGTCCTGCCGGAGGCACTTATGAAGGAGTGGTTGACGTTGGCTTAACCACAACCACCCCGGGCACGACGATCCGGTACACCACCGACGGCAGCGACCCCAACACCAATTCTTCCGTATACTACAGCCCAATTCACGTTACACAAACCACAACCCTGAAAGCCAAAGCCTACAGAAGCGGCCTGCAGGACAGCGCCATCGCCACAGCGAGCTACACTATAACCTGGGACCCCTCTGAAATGCTCTTTGTGCCCGGCGGCACCTTCACCATGGGTGATACCAGAGGTGGAGGAGAAGATAATGAACTGCCCACCCACAGCGTTACCTTAAGCCCTTTCTACATTGGCAAATACGAGGTCACGCAAGCCGAATACGCGGCGATCATGGGATCCAATCCGGCGCATGATTACGGCGTGGGGGACAATTATCCAGTCTATTATGTATCCTGGTATTCGATCCTCAAGTATTGCAACCTGCGCAGTCTGGCCGAAGGGCTCGCTCCGGTCTATACGATCAGCGGTTCCACCAATCCCGCCACTTGGGGAGATGTTCCTACAGATCACAACACTGCCTGGGATGCCGCCATCTGTAACTGGAACGCCAACGGCTACCGGCTGCCGACCGAAGCGGAGTGGGAATACGCGGCCCGGGGCGCCACCAACAACCCGGATCACCCGTATTCCGGCTCTGATGACATCAATGCCGTGGCTTGGTATTGGGACAACTGGGGAGAAGCTAACTATTCCACCCATACTGTGGGGGGATTGGCCCCCAACGGCATTGGCACCTTCGACATGAGCGGCAACGTCTGGGAATGGTGCTGGGACTGGGATGGCTCATATGTTTCAGCGGCACAGACCAATCCCACCGGTCCAGGCAGCGGCTCTTACCGACTGGTGCGCGGTGGCTACTGGTACGGCTCTGCCAACGTCTGCCGGGTCGCCCGTCGCGGTTTCGGCGACCCGTACGACGGCTACGACAACTGCGGGTTTCGTCTCTGTAGGGCTATAAATTGATCGATTCTTGGCTCTTGGAACTTGGTCCTTGGTAATACCGGCGTTAGCCGGTCGAAATTTTGAAAGAACTCAAGATCATCAACGATTTTTACATTTTGCTCAGGTGGTATGGCATGCTCTTGAGCAAGTTTCCCCGTAATCATCGTTATGCACTTGGCTTACGGATCGAAAACACACTTTACGATATTCTGGAACTGCTGATCGGGCAGAAAGCACAGCCGGGATCGCCTCATTTGCTTAACCAGGCAAGCATCAAGCTTGATGTCCTGAGGTTCCTGGTGCGCTTGACCTTTGAACTTAAGCTTATCTCTACAGCACAACACCATGCGTTCGTCGAGCAAATAGACAATATTGGCAAACAACTGGGAGGCTGGCTAAAATCCCTCCAGAAGTGAATGAAACGGCTGGGTTACCTCTACGAGCAGATTTACACTTGGGAAAATCTGCTGACAGCCTATCATGACGCGAAAAAGGGCAAGAGTTCAGCGGATTTGAGTGCGTTTGAATACAATTGGGAAAGCAATCTTCTGGATATGCAAACAAGTCTGAGTGAGCAGACTTATCGTTTTGGCAAATACCGGCACTTCGAGATATTTGAGCCCAAGCAAAGGACAATTTCCTGCGCTCCATTCCGGGACAGGGTGCTGCATCATGCACTGTGCAATGTTATCATGCCCATTTTGGAAAAGTCCATGATCGTGGACAGCTATGCCTGCCGCAGAGGTAAGGGCTTGCACAAAGCGCTTCGAAGAGCTTTCTGGTTCTATCAAAACTCCCAGTATCACTATCGGCTGGACATCAAAAAGTTCTTCTATACCATCGACCATCAAGTTTTGCTCACCAAACTGGAGCGGAAGTTCAAGGACCCAAAATTGCTGTCTTAATTGGAACAGCTGTTGGGAACTTATGACAGTGGGGCGCAGTATTACTTTCCTGTTGACGAATCAGATATTTGCGATATGGTACGGCCGCGTGGATTGCCGATTGGTAACCTGACCAGCCAGCTCTTTGCCAATTTCTATCTGAGCGATTTAGACCACTATGTGCGGGAGAAGATGCACTTCCCTTACTACATCAGATACATGGATGATGTTATCGTGTTTGGCGAATCACGGGAGAGTCTTAAAAACGCCGCAGCCCAAATCAGTTCGAGGTTGGCTGAGATCAGGCTTTGTCCCAACGAGAAAAAGAACTATATCAAGAAGAACTCACAAGGGATAGACTTTCTGGGTTTCCGGCTGCATGAGAACAGGATCAAATTGCGCTCCCGGAACCTGGTCAGATTCCGGCGCAAATTGAAATCTCGCAAAGTGGTCACTGATTTCAACCAACTACTGCGCAGCATCAACGGGCATATTGGATACCTAAGCGCAGGCCATACCAAGAAACTGATAAACAGCGTATTCGGGGACATAGAGTTTTCAAATGAGAAGAGGAAGTGGAAAATGGTACTTCCCTAAGGTCAAAGCGCCAAGGAGACTGTTGCGCGGTGGCAACTGGAACAACAATGCCAACAACTGCCGGGTCGCCAATCGCAATAACAACAACCCGAACAACAGCAACAACAACAACGGGTTTCGTCTCTGTAATGCTGAGCCAGCCTGAACCGGTATTCTCCCCGCGGAGTTTCCGGGCGCGCGAAATATAGCCCAGCGTTTTGACCTGATGCAGTAAATGCATCGAATGATTCTTTTAGGTTGGTAGGAAATATCTCGAAAACCTGAATTTGATGTTTGAGAAATCTTGTTCCAATATCGTTCTATCGCCCTACAGGCTGATTCCAAAGACCAAGCTGATATACCCTGGCCGCAATGGTTTGTAGGACTGGTTTGTAGGACTGGTTTGTAGGACAGTCTGATCAGTTGGAGGCTCTGTCCTCCCCGGCGATCAATACGGAA